>Ga0265294_10008777_pt1 | contig 11738 bp, 13 predicted proteins | sample MunlanPumphouse3_FD_192504 | JGI IMG/M metagenome (GOLD analysis project Ga0265294, IMG submission 192504) | Groundwater microbial communities from a municipal landfill in Southern Ontario, Canada - Pumphouse #3 | ecosystem: Environmental > Aquatic > Deep subsurface > Groundwater | place...
ACCGGGGTGATGCTGAGCCAGTCTCCACGCTCGACGATGCCGTCATCGTTGACCTTCAGAACGAGCTTTGAATGGCCTTCATGTCTCGTTGTTGGGGAAATCTCTACAACTTTCGACAAATATATCGCCTCATTCCGATATTATGATGTTCTGAATACTATACCGGTGTTACCACACGAATTTTGTACTGAAAACGTACACACGTACGTCAACAGGGAATATGAAGAAAACAGAGTTTATATCTTTCGCTCTGAGACATTTTGCAATGGTACTGTATGTATAAACGGTAACAAAGAGTGGTAAAATTCATTGACTATTTATAAAAAAAGGGAAATGATATTCGCATTATAATGTACCTTCGTCCATCTCCACGACCAGTTCCGCTATCGTCGCCTTCCGTTCCGCGTAGGCATTATGCTGGTGGATACTCTCCTCGTTTGTCTGCTTTATGGTGACTACTGAGTCCCCGGGCAGATCACGGAACTGCGCGATCACTTTGCGGGCCATCTCACGAACACAGTCTTCGACGAACCGGGGGTTCTTGTGGGCTTCCATCACCACATAACTCTCGTCGCCCCGCTTGAGAAGTTCGTAGATGCGCGCACTCATGGAATCCTTCAAGATCTTGATGATCTTCTCGAGGCTGATATGCTGGTCGTCGTCGATCTCGATGCAGAGGAAACCCCGCCCACGCTGGTTGTGGGTGGCCATCGGCACCTCGTTGAAGAACGCTTCGATCTTGTCCTCTGCCACGTCGAGGTTCTCGAGGACGTGCAGGGCATGGTCCTTCATGATGTTCTGGGCACAGGGGCAGGCGGTCATGCCGGTCACTTCAGCACCGATGCTCTTTCTGATGATCGGATTTCCTTCGTTGCGCTGGGCTATTGCTCTCGCGTGGACGTTCACGACCTCATGGCAGCTCGTCTCGCTGACAGGCGTCTCCCGCCGGACCATGAACTGGCTCCGCATCCGGACCTCGGTCCGTTCCGCGTACTCGTGCCGGTCGAGGAGTTTCCTCGCCACTGCGCTACAGAGTTCCTCGATCTCTTTCACATCTCCGTCGATGGCCTGCTGCAACACGTCATCGATTACCTCGAAGTTCCGGGAGAGGTTCGCCCCTTTGAGGCTCCCCGGGAGATCGACGAAGACGTCGAATTTGGAGATGAATATGACCGGCCGCTTACCTGGTCGGGCGACTTCAACGAGTTTTTGGACGTTTTTGACACCCACCCTGGTCAAGTTGATACGGACCTCCGGCAGGCTGGACTGGACATCTGGCAGTTCCATTACAAATCCTCAATAGCGTATAGTAGGTAAGGTTTCTCTTCATCAACCTTAAAATGACCCTCGCTGCACCACTCTGCTTCTCTGATATAATGTTTATCAGGTTTGCTGTCTAACGGGGAGTGAGAACCTATGGTGCAAAAATACTACGAGTCCGATGCGGACCCCGGCACCCTGGAGGGTAAGACCATCGCCGTCATCGGCTTTGGCTCTCAGGGTCGCGGACAGGCGCTGAACCTGCGCGATTCCGGTTATCAGGTCATCATCGGCCTGCGGCCCGGCAGCAGCTGGCAGCGGGCGTCCGAAGACGGTTTTGAGGTCTACTCCGTGACCGAAGCGGTCAAGCGCGCAGATATTATCCAGATCCTTCTTCCTGACGAGAACCAGGCAGGTGTCTACCGTGCCGAGATCAGTCCCAATATCCGAGAAAACGCCTGCTTGATGTTCTCGCACGGTTTCAATATTCACTACGGCCAGATCGTCCCCCCGCCCACCGTCGACGTGGTCATGGTCGCTCCGAAAGGTCCCGGCCACATGGTCCGCCGGACCTACGAGGAAGGGAAGGGCGTCCCGGCCCTCATCGCCATCCACCAGGATGCTACCGGGAAGGCGCACGCTATCGCGCTTGCCTACGCCCGGGGAATCGGCGCGACCCGCGCAGTGGTGCTCGAGACGACGTTTGCCGAGGAGACCGAGACTGACCTCTTCGGCGAGCAGGCGGTCCTCTGCGGCGGGATTACCTCGCTCATCAAGGCCGGGTTCGAGACCCTGGTGGACGCCGGGTATGCGCCCGAGATGGCCTACCTCGAGGTCCTGCACGAGACGAAGCTCATCGTCGACCTGATCTATGAGGGCGGGTTTACGAAGATGCGCGACTCGATCAGCAACACAGCCCAGTACGGCGACCTGACGCGGGGCCCCCGCGTCATCGGGCCCGAGACCTACGTTGCGATGCAGGAGATCCTCGAGGAGATCCAGAACGGCGAGTTCGCGAAGGAGTGGATGCTCGAGAACATGGTGAACCGCCCGGTCTTTAATGCGCTGACGAGAGCGGACGAGGAGCACCTGATCGAGCAGGTGGGTAAGGAGATTCGCGGATTCATGCCGCAGTTCCGGAAGTAACACTCCCACCCTTTTTCCCGGCCGGTATCCGTTTATACCCGCCGGTGGTACTCTCCGGTATGTCAGTTTGCATCATCTATCACTCGGAAACCGGCACTACCCGCGCCGTCGCCGAACAGGTCGCCGCCCCGATCGGCGCCGATCTCATCGAAGTAACGGACCTTGCGGGCTACTCGAAGGTGGGGATGTATCTGAAAGGTGCTCCCCGGGCCGCGCAGGGGAAAAAGAACGAGATAGAGCCGGCCGTCATCGACGTCACCGGCTACGGCACCGTCGTCATCGGAACCCCCGTATGGGCCGGCAACCCGACACCCGCGATCAACGCCGTGATTAACGCTCTCGTGGGCATCGAGGGGAAGGCTGCGGTCGTCTTCTGCACCTCGCGCGGGGCGCCGAGGGGGACGCTCGAGCGGCTGGAGAAGATGCTTGCGGACCGGGGTGCCGATGTCAGGGGGGCGGTCCCGCTCACGGCGGGGGACGTGAAAAAGCCGGAGGCAGTGGATGCCCTGGCCGATCTCGTTCGGGCAGTCGGTAAAAAAGAAGAGACGGCCGTTTAATAGCACGTCGGATAACGGCGTCCGGGAATTTTTGCAGCAGCGTGAGATCCTGTTCCGGCAACATGATACAGGGCCGGCGGGCTGCTCATCTGCATAAGCGTGCGCAAGCCCGTATGAGGTACTCACTTTTTGACGTCGCGCGACCAATAGTACCGTATGACCCCGTCATATGAAGACCTTCTAAAGGAGGCGTATACCAATATCACGGAGCCGACGGAGTTTGAAGATCGGTTCACGGTTCCCGTCGCCCGCGCCTTCATTGAAGGGAAGACCACGGTCCTTGAGAACTTCGCTGAAATTGCGGGCATCCTCCGGCGCGACCAGGACCACCTGATGAAGCACCTCCTCGGGGAACTCGGCACCGCCGGCAAGATCGAAGGGACACGGGCCGTCTTCTCCGGGAAATTCGAGCAGGAGCAGATCAACACGATCATCAAGAGCTACGTCGATGACTACGTCATCTGTTCGGAGTGCGGAAAGCCCGATACTCGCCTCGTTAAGACCGAACGTGTCCTGACGCTACGGTGCGACGCATGCGGCGGCCACCGACCGGTAAGGAAGCGAAAGGCGGTAGCGGACCCCTCTGCAGCCTCGAAACCGACAGAGGGCGCTATCATGGACGTCACCCCGCAGTTCCTCTCGAAGCGCGGCGACGGTGTGGTGAAGATCGACCGATATACGATGTATGTTGCGAATGCAAAACCGGGTCAGACGGTGAAGATAAAGATCACCCGGATCGCCGGGACGATCATCTTCACCGAGCGTGTTGACTGATCGCGTCTTTTTTGATCTCCACCCACATCCCCTCTTCTTCTTCCCTGATACGAGCCCGGGCGACACCGCTCGCGGCGAGTTCCCGGCGGAACACGTCCGGGGTCGCCCGCTTGCTCCACCGGGCGACGTCGCTGTCCCAGTTGGGGTTGCGCCGCCGCATCTCGGTGAATATCTCATCCCGGAGTGCGGGGGTCCCGAAACTGCCGCCGACGAAGGCGAAGCCGCCGGGCCGGAGCACTCGTTCGATCTCTTGAAACGCCCGCGCCCGGTCTTCCCAGAAGTAAATCGAGCCCCGGCTGACGATGAGCGAGACGGTGCCGTCGCGGATCGGCATGCAGTGGACGTCCCCGGTGATCGGGACCACCCGGCCCGCACTCCCGGCAGCGGTCGTTTTGGCAATCCGGGACATGGCCGGGTCGGCGTCGAGCGCGATGATGAAGAGTTTGCTCTTGTCAGCAAGCGCTACGGAGAGGAGGCCGGGGCCGCTTCCTATGTCGAGCGCGATCCCGTCCCGTATCCCCGATCACGCGAGTGCCTGCTCTGCAATGATGGGGTAGATGGGAGCAAAGACCTCCCGGGCAATCCGGGCGAAGCCTTCGGCGCTCTTTTTCATGGCGATTACGCGGTCTCGAGGCTCTCTATCTGCTGGAGGAGTTCGCCGGCGTAGCCGGAGAGCCGCTTTGCCGCGTCCGTAACTGCAAGAATAGGTGACCTGCCGCCGACCGTGGTGACGACCAGTTCGGGGTCGGTGAACCGGAATGCCTGCTTGCGCTGCGCGACGTCCACCTGCGGATCGCGGATGAGTTCGGTGGTGAGCGCGTCGATATAGGTGTTGCCTCCGCCTTCAAAGAGGATCCGGGCCTTGTCGTCAGTCAGCTCCAGGAGTTTGAGTTTCATGGCCATACGCACCTTATGTTTGGTTCCGGGAGGGGTATATAGGTTATTGTACGGGATGAGGAGTCCGCCGCCCTACTCCCAGCAGAACGTCTCCATATCATATCCGGCATGCGGCATCCCCGGTGGGACCAGGTGGCTCATGTGGACGCATCTATAATCCTTCGCCCCGACGTCGCGGGCGAACCGGACCGCCTCGGCGTAGTTCATGTGCTTGCTGATGGCATAGCCCTCGGGAGCGATGCCGTCCACGAAGAGAAAGTCGATATCGGTCTTTTCGAGGAGTTCCCGGCTCTTCTGCGGGATATCCTCCCGGGTGTCGGCGGTGTAGACGATCGTCACGTCATCGTGCTCTAAGAGGAGCCCGCAGGTATAGACCGGCGGGTGGTTCACCTCGAAGAACGTGAAGGTCACGCCGAAAAGGTCGAAGGGCTCGTAGACCGGGACCGGGTGCTTCTCAAACGGCAGGAAGTGGAGGTAGCCCGAGCAGTAGTCCATCACCGGCGGCGGCGCGTATGCCGGGGGCACCTTCTGCACCCGGTAGAACTCGCCGAACCCGATGAAGTGGTCGTAGTGGCCGTGCGACCAGAGGACGGCGTCGATGTGGGGTGAGCAGGCCCGGAGGAGCTGCTGCCGGAGGTCCGGGGAAGACTCAATAAGAATGTGATTTTCCCCCACTTTGACGAGGAGGGAGGTCCGGAGCCTTGCTCTCCCCGCCGCGATCATCGCCCGGCAATTCTCGCAGTCGCACCCCACCTTCGGCGTCCCGATGGCATCCCCGGTCCCGAGCAGCGTTATCTGCATGTCAGCGCCCTGTCCGGATAACGTTTCTCTCCTCGACCCTGAGAAGGCCCTGCTCGATGTCCACCGGGTCGATCTGGTGCCGGTCCTCCATCAGCGCCGACATTACCGCCTCTTTCATCATCATCCGCAGATCGGAGCCCGAAAACCCCTCTGTCCGGGCGGCGAGATCCGCGAAGTCACAGTTGCACTCGATCGTGGCGGCGACCTTCTCGAGGATCGCCTGCCGCATCCCGCGGTCCGGGAGCGGGAACTCCACTACCTCATCGAACCGCCGCCAGGCCGCCTCGTCGAGGATGCGGGGGTGGTTCGTCGCCCCGATGAGGAGGACGCCGTTCTTGACGAAACTGATCTGGTCGATGTTTTTTAAGAGCATGTTCACTGCCCGCTTCATCGCGCCGTGATCGTCGCTGACCCGGGTCTTCGCGACGAAGTCGAACTCGTCGATGAAGAGGATGCAGGGGGCGAGTTTCTTTGCGAGGTCAAAGATCCTGTCGATGTTCTTTGAGGTCTCGCCAAGGTACTGGGAGGTGACCATCGCGAGACGGACCTCGAGCACCGGCATATGCAGCTCCCGCGACATCGCGAGCGCAAGGGAGGTCTTCCCGGTCCCCGGCGGTCCGACGAAGAGGAGCCGGCCGAACTCGTAGATGCCATGCTGCTTTAAGAAGTCGCGGTGCTCGAGGGCGACACCGATCTTTTTGATGATCTCTTCCTGGCGCGGGGTGCAGACCAGTTTTGCAAGCGAGAACTCGACCTCGTTCGGCGCGCTGATGATGATGAGGTCGCGGGCCTCCCGCATCTCCTCGCTCCCCGCGATGAGCCGGGATACCTTTGCCTCCATGTACTCCTTCGTGTCCTCGAACCGGGGGTTCTTCGCCAGGACGTCCTGGTACTGGACGACGGTGCCGTCTTTCCCCTCGAAGAAGTACGCGAGCACGGGGTTCTCCCGGACCTTTTCCTCCCCCCCTCTCTTGAGGAACCATGTTGCGGCCGCATCGAGTGAAGGCAGGCTCAGCCGCTGCCCGAATTCGTCGTAGCCGACGAACGGGTTCTGGCGGACAGCCTGACAGGCGGCATCTGGGGTACCGAGCACCTTCTTGATCGCTCCTTCGCTCACAATCAGGGGACGCTTGACCTCGGGGCTCCCACCGCTCCCTGCGCTGAAGACCTCCCGGCAGCGTGGGTGAAGGTCATTTATATCGAGTTCCTCGTTCCGGTTGAATATCTCCGCGGTGAGCAGGAGTTCCATGATGGCGAGGACGTCACGTGTACCTGTGTCGCCGGTCATATCTATGAGCAGACATATTTGCGCGCGGCATCAATAAGCGTAACTCACCGGGTGGTGACCTCGCACCCCTCTTCGGTGACGATCATGGTGTGCTCGGTCTGCGAGACGAACGAGCCCGGGACGTCGTGCAACATCGGGAAGGGATGAATGATCCCGTTCCGCACCAGAGTGGCGAGGCCGATCTCGACTTTGTCTCCCGGAACCCAGCGGCGGGAGAACGGGAGTCCCCGGCGCGGCCGTGCGGTCTCGAGGATCCGCTTTGCCGACGGGAGACGTGCGGGCCGGGCTGCGATCTGTTTGTAGATCTCCACGCGCGTCGCCTCGGTGACCTTCCCCGACCCCGTTGTCGCGAAGGGCTCGATTGCAAAGGCCATCCCCTCCTCGAGGACGGTGCCGCCGTTCATCGCGACGTTCGGGATCATGGGCTTACCGTGGAGGTCGTAGCGGTCGAGGCCGTGTCCGGTGAGGTTTGCAACCGGTCTGTAGCCGTGCTCCTCGATCGTCGCCTGGATGATAGTCCCGAGCTCCCCGGTGACGACTCCCGGCCGGACGGCCCCGATTGCCGCCTCGAGGGCCGCCCGGGATGCCTCGACGAGCGCCCCGTGGTTGCCGAGGTCGACGGTCACGGCGGTGTCGGCGATGTAGCCGTCGACGTGTATCCCGAGATCGACCTTGATGAGGTCACCGCGGGAAAACGTCCTCTCGTCGCCGGGCATGGCGGTATCGTGCGCCGCGGCCTCGTTGAAGGAGACGTTTAAGGGGAAGGCAAGAAGCGCCCCCTCCTCGATCACCATGTTTTCCGTCTCTTCGACCATATCGAGGAGGGGGGCCCCCTCCTTCACGAGCCCCGCACCCCGGCGGCGCACCTTACTTGCCAGCGCCCCTGCTTCCCGGTAGGCGTCGTAAACTTCGTCATCCATCTTCATAGCGTGAGCTCCTCTTTGTATTGGGTGAACCGGTCAAACCCGGTCTCTGTCACCGCGCCTATATCTTCCAGGCGGACGCCGCCGGTACCGGGGTAGTAGAGCCCCGGTTCGATCGTGACGACGTTGCCGGCGATGAGCACCCCTCCCTGCGGGCCGAGCGACGGCTCTTCGTGCACCTCGAGCCCGACGCCGTGGCCGAGGCTGTGGGTGAACCCCTGCGTGTTGCTCTCGTAGCCGCAGTCGCGCAAGAACTCGACCGTCGCACGGTAGAGGTCGGCACCGACGGCCCCGGCACGGAGCATCGATGCGGCGTGGCCTTTTGCGTCTCTGACGGCCTCGTACATCTCCCTGATTGCGGGAGAGGGCTCGCCTTTCACGACCGTCCGGGTCATGTCGGCGTGGTAGCCGGTCAGTTCGTCCTGCGGGTAGACATCGATAACGATGGGTTCGTCTTCCCGGAGCGGTCCGGTGCCTGCGTTGTGCGGGAGAGCGGTGTCGGGACCGCAGGAGACGATGGTGTCGACCCCGCGGTATCCGTGGGCGAGAAGGTAGGCGTGCATCTCAGCGCGGACGGCTTCAGAAGTAAGGGGCGCGCTGTCCCGGTGGAGGATGCCCCCTTTCGGGACGGAGGACCGGATGAGCGCGATCCCATGCTCCATCGCGGCCTCGGTAGCCCGCTGGACCGAGCGGATGTGCTCGATCTCCTCCGGCGTCTTGATCGCCCGCATCGCCTCGACCGCCCCCCGCTCGTCGAGCACGACCGGGTGGAACGATTCGAGTTCCCGGGCAAGGGCGAGCGGGAAGTTCGCGGGGACGAGGACGGGGCCGCCGGCGAGGTCGGCGATCATGTGGGCGGTCGCACGCCAGCGCGGCTCTCCGGCCTTGATGTACTCGAGGTACCCGGCATCGGCGCGGGTGACGACCGCCGCCGTCGATTCGCGGACGGCACGCTCGTGCTCCATCTGCGGGACGACGACCATCCCGCGTTCGTCCTGTCTCTGGACGTAGACCACGGGGTCCGTGGTGCGGAACCGGGTCAGGTAGCGCACGTTGGCATCTGCAGACGAGCCGTAGGCTACGTATGCTGCTGTCCCTGCGTCCTGGATAGCCGAATCGAGTCCGTTCATCTTACCACCTCTCTCGCTGAAACCACAAGTACTTTTACCACCGCGTTCAAGTATGAATAATGGATGAGGCAACCACACGGACCTTCAAGGGCAGGTTCATGATATTGACGGTCATGCTGAACATCATCATCCTGTGTTTTGCCATGGCAGCCTTCGTCCTCTTCCGGTTCGCCCCCGAAGGAACCCCCGGTCTCGTGATCGGCCTCCTCCTCCTCGCTGTCGGGGTGGCCTTCTCCATCTCGTTCCGGAAGCACTACACCCTGACGAAGGCCTGGCTGCACGAACAGCCGTAACGCGCGTGAACCTACTAAATGTGAAGGGAGATATGCTGGGAAAACTCAAGTCCGAGATAGAACTCGTCTCAAGGCACCTTGAGGTGATCCGGGCGGTCGTGGAGCACCAGCCCATCGGCATCATGAAACTCTCCGAGATCCTGGATCTCCCCTATCATCGGGTCCGCTACTCGCTGCGGATCCTCGAGCATGAGGGGTATATCCGCGCTTCGCCGGCCGGTGCGGTGGCGACGCCGCTCGCGGCCGACCTCCTCGGTGGCCTGGAGGGCGAGGTCAATGAACTGATCGATCTGTTGCAGACCATGCGAAAGGAGAATTCCCGTAATATTTAATACGCTTCAGGCGAGACATTATAGAGCACTTGTTCCAGTGCCGCCATAACTCAGTTGGTAGAGTGGCTGGCTGTTAACCAGCATGTCACAGGTTCGAGTCCTGTTGGCGGCGTATCCGTCTTCTATCTTTCCAGCCGAACAGCGCCCCATTGCACCCCGTTTTCTCTTCATTCCCGTGATCTCTTCTCTGAGAGCCCGAAGGCCCATACAGCACATCCCAATCGTTTTCACAACGCCTAAATCCGTAGAACTCAAACCTCCGGCTATGGATGCGCAAACTCCCGGAACACCGTCTTCGGGTCGCCGGCTGCTCACCATCGTGGGCGTGGTATTGATCGTTCTTGCTGCGCTCTGCGCTGCGGGCTGCACCGCCACATCCCCGGCCGAGACCGTTATACCGCCCGACGCCGAGAACGCAACCGAATTCAAAGAGCAGGTCGACGCCGTCATCTCGCAGGAGCGGTATGATTACGCCACGTGGGGCATGATGGCGCGGGACACCTCCACCGGCGAGGTGCTGCTCTCGATGAACGGCGACCGCCTCTTTACGCCGGGTTCGACGACGAAGGTCTTCACCGTCTCGACCGCTCTCGACGTCCTCGGCCCCGACTACCGGTTCAGGACGCCGGTATACCGGGTCGGCGACGACCTGGTGCTGGTGGCCTCGGGCGACCTTGCGATGGGCGGCCGGGCCGGGCCGAACGGCACCCTTGCGTTCACGAACGAGGATCACGGTGATGCCTGGGCGTTCGGGGACTGCCTGCTCGTCGGGGCCGACCCGCTCGCCGGGCTCGAGAGCCTGGCCGAACAGGTTGCTGCGGCCGGGGTCACGGCGGCAGACGACGTGATCGTCGACGACCGGCTCTTTGGCGAGACGCAGATGATGTCTGAAGGACTGGTGACGCCGATCGTCGTCAACGACAATCTGATCGACGTGACGATCGTTCCCGGGCGCGAGGGAGAGCCGGCGACGGTCGACTGGCGGCCGCGATCGTCCGCATACACGATCGAGAGCCGCGTCGTGACCGGGCCGGCGGGTTCTGACCCGGCGGTGATGATCCCCGCCTACACCGGGCAGGCGGTGATCGAGGTGACCGGGACGGTGCCGGCGGACGCAGGACCGGTCAACCTGACCTCGAACGTGGAGATCCCGGCGGCGTTTGCGAGAAGCCTCTTCATCGACGCGCTTGAGAACGCCGGGGTCTCGGTCCTGGCACCCACGGCCGGGGAGAACCCGTTGGGCCGCCTTCCCGACGAATACGGGTCGGTCGGGAGAGTCGCCGAACTCGTCTCTTTGCCGTTCTCCGAGTACGCGAAGGTGACCCTGAAGGTGAGCCAGAACCTCTACGCAAACTGCCTGCTCGGGATCATCGCCGCCCACGAGGGCTACGATACGGTCGAGGCCGGGCTCTTTGTCGAAGGGGCGTTTCTCGAAGAGATCGGGGTGAACCCCAACACCCTGCTGCTTGCCGACGGCGAGGGGAGCGTCATGAACCGGATCAGCCCCCTCGCGGCGACCGATCTCGCGGCCTACATGGCGGGGACGGACCTGTATGCCCCGCTCTCCGACGCCCTGCCGGTCCTCGGCGTGGACGGGACGCTTGCAGCCAATGCCCGGCCGGGAGACCCGGGTTACGGTGTGATCCGTGCCAAGACCGGAACCTCGGCGGGCGCCGACCAGCAGGGCGGGATCTTCCTCTACACCCGCGGCCTGCTCGGTTACATGACGACGGCGAAGGGAACGCCGGTCACGTTTGCGATCTACGTCAACAACATCGCCGGCCTTGCGTCGATGGACGACCTGCAGGGCGTGACGGACGACGTAAACGACGTTGCCGTTCTGATATACGAGTATCTCTGAACCCTTTTTTTCGTCTGGACGGTGTTCCGGTCTTTTGGAGGAGGGCGGGGTCGACGGACTGATCGGTCTCCCTTCTGGTTATCCGAAAAAAGAATTCCCGAAACGGTTAATGCGGTTCAGTCGGCGTCTTTCTGAATCCCCGTTGCCCTTCGCGAAGGCTATGTCGACCGGGTCGAGATAGGCCACCGTAGCGAAATCTCCACCCTTCGGCGGTGAATGTCGATCTGCCCCGCTACGCACAGAACCTCATGACGAGACGGGTCCTGTCGGGCAGGGTTACTTGCTCCAGGGCGATTGACCTGAGACCAGGAATCTCTCCGACCGGCGCTCCCCCTGACCGGCGTCCTGCTTTGCCGCCGCTTCCAGGCACTCCGCGCTGCAGAACAGTCCGCTTCCGCCTGCGGCTCGCTCCTTTAGCGGGAACTCCCGCCCGCAGTATCCGCAATACGCTAATTTGGGCATCCGAACTCACCTAA
>Ga0265294_10008778_pt1 | contig 11738 bp, 10 predicted proteins | sample MunlanPumphouse3_FD_192504 | JGI IMG/M metagenome (GOLD analysis project Ga0265294, IMG submission 192504) | Groundwater microbial communities from a municipal landfill in Southern Ontario, Canada - Pumphouse #3 | ecosystem: Environmental > Aquatic > Deep subsurface > Groundwater | place...
TCCCTAAGCAGACGAACAATACGCTTGCTTGTGGTTCCCCTTACGATGGAATCATCAATCAGAACCACTCGTTTCCCTCGCACCGTAGAGCTGATCGGATTGAGTTTGATACGCACCGTACTCTCCCGCTCACCCTGCTTCGGTTGGATGAATGTCCTGCCAATGTACTTATTCTTGATAAAGCCAATCCCATAGGGAATCCCTGACTGCCTGGAATACCCGATTGCAGCATCAATCCCACTGTCAGGCACACCTATGACCACATCTGCCTGAGCAGGGTGCTCCAGGGCGAGGAATGCCCCACTGCGGATTCTTGCCTCATGGACGCTGATGGTGTCTATGACGCTGTCGGGACGTGCAAAATAGATGAGTTCAAAGACGCAGAGGCTGGAACTTACGCTCTTGCAATGCTCTTTGTTGGAATGGATTGTCCCATCCTTCCCATCAATGATACAGATCTCCCCAGGCTCAATATCCCGAAGGAACTGAGCCCCAACAGCATCAAGGGCACAACTTTCACTGGCAAATACATACCCATCTTCCACTTTGCCCAGACAGAGTGGACGAAACCCATGGGGGTCCCGTACGGCAATGAGCGAATCTTCACTCATCACCAGAAGGGAGTAGGCCCCCTTCACCTCATCCATGGTTCTGGAGAGAGCTTCTTCCAGGCTTTGGGATTCCAATCGGTGGCTGGTGAGAATATGGGCAAACACCTCTGTATCGCTCGAGGAGTGAAAGAGCGAGCCTTTCAACTCCAGCGTACTACGAAGCTCCTGGTCATTGACCAGATTTCCGTTGTGGGCCAAAGCAAGACTGCCCAGCATATGATGAAAAATCATTGGTTGGACATTCTCCGGGCTTCTCTCCCCGCTCGTCCCATAGCGGGTATGGGCGATAGCCATCCTAGAGGAGCCGAATGGAAGCTCTGGGGGATGTTCAAAAACATCGGCAACCAAGCCCACATCCTTGGTGACGCTCAACATACCATCGCAGTTGAAGGCTATCCCGCACCCTTCCTGCCCCCGATGCTGCAACGCATACAGACCCTTGAAACAAGCTTGGTTGACAGCCACCTTGGAGGGACTGTAAATGCCAAAGACACCACAAGCCTCATTGAGGGAACTCATCAGGCATCTCCCATCAGTCGTGACAATATTTCCTGATACGCTGCTTCCACATCCCCAAGGTCCCTTCTGAAACGGTCCTTGTCCAACTTCCTGTTGGTCTTTGTATCCCAAAACCTGCAGGTATCGGGGGATATCTCATCGCTGAGGAGAAGCTGTCCACTAGAGGTCATCCCAAACTCCAACTTGAAATCGACCAAGGTAATGCCCAGGTCCTCAAGGTAGGAACAGAGTATCTCATTGATACGTAGCGCATAGTCGGTGATCAGCTGCACCTGTTCATCTGTTGCCAGCGAGAGCGCCTGTATGTGATAGTTGTTCACCATGGGATCATCCAGATCGTCACGCTTGTAGCAGAACTCCAACACAGGAGTTGCAAGATGCACCCCCTCATCCAGACCGAGACGAGCCGAGAGAGAACCGGCAGCAATATTACGGACAATCACCTCCAGAGGTATGATCTTCACCGCCTTTACCAGGGTGTCGGTATCGCTGAGCTGCTCAACAAAGTGAGTCGGGATGCCCTTCCCTTCCAAGAGTTGCATCATATGATTGGTGACCTTGTTGTTGATCGCCCCCTTGCCAAGTATCGAGCCCCGCTTCTTTCCATTGAATGCCGTGGCATCATCCTTGTAGGAGACGATGTACAAATCCTTGTCATCAGTCTCATACACCCGCTTCGCCTTCCCTTCGTAGAGCATGGTTCGCTTTTGCATCTGTATCCTCTCTTGTAAATAAAAAGAGCCTTACCGGCTAGGGGTAAAGCTCCTGTGGAAACGCTCATCAGCTTGGGCAACCTTTTCGGCCATCTCTCTTCTGCGCTCTTGTATGCGAAAAGCGAGTGCTTCATCACCAAGGGCCAGAATCTGGGCAGCAAGCAGTGCTGCATTGGCTGCCCCATCAATGGCAACTGTTGCCACAGGATAGCCAGTGGGCATCTGCACGGTTGAGAGCAAGGCATCCATACCATCAAGTGAGGCGGAAAGGGGGATTCCAATGACGGGAAGCAAGCTTCTGCTTGCCAGAACCCCTGCAAGGTGAGCAGCTTTTCCTGCCGCTGCGATCAGCACGGCATATCCCTCTCCAGCTGCATTCTCAGCAAATTGGATGGTTGCTTCGCTACTTCTGTGTGCCGAGAGAATATGTGCCTCAAAGGGAATATCCAACTCTTGCAAGACCGTAAAGGCCCCTTCTACCAACGGTGCATCATGTTCGCTGCCAAGCAGCACAGCCACACGGTTTTTCTGGGTTGTTTGCATAGGCGTACCATAGCGAAAATGTTGCGGTTGTGCAATACCCATGCAACAAATTATATACAGTTTTGTTAATATGTCTTATGCCTTAGGCGTATTGTACTAATATCAAAAGAGTTTTTCATTCTTTTGCAACAGTTTATGCAACAAAACAACAGCATCCTCAACACACAGGTCACAAGTTCGCAACACAATACCACTCTCATCACCCCTGAGTTCACTGCAGACAAGTGTGCCGTTCTGCTCAAGGAAACCGTCCACAATCTCCCCAGCATAGTTATAGGAAGTCTGCTTTGTTGCAGCTTCCACACTGCCTCCACTGGTAAGCAAGCTGATAATGAGCACTGCTCCGCTTACAGCCCCACAAGTTGCCTTATGGCCGCCCATACCTCCGCCGAAGGCTTCACTCATGATGAACAGGTTCTTCTCATCGATTCCCACGACATCGGCAAAGCTGCAGGCAACTGCCTGTGCACAGTTGTACCCCTTCTCCCTGAAAGCGTAGGCACGTTTTACATATTGCGTTGTAGTTGTTGTTTCCATAGGGGTAATAGTACCGTTCTGCGTTTCCAGTTGCAAGAAGTTACGACCAGGTACCATATATATGTCTACCACAAACAGGACAGTTGGAATGGTCGATGATACTCTCACGGAATACCCAAGAACGACGTACCAGTGAGGTCTTGCACCCTGGGCAGTAAGTATTCTGGTCCAAGGATGAATTCCCCGGGTAGACAAAAGGAACCAGGGACTCTTGGGCTTCCTGGACCACCTCTTTTAGATAATGCTCGCTGGTCTCTCTCTTCTGTTCCTGATAACGAGGGAAATAGCGACTCAGATGCCAGACCTGTACACCTGCTGAGTAAAGATGCCTTCCGATGGAGGATACCATTTGTTTCGCATGCACCCCTTCCATAACCATGGTGGTTATCTCCAGATGCGCTCTGCTTGGAGCGATGTGTTCAATTGCATTCCACACTGGACGAGAGCTTCCCCCGCAGTAGTCCCGGTAGAATGACTCATCCCCCTTGATGTCAATATTGAATGCATCGATGTATGGACTGATCCGGTTCAAAGCTTCTTCGCTGAAGCTACCATTGGTAACCATGATTGTCTTAAGTCCTTCTTGTTTTGCAAAGGTTGCCACCTCGACCATATAGTCCTGCCAAACCAAGGGCTCGCTATAGGTAAAACTGATGGAAGGACACCGGTTATCCAAAGCAAGCTGAACCACTTCCCTGGCAGTGTAATAGGTTCGCTGAGCTCCTACCTCCCACGCTCTCTGGCTGATCGCATAGTTCTGGCAGAAGGTACAAGTCAGGTTGCATCCAAACATTGCAATGGAGAGCGTATTGGTTCCCGACAGGAAGTGGTAGAGAGGCTTCTTCTCAACAGGGTCTATCGCACTTGAGACCAACCCTCCATAGTTATGGGTAAAAATAGTATCTCCTGAACGCTCTCTCACCCCGCAAAAACCAATTTCTCCATCCTTCAGTCTACAGTGACGGTAACAGAAATCGCAAACAAGATACTCTGTTGTACTCACGACAAGTCCTCTGCATACACTTCGGCTTGGAACACTTCAAACCGACAAGCCATGTCTGTATAGGCATCGCTTTCAAGACCGGCCTTCCTTGAAAGTTGACTGAGCATGGTCTGTAGATCCCATCCCTGCTCTGTCGCCACCTGAGGGAGGAAAACTGCACGATGGTATCCATGGCTCAGCAGCACACCATCCACTCCAAGTCGTATTTGTTTCCAATCATCAATGACTTGCATCTTTGAAAGCAGTGAGATTTCAAGCACCACCTCTTTTAACTCCGCTTCCTTGAGGGGATGAAAGCGGGGGTCGCTGAAAGCAGACTCCCTCGCCAGTTTCGGTATCTCCTGCCAGAGAGGGCCCCTACCCCAGAGGTTGCCAATACAGCCTCGCAGGGCCCCTTCCTTTGTATGAATCGTGACAAAGCATCCTGCCTCATGGGAAAAGGGAGGACTATCTTCCCTCTTCAGTCGATCATAGATGGGCGTATCAGAGTGGGTAAGCGTACTCGTTATGGCCTCCCTGGCAAGCATCAAGAGAGTCTTTTGGTCAACTCGGTTCATTCCCTACCTCCAAAGAATCGTTGAATAGGCGACAAAATTATTGTCATTTGACGAGGACACATCCTGTGAGGTGTAGTAGTCTGCTACCCACCCCTTACAATGCAACCGCTTTGCAATGGATGAGACCAACAAGGCAGCGGCGTAGCCGCATACAGTTGATTGCTTTACAGTACAGAAGGCAAGTGCTTCTGAGACCCTACCCTCACTGAGTAGATGAGCCAAGCTTAAATCATCTTCCTTTACCCTGCCCTCTGCCCTGCTTCCGTAGGGTGTGTAGGCGAACCGGGGACCATAGTGGGTAAAGTCACTACTTGCAATAATTACCGTTCTCCCCATCTCAAGGTCCTCTCTTCCAAGCTCCTGTATCAACTGACCAGCAAGCTTTTCAATTGCTTCTGCCTCACTGAAGCGGGATATCATGGCAAGTGCAACCTTCACAGGACTCTCTTGTGCTGCAATGTATGGCAGGACCATCTCCAGGGCATGTTCACTCTGTATTGCAGAGAACCACTCTCCCTGTGCGCTCGCAAGATTGAAAGCCTGAATATCACCGAGAGGAGTCCTCATGCCGGACAGTGGTGCACTGACGATGGTATCGGGAGGGAGTGTTGCATAGTGGCTCGGGCTGATCACCAGGATACGCTCGATCGAACCAAGGCCGGCGGTGAAAAAAGGAGCTATCCCACTGCTTGAGTAGAACAATCCTGCGTGAGGTAGCACAGCGAACCGATAAGGTCCTCTCTGATAGGTTTTCCGCCTCTTGCTCTCTTCAATCGACTCTGTTACCAACAGTCGCAATAGTTCTGGATCCTTTGGATACCAGGAACCCGCATATTGAGCATCTCTCATCATATTCATCGTGGCACCTCGTATATAATGATAGTCCACTGTGAAAGAAATGCAAGGTTACATCCACGGAGAAAAGGAAAGAGGCAACGTACCCGGCCGCAGGGATGACCAAGTACGTTGCCAAACGTGGAGGTAAAAGAAACTACTTACAAGCAGAGACAGAAACAGAGGAGAGACATCGCCAATCCTTGGGGAATATTTTCGATTTCCCGAGTACTGCAATTTCCTCGCGGAAAACAATATCTTCACTACTTTTGCCTACAAGAAGAGAGAAAGCACCGCTCTCCAGGACTCTTCTTGCATCGCTACCAACAAACGAGAGCATGTCTGCAGGCAGGGTAAAGGAGAGACGTTTCTGCTCTCCCGGCTGCAAGGAGACACGGCTGAAAGCTTTCAACTCTTTCACAGGGCGAACAATGGAGGCAACCTTGTCCTGCACATAGACCTGCACGATTTCATCACCACTACAAGTCCCGTCGTTTCTCACTGTAAGGGAGAAGCGAAACTCTTCATCGCCCTGAATCATTGGGTTTTCCACCTGGAAATCATCCCAGCTGAAAGTGGTATAACTCAGTCCATGCCCAAAGGGATACAAGGCTCCAAACTGTGGCTGGATCTTTAACCCACCAGCCTTCTTGAAGTGGTTATACGCGTACGGCATGGAACCAGCACTCTTGGGAAACGAGAGCGTCGTTTTCCCACCTGGATTGTTCAACCCTACCAAGGTACGAGCGATAGCTTCCCCTCCCCCCTCACCGGGGAGCCAAGCAGCAAGAATGGCACTGGCATGATCAACCGCTTCATGGATGGTGTAAGGCCTTCCACTCACCAGAACAACCACCACAGGTTTCCCTGTAGCCAGTACAGTCTCCAAGAGTTCTTCTTGCACCCCTGGAAGCTTCAGGCTATCGGCATCAGATCCTTCACCGACTGTCCCCTGACGGAACAACCCAGCGATATCACCAACGACCATTACCGTTACATCCGCGGAAGAAGCAGCCTTGGCCGCTTTCTTTATTCCCTGGGTATCACCGCTGAGCTCATGGGCTCCCTCTCCACCCTCTGGAACATCCCCTGGGAAGAAGATGGCTTTCTCCACCTTGCTCTCGTAGAGCATGCACCCAGGCTCGAATGTCAAGGGAATGTCTCCCAGAGCCTCAGAGAGAGCACTGCGAATGGTCCTTGCCTGCGGAGGGACTGTCTCTTCAGGATCATGGGATCCCTGGAGATGAATCGGGGTTGAGTATCCACCGAACATTGCATACGGGTGGTCAGCAAGAGGACCGATGAGGGCAACAGATCTTGCATTTTTCAAAGGAAGAACCCCATCATTCTTGAGTAGAACAAGAGACTTTTCAGCTACCTCTACTGCCAATGCATGGCTCTTCTCTGTACCCAGTTCGATTGCCTCTTCCCTGATGAACGGATGCTCGAACACGCCTTGGTTGTACTTCTCTTCCAATACACGGAGTACAGCCTCATCAAGGGCATCACCCTTGATCAATCCACGATACAGGGCCTCGATCAACCCTTCCTTGAATACGGTATACCCAGGCAATTCGATATCCATACCAGCATTGAATGCCAAAGCGGCGGCTTCAGCCATATCTCCAGCAACACGATGGTCATGGAGCAATTGCACAACTGCCTCATAATCTGCGACAACCAACCCATCGAAACCCCATCTCTGTTTAAGCAAGTCTGTCACCAAGGATCGATTACTGGTACAAGGAACACCATCAATGTCATGATAGGCCGGCATTACTGAACCAGGGTGTGCATGACGGACAACCATCTCGAAGGGAAGTGCAAAGGTATTCTGCAGTTCTGTGGGACCGATATGCACCGGTGCATGGTTTCTCCCTCCCTCACTGGCCGAGTGCCCTACAAAATGCTTCAGTGTTGCAAGAGGACTTCGCCTCTCTCCTTGCAGGCCTTGTACATACGAGATGCCCATGACTCCACACAGGTAAGGGTCTTCCCCGTATGTTTCCTCTAAGCGTCCCCAACGGGCATCACGAGCAACATCCAGGACTGGAGCGAGCCCCTGATGTACCCCAAGACTCCTGAGTTCATCCCCAATTGCTTTTCCTACGCTGCCTACCAATGAAGGGTCCCAAGTACTGCCATAATTCAATGCGGAAGGAAAAATCGTTGCTCCCTTTACCATGGCACCGGTCAGGCATTCCTCATGCAGGAGAGCTGGAATACCCAATCGGGTTTCCTTGAGGAGATACCGTTGCAGCTCGTTGATCGCTTTTGCCTGCTGTACTGGATCATTTGCCATCGTTCCATAGGGACGGGTAAGTTGGCCGATACCCTTACCGAGAACCTCAGCCTTGATATCTTCACTACGCATCTCAGCCTGCCCATACTCACGTACATGCAATGATCCATCTATTCCTATCTCAAGCCATGCAGAAACCAACTGGGAGACTTTCTCTTCGATACTCATCTTCCTGAGCAGTTCCAAGGCACGTTCCTTATTCTGCTGCATAGTGTTAACAACTCCTTATTTCAGTATCCTTGTACCTCAAGACCGACTACTCTTTCAGTGCTCCTAGTGCAACTCCAGCAATAATGTGCTTCGAGAGCGAGAAGTAGACGATGAACAAGGGAAGAACAGTCATCGACAATCCCAGGTAGACTGCACCGTACTCTGTCTTGTAGATATCTCCCCTGAGCAGGCTGACCATGATAGGCATGGTATACTTGTCACCATCGGTTAGCAGAATCAAGGGTTCGAACAAACGATTCCAGTTGAATACAAAGGTGAAGATTGCCTGGGTTGCCATAGCAGGTTTCATGATCGGCAGTATGATCCTATTGAAGGTATTGAACTCCCTAGAACCGTCTATTCTTGCAGAGTCAACAATATCCAACGAGAGAGATGCCATCAGGTACTGCCGCATGAAAAACACCATTGCAGGGGTTGCTGTGGCAGGTATGATCAGAGGCCAAAGACTGTTGGTCCAACCGATGCGATACATGAACTGGTAAAACCCTATACCACTTACCTGAGTTGGAATCATCATAACAGCCATGATGAAGGTAAAGAATGGCTGACGCAGTTTCCAGCTGTAGGCAACCAGGGCATACGCTGTAAGCGATGAGAAATATACCGCGCAAAGGGTTGCCCCTGTGCTGATGATCATGGAGTTAATAAAACCTACAATGGGGTCAAAGGTCTTTCCTTGGAGTATCTGCCAGTTGCTCATCAAGTACTTGGAAGGGATCAGGCCGATGGAACTCTGCTGTATCTCATAGGTACTGCGTGTTGCATTCATGAACATGACCCAGAAAGGGAATATGCTCAAGAGTGCCAAGAAAATGCACACAATATAGATTCCTGTTTTTTTCAGGTTGGTAGTTGCTCTCATTCCTCTCATCGTACTCCCCCCATCCTCTTTTCTTCCTTCAGCCGGTTCTTTTCAAATTTTCTGAGTTTGATCTCAGCCCTGTCACGCATGGAGTAGAACATGATCCCTGAGAGAACCAGGATGATGATGAAGACAATCATGCTTGCAGCCGATGCTCGGTTGTAGAGATAGCTTCCCGCAAAGGCTTGGTTGTAGATGAATACACTCGAGGTAAGTGTTGCATTGTCCGGTCCTCCCCAAAGGAAGAGCCTGGGAATATCGAACATCTGGATACCACCGATAAGGCCGGTTACCAGAACATACAGCAAAATGGTTTTCAGTCTGGGCAAGGTTATCTTGAAGAAAATCTGGGTAGGTGTTGCCCCATCCACCTCTGCAGCCTCAAACAGTGTCGGATTGATGCCCAATACACCAGCGATCAGGATGATCATGGAGTGGCCATACCACATCCAGAACTGGATGAAGGATACCACCCCTCGGGCGGTTCCACTCTGTAAGTGGAAGTTTGACGGTGCGTCCAGGATGCCGAGTTTTATCAGTAAGTCATTGATAGGTCCCTTTGGATAGCCGGTAAGGGAGTTGAACAGGATTGCGATGGTTGCAGCGGTAATGATATTCGGCATATAAATCAATACCTTGAACAAGCCCTGTGCCTTAACCTTCAGTCGTCTATTGGTAAACCATGCGGTCAACAACAGTGCCAAGAGAACCTGGGGAATGAAGTTGAAAATCCAAATAATAAAGGTGGTTTGCAGTGAACGTAAAAAGGTCGCGTTATTGAGGATGCTTTTATAATTCTGGAACGGGTCTTCCAAGAACTTGAAGGTTGTACGCCCCAGTCCCCTGAGGTCGGTAAATCCAATAACAACGGTATATATCGTCGGATACAGATTGAAGATAAGAAAGGCAAGCACGAAAGGGATGGAAAACAGATATCCGTACTTAGCATAGCTGATGTTGTTTTTGCGCATGAGCAAGTCCTCCAGAAAAATTCACCGTGCATCGACTGATATCTTCCCTGCGATGCTTGGAGCAAAACAAGCCAGGTGTAGGGGTCACCTACACCTGGCAATCATTGATCCATTAATCAACGTCAATTGCGAGGTTGTCAGCAACCTGCTGCTTGAAGTCTGCGATAGCCTGGCTGCGGCTCTTGTTTCCGTAGCTGTATTCGCGGACCTGGTCACGCCAGTACATGTTGATGGTCTCATCATACTGGGTCTTGTTCTTACCGGTAGCAAACTTGCCGGCGGGAACGAATACGTCGAACATATCCTGTCCACCGAGGAAGTCCAGGGTTCCGTCACTCTTGCTCATGACCGTACCGGAAGCAACAGTATCCTTGGTTCCACCAGGACCATTGAGTGTACCGTTGGCCCAGTAGTACTGCAAGCCGGTTTCAGAGCTGTCGAGGGTAATCCACTCGATGATCTCACCAACTGCGTCCTTGACAGGGCTCTTGTCGTTAGCAAGTACCCAGGTACCGCCCCAGAAGAAGCCAACAGGAGGTTCACAAACTGCCCAATCCCCATAGGTTCCTTCACCAGGTGCTGAACCGCCGCTGTTACCAGCCATGACGTAGTTGATCAACCAAGCTGGGCCGAAGAAACCGAAAATCTGCTTCTCGCCGGCGTCTTTCATGTCAGCGAACCATGCATCGGTCCAGTCACGGGTATCATTATGGTAACCCTTGTCAATCAGCATCTTTGCAACATCAAGGAATGCTTCACGATCGGGATCGATGTAGAGTTTTCCGTCTACAATCCAGCCCTTCTCGCTGCTGCCTTCGATGGCATGCCAGATGTCTCCATCACCGCTGATGATTCCGTATCCTTTCTTCTTCAGGTCTTCTGCAGCCTTGAAGAACTTGTCCCAACCGGGACCGACTTTTGAAGTGATTACAGCAGGATCGTCAGTACCCCATACGTCCTTTGCAATAGAGCGGCGGTAGATAAATGCACCACCGGTAGCCTGGTAACCAAGGCCTACCAGATCGCCATCAGGATTGGTACCGATATCAACGGTGTACTGGGCAATGTCAGCTTCCTTGAGCTTGGCGTCTACATCAATTCCAAGATCCTTGTAGGGAGCTGCAAAGTGAGCTGCGTCGCCCTGGGTGTACTTGAGTACAAATGCTGACTCAGCACAATAGATGTCAGGAGCATTCTCACCACTACTTGCCAAAGCCTGGTCAAGTGCTGGTTGATAGGCACCATCAGTGGTAGCAATGATGGTTGTGTTGATCTCATAATCGAAATCAGGATTCAGTTCTTTGTACTTCTCCAACATTTTGGGGACTTCATCAGTGAAGCTCCACAGGTTGATCACCTTACGAGCAGGTTTCGCTGCCTCTGCCTGTCCGGCTGCAAACAGTGAGAGACTCATGCAACAAATCAGCAACAGACTGACTACAATACGCATGTTCCGTTTCATACAGATTCCTCCTTACTTAACTCTATGTCAAACTGACATACAAATGAGACTTGCATAGATTTCCCGTGTATTCGTACAACGCCTGTACTGAACAGGGAGCCCTACAATCACCATGCTATGTGAACACCATGGAGAACGCCACTGGGCTTTTGCCTTGAAAATGAATAGGACAAATGTCCTATGATACCTACATCTCGTTGCTTTTTACCCATTTGATGGCAAACTTGCGTAGTGTTCCTGCATCACTGATGGAGAGCTTATGACGGATATTGTCCCGGTAGACGTTAATCGTCTTTACAGAGAGATTGAGCGTCTTCCCTATTTCAGAAACACCACAGCCCTGTCCAAGTAAGCGGAGCACTTCCATTTCCCGGAGACTGAGCAGCTCAACCGGATCACTCTCCTGCGAGGATTCCTGCAAGAGCATGGTGTCCAACATCCTCTCCCGCATATCGTCTGAGAGATAGACCTTTCCCTTGAGCACTGTTTCAATTGCTTTGAGGAGCGAGGAAGCAGCTTCCTGCTTCATCACATATCCGCGTGCACCTGCCTTGAGTGCGCTGGAGGCATAGATAAGTTCATCATACATGGAG
>Ga0265294_10008780_pt1 | contig 11737 bp, 9 predicted proteins | sample MunlanPumphouse3_FD_192504 | JGI IMG/M metagenome (GOLD analysis project Ga0265294, IMG submission 192504) | Groundwater microbial communities from a municipal landfill in Southern Ontario, Canada - Pumphouse #3 | ecosystem: Environmental > Aquatic > Deep subsurface > Groundwater | place...
TGGTCATCGCACAAAATGCAACGAGAAATTAAAAATTCTTTTAAGACTTCTTTATTCATGGGCAAAACTCCTTTTTACATTAAGTATTAGTATTGATACATCACATGGATTGACGCCAGCAATGCGTGAAGCTTGACCGATAGTTAAAGGTTGAATGGCTTGTAATTTTTGACGAGCTTCAATACGAAGTCCATCCATATTTAAATAATCAAAATTAAGAGGAATTTTCATCTCTTCGATTTTTCGCATCGCTTCCGCTTCATGTTTTTGCTTAGCGATATATCCTTCATATTTAGCCATGATTTCAATTTCTTCCATGACATTATTATTTAATGAAATATCCCGCAAATCAGGAATCAATTCGCGAATTTTATTTAATTTAACATTTGGGCGGCGTAATAATTCGAAGGCTTGAATGCCACCTTTTAATTCACTTGAACCAATTGAAAGAAGATAGTCATTGATATCTTTTTTAACACCTACATAAGAAGTTTTCAATATATCCATAGTTCTTTTTATGGCTGACATTTTATCTTGATAATGTTGATATCTCTCTTCGGTAGCTAAGCCAATATTATATCCGATTTCTGTTAGACGAATATCGGCGTTATCATGTCTTAATAAAAGCCTAAATTCCGCACGTGAAGACATCAAACGATATGGCTCTTGAGTACCTTTGGTTACTAAATCATCAATCATAACGCCAATGTAAGATTGATCTCTTCTTAAAATCAGAGGTTCTTTACCTTCCAATTTCAAAGAGGCATTGATACCGGCTAATAAACCCAAACCAGCTGCTTCTTCATAACCTGATGTGCCACAAATTTGCCCGGCAATATATAAACCTGGCCATTTTTTAATTTCGAGAGTGGGACCAAATTCTTCAGTGTGAATGGCGTCATATTCAATCGCATAGGCATATTTAAGAAACTGCGCATTAGCAAATCCCGGCAATGTTCTTACCATTTTCTCCTGAATGTCAACTGGCATTGAGGTAGAGAAACCTTGCAAATAAATGGAATTGGTATAGCGAGACTCTGGTTCAAGAAACAATTGATGACGATCTTTATCTGGAAAATTAACTAGTTTGCTTTCAATAGATGGGCAATAGCGGGGACCCACACTTTTAATCAATCCACTATAAAGAGCTGTTTCTTTCAAATTAGCACGAATCAAAGCATGTGTTTCAGGAGTGGTATAGATTAAATAGCAAGGAATTTGTTCTTCAAAAGGTACATACTCTTTTGTTTCAAAGGAAAAACCTAATTCTCCTTTTGTTCCAGTTTGAATCGTTCCTTGTGAGAAATCGATCGATTCGCGAGCGATACGAGGAGGAGTTCCGGTTTTCAAACGATAAATACTAATGCCCATATCTTTTAGATATGGTGACAATCCTAAAGAAGGTTTTTCTCCATCTGGACCTTCATCCTTAATTTCATGCCCACGAAATATTTTACTTTCCATATAGGTTCCGGTCGTAAGAATAACAGCTTGGGATGTTATTTTTTCACCATTGGATAATGTCACACCAAAAACATGACATTCATCATGTAAAACATTTATCACCATGCCTTCTTTAACTGTCAAATTCGGACAATTAAGAGCCATTTTTTGCATATATTCAGGATATTCTAACTTATCTTGTTGTGCGCGTAGACATTGGACACCTGGCCCTTTGCCGGTATTGAGCATTTTCATTTGCAAATAATGATGATCAGCACCAATCCCCATCATACCTCCAAGGGCATCAATTTCACGAACAACGATACCTTTAGCAGATCCACCAATTGATGGATTACATGGCATATTGCCCATTTTCTTAATATTTAGAGTCAACAAAAGGGTGGAATGACCTTTATGAGCACATGCAAATGCAGCCTCTAAGCCTGCATGTCCACCACCAACAACGATAACATCATAATCGCTCATTTAACCAACACTACCTTCCATATCCAGTTTGATCAGTTGATTCAATTCCACCGCGTATTCCATGGGAAGTTCGCGTGAGAAAGGCTCAATAAAGCCCATCACAATCATTTGAACGGCTTCTTTTTCGCTTAATCCGCGCGACATTAAATAGAAAAGTTGCTCTTCACTAATTTTACTGACTGTTGCTTCATGTTCAATATAAGAGGTATTATTTTTAACTTCGTTTGTCGGAATTGTATCACTACGTGATAATTCATCAAGCATCAGGGTATCACATTCGACATGACTGCGACAATTACGTGCATTTTTTTCATGGCGAACAGTACCGCGATAATTTGCTACACCACCATTCTTAACAATTGATTTTGAAATGATTGTGGACGTTGTATTTGGGGCTAAATGAATCATCCTTGCTCCAGCATCTTGTTGTTGATTTTTTCCGGCGACAGCGATAGAAATGACCGTTCCTTTCGCACCTTCTCCTGCTAAGACACAGGCGGGGTATTTCATATTCATCTGTGAACCGATGTTTCCATCGATCCATTCCATCTGAGCATTTTCATAAACAAGAGCTCGTTGTGTGACTAAATTGATAATATTGGTCGACCAATTTTGCACAGTTGTATATCGACATTTGCCACCTTTTAAGACGATAATTTCGACGACGGCAGCATGTAGTGATTCGCGTGAATATGTTGGAGCAGTGCATCCCTCAACATAAGTAATCTCTGCTCCTTCATCGACAACAATGAGCGTTCGTTCAAATTGACCTGTTTTTTCATTATTTATGCGAAAATAAGATTGTAACGGTTTATCGAGATGAACACCTTTTGGTACATAGATAAAAGAGCCGCCTGACCAAACAGCGCTATTTAAAGCAGAGAACTTATTATCAGCGATAGGAACTACAGAGCCAAAATATTTTTTAAATATGTCAGGAAATAACTTGAGACCCATATCTGTCGAAAGGAAAATGACTCCTTTATCGCTGATTTCTTTTAGCATATTATGATAGACCACTTCCGATTCATATTGAGTGGAAACACCAGCTAAAAACTTTTGTTCAGCCTCAGGAATGCCGAGTTTAGTAAATGTATTTTTAATTGTTTCTGGAACATCGTTCCAATTTTGAGCATCTTGTTTTGAAATACGAGTAAAGTATGTGTAGGAAGAGAAGTCTAAAAATGTCAAATCGACGCCGAATTTTGGAAGAGGCATCGCTTGAAAAGCGTTGAAGGCTTTTAAACGAAATTCTAACATCCATTCGGGTTCATCTTTCAAAGATGAGATTTCACGAACGGTGTCTTCTGTTAAACCGACTTTCGTCTTTAAAATAGAGACATCTTTGTCTTTAAAATCGTATTTAAAATCTTCTTGAAATTTAATATCTTTGGTCGCCATTTTATTTCTTTTCCTTAAGAATTTGCTCTGCCGCTGACCAACCGATGGTTGCGCATCTAACGCGAGCGGCCTGCTTAGAGGTGTTAATAAAAACGAGAGCTTCTTCTAAAACAGTATCGTCAAAAGACTCTTCGTGAATCATATGATGATATTGTGTAATTATATACTTAGCCTCCTCAATGGTTTTTCCTTTGAGAAGATCACACATTATATCCGTTGAAGCGGTGGAAATGGTACAAGCGACACCATCAAAACAAGCATCCGTCACAACGCCGTTTTCAACGAGAAGAAAAATATCTAAATCATCAATACAATTGTCGGAATGCATATGAACCTTCTCGAACTTATCACTCGTTGGTTGATGTTTATTAAGAGGATTGGCATAGTGATCCATGATGATTTGTCGCATCATGTCATTAGTGAGAAAAATAGGCATCTAGTATGTCACCTCCATTAATTAAAGCATCGACAAAAATATCGATATCTTCTTTCGTTGTATATAAATATGTCGACATGCGAACAGTCGCTTGGCATCCTAAATAATCATCAAGTATTTTGGCGCAATGTTGGCCAGAGCGAACAGCAATTCCTTTGGAGTTAAGAAGAGTGGCTTCATCTTGAGCAAAAACCCCTTTTCGATTAAAGGTTAAAATACCATTTTGTGAACTTTTATTATACATAATAATATCTTGATGATTTTCAAGCTTTGTGATGGCATAATTTATAAGCATTTTATCGTGTTCATGAATGTTTTCCACGCCGATTGATTCAATAAATTCCACCGCTTTTTTAAAACCGATAATCCCTGAAAGATTCAATGTTCCAGCCTCAAATTTAGCGGGTGGTTCTAAAAATTCAACCGTTCCATTTTTGAAGAAATCAACATTATTGCCACCACCTGAAATAAGTGGATCCATTTTATTTAATAAATCTTTTTTGCCAATAAGACAGCCAATTCCTGTTGGACCGCACATCTTATGAGCAGAAAAAGAGAGAAAATCGAGATTCCATTCTTTAAAATTGGTCTTCAAATGTGGGACCGATTGAGCCCCATCAACAGACATAATTGCTCCGTAAGCATGAGCAATATTCGTAAGAGTTTGAATGTCGTTGATATTCCCTAAGACATTCCCAACATGAGCGAGAGAGACAATTTTGGTATTCGGCGAAATTGTTTTCGTAAGATTATCAGCAGTGATAAGCCCATCTTTAGTTAAGGGAATATATTTGATAATCGCACCAGTTAGTTCACAAACCTTAAACCATGGCAAAACATTGGAAGCGTGTTCTTCTTCGCTAAGCAAAATCTCATCATTTTTTTTGAGATATTTAAATCCATATCCAAAGGCAATTTGATTTAAAGACATAGTTGTGCCTGATGTGAACACTACTTCATCTGCTTCACAATTGACAAAACGAGCAATTGTTTGGCGTGTCTCCGCAACCAAACAATCCATATGATAAAGGAGATCATAATCACCGCGATGTGAATTGGCAGTCAAGTCTTGATAGTAAGAATCGATTGCGTCAATAACACATTGAGGCTTAAAAGTAGTTGAACAATTATCTAAATAGACGAGAGGTTTTCCTTGCATCAATTTATTTTTGAGCATTGGAAATTGCTGACGAATTTTTAAAACATCATAACTCATAATTACATTCTCCTTTCAATTAAATCGACAATTTGATCTTGTATATTTTTTTCTTTAAAACCTTTAATAATTGGCTTGAGATATCCAAAAGTAATTAGCTTTTTGGCTTCAAAATCACTCAAGCCACGAGAGGTTAAATAAAATAAATGCTCATCTGGTATTTTTCCGACGACCGCTCCATGGCTGGCTTCAATATCTTTTTCATCAATTTTTAATAGAGGACGAGCGATAGCGTCGCAGTCTTGATCGAAGACCATAATTTTCGCGTTTTGGCGAGTCATACTTCCGTGCGATCCTTTATTGATAGAAGAGCACCCTGAAAAAATAAGTTTTGAACGATCTTTGCAAACGCCGTAGTTATCGCTAATAGCGGAGGTGTTTTTTCCAAAATGATAAATGTTAACATCAAATTCTTTATGATCATCATTTGCAGCTAGACTAGCAAGATGCCAATAAGCCATGGCATTATCGCCTCTCAAATTAATCACAACATTTATTTTTTCTTTACTTAAGGAAAAATCAGCAAAATAAGCCTGTAATTGCGCGTTTTTTTGAAGATTTGCAGTGATTTTAGAATTATCAATATTGTCACTTGTTAAAAACGAAAGAGAGAGAATACTATTTTCTTCAACAGTTATTTCCATTTCACATCCAGCGTGAAAATTAGCGACCAGAATATATTTGTGAGTGCCTTTTTCCACAGTTATCTTTGGTTTATCAACATTTTGACAGTCTAAAATAATTGACAAGCAATTGGTAAAATCTATCTCTTGATGTAAAAGAAAAGCATTCATTTATCTGACCATATCCTTAATACCACAAGAGCCGATTGACACTTTATTCATGTTGACATCTTCTTTTTCGACATCAATTCCTAGCTCTGTTTTAATGAATTCATAACCTGTTTGATCAATTCTTCTAATCAGCGATTCATCGCCATCTAGAACAATTTTTCCATTGATTAAAACAACGGCTCTTGTAGGTTTAATTAACTCAAAAAGACGCGCATAGTGGGAGATGACTAAAAAGCCCATTCCTTTAGCTTGTTCTTTTTTAATGACGTCAGCAACTGTTTGCATCGCGTCGACATCCAAACCAGAATCAATTTCATCCAAAAGAGCAATTTTTGGTTCTAATAAAAGTAACTGAAGAATTTCATTGCGTTTCTTTTCTCCGCCCGAAAATCCTTCATTCAGTGAACGGGTGGCTAAGTCAAAAGGCATCTTAAGTTCTTTTGTCGCTTGATCGAGAATTTTATAGAAGTTGTAAGTAGAGATTGGCTTTTCTTTATGAGTGTTAACTGCGGCACGCAAAAAATCGGAGTTTATGACACCAGGAATTTCCACAGGATTTTGCATAGCGAAAAATAATCCTAGCTTAGCTCTTTGATCAACAGAAAGTGTTAAAATATCGATATCATCAAAGTAAATTGATCCGGCAGTCACTTGGTAACGCGGATGACCGATAATGACATTTAAAAGTGTCGATTTTCCATGACCATTTGGTCCTAATAAAGCGACTGTTTCTCCTTGTTTGATGGTTAAATCAACGCCTTTGAGAATTTCTTTGCCATCCACTGTTGCGTGGAGATTTTTAATCATTAATGTTGCCATTGTCTTCACCTCAAATCCCTCATATTCTACTCATCTAAAAAGCGGTATTCAAATAATACGATAAAATTTCCATCATTTTCCGGTAAAAAAGTGAGGTCAAATATGCGCGCTCACATGCGCCACCTATTTTGAAATAGGCAAAATATCTGTTGCATAAACTTGTAATAATATTTAGAATATTAACGCTATATTTCAGAAAAGGAGAAAAAACATGAAAAAAAGTAAACTATCCATAGGTTTAGTTACTGGTTTAATCGGCGTTATGGCGATGTCAGCATGTAGTAGTGTTACATCAAAAAATGGCGCAGTCGTAACTTTCAAAGGTTATGATGGCGAATCTTCATATACAATAGTCACCGACGAAATGTATGAGCAATATCGCAATTCTGTCGATGGTATCTCCAAGTTCTATGAACAGATTCTCGAAGTTTTGATTCGAGATGCCTTCATTAAAAATTCAGTCGATACAGAAAAAACTTTAGGTACGATTGAAAAAGAAGCTTGGGATGATGTATTAGACCAAAAAGAAGCAGCCAAAGAAAAAGCTGATACAAACGGCACTTCTTATAGTACCGAATGGCAATCCATTCTTGATAGTAATAATGTTGATGATACCGATGAGTTGTATCAATTATTTATCTATCAAAAGGAAAAAGATCAAATTGAAGATTGGTATTATCAAGAGAATCTCGATACGTTAAAAGAAGAATATCTCGGTGTTTCCAACACTGGTAATGCTATTCAACCACAAAGTGATTATAACGGCGTTATCACTTCGCGACTCCCTTATCATCTCCGTCACATCTTAGTAAGCGTTAACGCTACTAATGCAAGTTATAATCGCGATACTATCACTTCTGAACAAGCTGGCAAATTATATGATGTCATTTCCAAATTAAAAACTGGAAACTTAACATTTGGTGCTGTTGCTCAATCCAATAGCTCAGATTCAAGCGCTAGTTCTTATGGTGATGTCGGAATCGTCACTAATAAAGCCTCCAGCGATGGAAGTTTAACTATGGTTGATGAATTCCAATTAGGTGTTTATGCCTATGACGCGATTGCTGGCCGTCTCGCTACCGATCAAAATGATGCGATTAAAAAAGGTTTAGGACTTGATGGTAATTTCACCAATCTCGCTACTGGCACTACTTACAGCGTGGAAGATGCTTATAGTGATATCACTGGTTCATTAGCTAAAGTTCCTTATGAAGTTTTTACTGCTCTTAATGATTACAAAGACATGGAGACCATTGATGGTCAAGTTCTCTATGATGGTGACACGATGATTTATCCGCGAAATGTTCTTTGGAATAAATATCTTAATCGTCATAATGTCTTTGTCATTACTGATAATACTCGTTCTTACAGCACTACTCCTGATCGTTCCGATGATCCAGATGCTGTCGGAGCTACTGATGATTCATTATTAATGTCTGATCCAAGTGCCAAAAAATGTGGTTTCCGTAAAGTTAGCGATGTCGTTTCTTTGAAGGATTCCGCCCTTGGAATTAGCGATCCAAATTTAGGTGTTTTAACCGATGAAGAAGGAAGAGTCATCGTTGGTGTGCGTAGCCAATACGGAATTCATTTTATGGTTATTCAAAAATCCATTTATGAATTTGCAGAATCAGCCAGCAACGCCGATTATGTTTCTCTTGAAGATTACTACACAACTTGTGTTCCAACTGACAAAGACTACCCCACCAATCCTGATGGCAGTTTAAAATCAACCTATGTCAACTTCATCAATACTGATAAGACAGGTTACAACACCCGTGCCACGGCTGTTGAAGATGCTATCAAAGGTTTTGATTCAACTTATGATTATCGTTTATACGAATATCTCTATGAACAAAATAAAACTAACCTCACTTTTAGTGATGGTTTAGATACCAAGATTATCGATTATCTCGAGAAACAAAGAGAAAACAATAACGAATCTCAAACTCTCGGCATGAATCGGGCTTGGGAAAGCTACCTCGAATTACTTGAAGCTCAATCTGAAGCTCGAGATAATGAAGAGCGTATGGTACCAGAGGGCTGCATTGTCGCCTTTACCGATGGTACAACAAATACTTATTATGACAAGGGAGGCGTTTGTTACTATGGCAGTAAATAATAAAAAAATGTCACGCTACATCGCTGTTGCTTTATTAAGTGTCTTAGGACTTACAGCTTGTAGTGAAGTCGTCGCTGAACCATCAGATTATAACGATGCTATCATTACAGATGGCGTTACTGGTGGCTTAGACAGCAATTTGATGAGTATTGTTTATGATGCGATGCGCGAAGGAAAACTCGCCACTGATGTCTTAAACGAAGTTCTCTATCAATATTCTGTTTCTATCTTGGGCAAGTATAACCAAATCGTCGGCCCAAGTTCATCTTCTTCCGCTCTTTCTACCGGAACAACCTTAAAAGAAGCAGTTGCTTCGGCTAAGAGTGCCGATAAGAGCGTCGCTAATTCTTTCATCAAATCCCACAAAGCTTACTGGACCGTTAATTCTAGTAATGTTCGTGTCGATGACGAAGGTGTAGTTAGAAGTGACGACGGAAGTGTTGCAAGCGATTCTGAATTAGAGACTCTCATTGCCAAATGGGACACTATCGAAGATCGTATTGAAGAGAAAATGTATGATGAAATTAAGAATGGTGCTTTCTCCTACCGTTCCCAATTTTCTGAACAAAGCTATTTAATCTCTCTCAGATCAAGCCTTGAAAAGGTGGCTAATTATAATACCTTGAATCCTGTTAGTGATGCCGCGACAACTGGCTATTTCACTCCCAAAGTTTTTGATGCTAAATATGATTACGAAGATGTCTTCACTCAATATTTACACCGTGAAAACTATCAAGAGAATTTCGCTCTTGGTGAAGATGAGAGCAATAATACTATCTCCTATGTGGAAGATACTTACATCCCCATCATCTATCGCGAATTGCTAACTGAACAATATTTACTTGATGAAACATATAATACGTTAGGTCGTAGTTATGCTCGTCAAGTGAACATCATCTCTCTTACTACCAAAGATGACAGTGACAAGAGCGCTCAATATTTAATGAATTATTTCATTAATAATGTCGTTTATGCCACTCCTACAACTGGTGGCGTGACCGCTACTGCCATCACCGATGGTTCAGGCAATGCTATCAGTGACAATCGTGTTGGTGAAGAACAATTTATCGCTCTTTCCGATGCTTATAAAGGCGTTCTTAATGGCGACCTCTCTTCACTAGCGCAATCCTATCTTGCTAATTCGCAAGCGTTTGATCCAGTCATGGATGGACTTAATGTCAAATATTATACTGGCACTGATTTCGGTGATTTAATGGAAGAATACTCCAAGATTAAAGACAATCCATTAACTACCGACACTTCCATTGAAAAAGACTTTACCAATAGCGGCGCTTATACAAAAGAAGTTGGTCTCGAATTAAAGACAAGAAGTTTAGCCTCTAGCAGTTATGTCACCAAAGGTTGGTACATCAAAAATGGCGGATTAACTAGTTTCACAACTTTCCGTGATCGTTTGTTCAACATTGGTGTAGCCAGTGCTTTAGACAATGTGAAAACTGAAAGTGGCGAAACAGCTGATTATGATCAGTATGATCGTTTCTATCTCAACGGCGGAACCTGGACAATTGATACTTCTCGCGATTATAACAAATACGTCGCTCGTATTAATGGTAGCTACTTCTTAAAGAACGCTACTTCCGAAAGTGCTTCCAGTAAAGATGATATTGTTTTCTACAATTCCGATAGTAAAGTTTATTATCTCGTTCAAGTTCTCGAAGCCGTCTCCTCTTCTAAATTCAATAAGAGTGCTGACGCTTGGAACTATGCTAAGCTTCGCGATGATCGTAAAGTTATGGCCGATTACGTTAATGAAGTGGCAAAGATTTTAGCGGATAATGATTCCTATCAGACTTTAGCCAAGAAACATTGGCTTGAAGAGATGAATATCACTTATCACGATGATGTCGTCTATAATTATTTCAAAACCAATTTCCCTGAATTATTTGACAATTAAATTGTTGAAGTAGAATTCTTTCTAGCAAAAAGAAAAGATCGAGAATTAAATTTTCGGTCTTTTTTTATTATGTGATGAAAGGATATAACAAAAGAAATGTTTTTGACTATAATGAAAGATGAAAGAAGAAATTAAGATGAAAGAAATGGATATTTTTTGCAAAATTGCCAATGGTGAAATACCTTGTTACAAATTATATGAGGATTATGATGTTCTCGCTTTTTTAGATATCAGCCAAGTGACCAAAGGACACGCCTTAGTCATTTCCAAAAAACATTATGATAACTTTCTTACCGCTCCGCATGAAATCATGCATAAAGTGATGGATGTCGCTCAGAGAATTGGACAAGTCGAAATTAAGCTACTAGGAGCTAAAGGAGTAAACATTCTCTCCAATTGTTACGAAGCAGCTGGGCAAAGTGTTATGCACTTTCATGTTCATGTCATTCCTCGATATCAAGAAGAAGAAGGTTTCCGTTTAGAGATGAAATCTCACCCCGATAATTTAAATTTACCAGCCCTTGCTGAAGCCATTACTAAAAATTTGAAGTAATTCTCCTTTATATAATAAAAAATCGCTCTACGGGGCGATTTTTCATATTTATGTGACAAGAAGATTTATTTTAGAGGTTTATAAAGCATTCTTCCATCAAGTGGAAAAATTCTTGGTGAGAAATCACCAGGCTGAACAGTTTCAAGAGCTTTACAAGTAATAACCATCTTGCTATCTAAATTGTCAATTAATGAGAGGAGAATAGCTTCTTTGGTAAGTGGGGGAACGGGGGAGCCAAATTCAGGTTCGGCGTGATGAGATAAAACCATATGTTCTAAAAGAAGTGGCACTTCACTCGTCATCTTCTCTTGCTCGGCAATTTTTCTAATTTCACTGACCATCAAAGAAATGTGGCCCAACAATTTTCCTTCAAGAGTGTAATGATAAACGACTGGACCTTCTAATTCTTGAAGTTTGCCAAGATCATGAAGGAGAACACCGGTTATTAAAATATCGCGATCGACATCATCGTATAAAGACGCGAGAAAATCAGCGATTTTCGCCATGGAAGTAATATGGACAAGAAGGCCACTAGCATATTCATGATGAACG
>Ga0265294_10008781_pt1 | contig 11736 bp, 15 predicted proteins | sample MunlanPumphouse3_FD_192504 | JGI IMG/M metagenome (GOLD analysis project Ga0265294, IMG submission 192504) | Groundwater microbial communities from a municipal landfill in Southern Ontario, Canada - Pumphouse #3 | ecosystem: Environmental > Aquatic > Deep subsurface > Groundwater | place...
GTCAGTGACATAATCTCCGCCTAGAATAATGATATCCGGTTCTATGGTATTAATGCGCGAAACTATATCCGCGACCCTTTCTGGCGAGGAGAACTTATCAAGATGAAAGTCGGAAGCAAAGATGATTTTTTTTCCGACAAAATTATCCGGTACGTCGCTGTCTTGGATGATTGTTACTTTTTCTTCGATGAGATAAGGTTCGACGAAAGAGTACAGAAAACAGGCCAGCGTGAAAACGATGAATATCTTTGCAAAACTCTTGAGAGATGATGCTTTTTTATGGTGGAGTTTCATAATCTATATCTTTACAAAATGTAAAAAAGCTTTATAATAGCAAACAGTGGAATAATAGGAGACGATAGTCTGAACAAGGGAAACGAGGAATACGCAAAAATTAAAGTGAAGGGTGTTGTTATGATCGGAGAGGAAAATGGTGAAAACATATTTGCGATTAGTCTTGAAAACGGAATCGGTTATCAATGGCCTGAAAGCTTCCTTTTGGAACACGGTTTGACTGGAATATTTCCCGGCAGTATCGTTGAGATATGTGGTAAGGAGGGAAACAGTAAAATTGACCTTTGGGGGGCAAAGTTGAAGGATGTTAGAATGTTTAAAGGAAAAGATAAATATTTGCAGGCTTTTTAAATAAGCCTCTTTTTTTATTCTAACAAATTTAAGGGCTTAGGCAAATAAAATGGAATTAAATGATAAGTCGAGTGATTATCACCGGTTTGCTATTTTTTATCCGTCATTCCGGCCTTTGAGCCGGAATCTGCGGAGCGCTTCGTTAATACTTTATGTCTCGAGACGAATTAAATGGTTTCACGGTATTTTGAGAACGAAAGACTGAGCATGGCGAGATAAACAAAGCAAAGTGGTAACATATCGCAGATTCCGTGTCGGGGTACGGAATGGCAAATCTGACTTGCGCTTAAAATTTGACAGGGTATCTTCTTATTTATATAATTTAAACAAAAAGTGGTGATTTATAATGGCTTACGATAAAGATAAATCTTCTGGTTGGGTTAGAATGAGAATTTCTAGGTCTGTGAAAACTTTTTTTGGTCATGATGGTGCGGAGAGGGCTCTTCTATATCTGGATGGTACCCCGTTGTTCGTTCTGAAATCACTTCTTGATCAGAGTGGATCGATATTGGAAAGAGGGTCATTTGTGAAGGTCTTGCGTTTTGGTTCAGAAGTTGTCGACATAAAAATATCGGAGGACGAATGAACAAAATCACGGGCTTGTAGCTTCTTAACAGAGGGGCTATATTTTTTGTTTCGGGCGGTTTGGGCGATATTTAAATCGTGCTCGTTATAAAAAAATTCCGGACAAAAATCCGGAATCGCATTATCGATATAGGTAGGCAGCCTAATCCGTGTCGTATGCGTTCAAACAGTAATGACAGCCGTTGTATCCTTGGGTGATGGCTTCTTCGACGGTGTCGAAATGTACGCGATGCTCTTCGTTGATGAGTTTTTCCCATTCGCATCCTTCGATATGAAGTTCCAATGTGCTTGAATTCCCAACCAGTGAGATTGCCTTGAGGTAGCGGTCGGAAATCAGGTCTTCTTCGCCCCAATCCACTCCCCAGAACTCTCCCATCTCTTGGCGGTCGCTGGAAGAATATCCCAGGACTTTGAAAATCGAGTTGACTATGCAGGCGCAATTTTCATCAATCAGTGAATACTTCACTCTGTCGCCGGCATCGAAATGCGCGTTGAAGTTGGAGACACTTTCCAAGATAGCATCCATAAGTTCTTCGTAGGAAGAAAATGCGGGCGAAGCCAGATCGTAGGGGGCGCGGTGTCCCTGATAATCGTAGTCGCTGGAGAAATAGCTGGTGTTGTCTTCTTTGGCGATTTCGTGGATGGACTGTCTATCGGCTCCGGGGCTGAAATTGATTCTGATGTAATTCGTTCCATCGCCTTTGCCCGCGCCCATAGTCGAATAATATACGGTCATGCTTTTGTCATTCACTTCGCTGAAATATTCGATACCCCATTTCTCCGCGATGCGTTTAGCCTGTGCTTCGCTTTCATAGATAAAAGTGATGAAGTGATGATTGCCGATGAAAAAACCTTCCATATCTCGCGATGACCAGTATACTCCGGCAATGCTTGAGAGCGAAGTCGTATCTCTCATCTTCTTTTCCAGGTAAAAGATTTCCATTTTTTTGATTGAGATGCTTAAAAATATTGATGGGAAATTGATAGGATTACTCTATTAATTTTAACAAATTTTGATTTATAAGCAAATAAAGGCAGGCTTGCGGATTGCATATGATGAATTTTTTCAGTATATATCAGGATTGGGGTAATTTCCAAGTAGCGGGACTGTGTTATGATAGTCTTAAGGGGTCTTATAAATTTTGGTAAAAAAATGGAAGAAACAAAGAATAGGAATATGCTCATCGATGCGGCTCGGGTAGTATGCTCTCTCTTGGTTATTGTTGTGCACACGCGGCTTTGGTCCGATACCGATTTCTATTTGGGGCATTTTTTGTCGAATGTTGTGGCTAGGATGGCAGTACCTCTTTTCTTTATGTTCGCCGGTTATTTCCTTTATACTCGGCTGAGTAAGGAAGAGCATCCGGTTGATTATCTGAAGAAATATGTGCTTAATCTTTTGCGGGTTTATGTGATCTGGTCGCTTATCTATTTACCCTACGATTTTTCTTTACTTCTTCGGTCAGGCGATTCATATGTTGAGGCGGGTAGGATATATCTTTCTCATTTTTTCATTGAAGGCGGTCATTTTCATCTGTGGTTTTTCCCTGCACTCATTTATACTGTATTGATTGTCGGTTTTTTGTATCTTAAAGACAGAGTCAAACTGCTTGGTTTTTTGGCAGTGCTTTTTTATGCAATCGGGCTTGTGGGAGAACCTTATCGCACATGGTTTGCGGGTATGCCGGTATCAGCGGATTTGTTCCGGTTGGTTCATGAATTGGGCACTAGCCGCAGCGCGCTTTTTTTCGCATTGCCTTTTGTAGTTTGGGGGTTTTCAGAACATAAGGTTATGAAAAAATTCGGAAATCGTATGCTTGGTACCGGATTTTTGCTTTAGCTTTCGGTGCTGTCGGTCGAATCTTTTTTTCTGGAGGAAATGCTTAGTACAGGAGGTTTTAACCTTTATCTTTTTCTGATGCCTGCGACCTATTTTGCTTTCATCTATCTTATAACAAATTCCATAACTTTACCGCACATAGGTTCAAGGACTCTCCGAGATTTGAGTCTATTAATATATTGTTCTCATGGACTATCCCTGATTATTATAGACGAATATCTGCCGCAGACTTTGCGCAGTGGCGATCGTTTCTTGATTTGCTTGCTGCCCACGCTAATACTTTCTTTCCTTATCTTGAAATCTTATAAGTTGCGGAAAATCTTTTTATAATGATTTTATCGGATAGAAAACCTTCCTTTGGGGAAAAGGAGGGTTTTTATTATGCTTTTTCACATTTTGAAAAAAGTCATTCTTGATAGTCAAAAGAGAGCAAATTATATTCTGCGGTATCATAGGCGCATATACCATCTTCGTGCCAGAGAACGAATTCTTTTATGCCGATATCAAGAGCAGATTTACTACAAATGGTGCAATACGGTTTTCCCGATTTTTCCATATGATCCTCCTTACCTATTCTTGTGAAGTAAAGGGTTGCGCCTTCTATTTTGTCGGGGGCATTCTTGAGCGCGTCGAAGATGGCGCGCTGTTCCGCGTGGATGCAACAGGTTTTGTCGGTCACTTTCCGGTGCAATCCTTCCTTCGGGAAATCGCACCGCCTTTGGCTTTCGAGATGGCCGGCAGGGGAATTAAAACCTTTGCCGATGATTTCACCGTCACTTACGACGATACTGCCGCAGCGAGCCCTTACACAAGTCGCTTTTCTTGCGACTGCGGCGGCCACAGCAATGAATTTCTCAGCGTCTTCTTCTTCTTGATTTTTAAGATGTCGCATAATGTTGGGACGTTATTATCTGTAGAGAAATGAGAACAGGGGATATTGACAAAAACGATACATTGCTTTATTCTATCTGGTTGCCGGTAAGTTGTAATCATAGCTTACGTGCCGGCAGGAAAGATCGATTATGACAGAGGAAAAACCTAAGTATGTAGCTGGATTCGATAGGATTCAGGAAGCATTAGTGTCAGGGCTTGATAGCTATTGCGAGAAAGTAGGGGATTGCAACTGTCAGTTTGCCTTTTCGGGAAGAGTAAGAGGAAGAGGGAAATGGATGATATTTAATGACGGGGATGCAATCGAATTTGACAGCTTCGGGAAATTCGCCGAATATCTCAGGGGGGAACATGGAATCGTTCTTGAGGTAACATCCGCTGATGAAGAGATAGGGGTACTCGAGGCCTATTTGTCGGAAATTCTCGGCGCATTCGATGATTCCAATATCCAGCTTTATGTCGGGCGGGACGGATGGGGAGTAGTGGATGACGGTGATTTCTCCGATTGGCTGACTCCTCTCCGGGAGCTTTCGCTCCTTCGTTGCGGAAATCCGTAAAGAGTATCAATGATAATTTGGGAGGGAGAAAAAGAATAAGACCGAATAAAAAAAATGTTTTGGCTGTTGGAATAAAGTTTCGACAGCCGATTTTAATTCGTAGAAGAAATTTTATCCATAAACTTTTGCAGAAGTGCCTCGATCTCTTCGATACTTCGATATCTTTTGACGGATAAAACCTTGTTTCCCGCAATCATTGCAGAAAGATGCGCGTCGGCACTGTCGCGGAACAGGCAGAGGATGGGCTTATTTCTCTCTATCCGTCCGATCTCATAGCCGACTCCCATAGATGGAGTGGTAACTTCGGCAACGATAGCGTCGCATTTTTCAAGGAGGGCTATGTCGCGGTTAAAAATCGCTTCGTCTGAGAGGTTTGTTTCTCCTTTTTCCGAAAGATTTTCGTTGCCTACATGTTCAGTAAGGACGGTGCCGTATTTTTTGAGGAGAGTGATTATTCCGTTGTAAAGTTCGCGGTCGTCACGCCCACCACGGATGGAGCCGGCAAAATATATTTTCATAAAGTTTTGGATATGCTTATTACAAAAACCAATAGTTGATTATCCCTAAAAGAATCATAAAAGTGACTATGATTGAGGTGATCAGTAATCCACTCTGTCCGGCTTCTTTGTAGGCTTTATAGCTGGAATAGAACCAGAAGGGCTGGCCGATTAGACTGATGATGAGTCCCCATTCGGGATGCTTGAATCCGGTGAGGGCATAGCCGCCGATGGTGAACAGGGGAATGAGGAACTGCGAGGCGTAATCTAAACGGTCACTTTGTTTCATATGGATTTGTTATTGATACTGTTTATACATTATTTTAACATATTAGGAGAGGAGAAACCAATGCAGATCCTTTAAGACATCATAACAGAAACTTAATTGTGACATAACGATTTTACTTTTATTCCCCCTCACCTCAACCCTCTCCCGGTGGGGGAGGGGGAAATTCCAAATGCTGTATAGCTGGGTTGTGGAACAGATTTAGCTTATCTGGTATTACATAACAAAAAATAGTCGGTATCATATAACAAAAAATATCGCCGAAGCGATATTTTTTTGGATACTGAACATGTGTTTCAAAACTAGTCTCTCTTTTCGATTGGTGGCGTGTTTTCCTTGTGATGTTCAACGGGAGTTTCTTCGTTCTTATCTTTTTTATTTTTATTCCTGGATTTTAGGAGGGCGACGATAAGGACGATAAATCCCAGCAATGCCAATCCTGCGGCGGCATAGAGATAATAATTCGTCGAATTATCTGCTACTTCCGGGGCGGGCTGTTCGTTTGTCGTTTCTACGGGTGCCGCCGCTTTCGCTTCTTGAACCAAGAAACTGAGGGGTGCGCTTTTTGTGATCACTTTTCCGGTCTCGTCATTGATTACAGCGTATGCTTCGTGGTTGCCGCTTTCCAATGTCTTTATGAAATGGTATTCCCAATTGCCGTATTCGTCGGTAATTACGGTTGCGACGATCGGTATATCGGAATAGATGTAGAGAGTCACGACGGTGTTGGCATCGGCTTTTCCGTTGAAGGTGTAGCCGTTCTCGGTGCCGTTGTTAGCGTAGACAGTTTTAGCGTCAGCGAAAGTGATATTGGCGCTTTCTACTCCGCTAGTCGTGGGGTGCTCAAGTGCTTGGTCCAGGATGATTGCTCTTTCGATGGGGGATAATCCCATATCTTTTTTACCGTCACCGAGTGGATTATAACCGTTCCGGAGTTCTTCTCCATCCTTGTAGCCGTCTCCGTCGGTGTCTTTGTTATTAACTTTGGTGCCTATCCTGGATTCTATGTCGTCGGATACTCCGTCACCGTCGCTGTCGAGCATGACTACGATTGGTGCTGCTTGAGTGAGTCCGGTGACTTTATCCAAGGTGATGCTTTCGTAGGACTGGGCAATTTTTATCTGGGTCTCTTTCTCTTTGAGGGGTATGTTTAAGCTCAGGATCTTTTCGCCGTTGGATTGATTGACAAGACTCTCCAGCTTGCCGACAGTCATTGATTTGTAAAATATCCCTTCCTTTTGCGCATTGATACTGTCGTATTCTTTGGCAGATTCGACAATCTCTCCGATATAGATTGCTTTGATGCTATCGCTACAGGCCGTACTGCTCAATCCTTGACAGACTATCCTCTCCGCGTATTTTGCCAGGTAGAAGACCTTACATTCCTCTGAACTGGCCGCGCCGGCTTGCGAACATTTATTCTCGAGTTCGGACATTTTCTGATCTTCGGCAACTTGAGATTCTGCTCTGTTCACTTCGACGGGCAGGGTATTAAAAACGGATACTTCTTTTAGTTGCACATCTTGCTTTATCTCGACAGTGAGTTTATAGGATCCATCAGGGAAATCGTCGAGTAGCAGATTGGCGCAATAGGTTTGTTCTTGGGGTTCGAAAATGGCAAGGTTCCGGTTGGTTTCCCCCTCCATTTTTATGGTAAAGCTTTTAACTTTTTGCGCGAGAGTCAGGCACAGTTTTTTGTCTTCCGTGATAGGACCGCTGATTTGTGAACTCAGGCTCAATTGTTCGGGAGTGATTCCGGAGGGAGTCTCTTTCTCCGTGGCAACCGATGTCGTCTGTGTAGATGTCGATTTTGATGGAGCGGTCTCTGAAGAATCGGTGGCCTTGTCTGCATCCGTGTCCGACTTTGTGCCGGCTTCATTTGTTGATGCGGATGTTGTCGCAGAGGGGTTACCGGCATCGGTCTGTGGCGAGTTTCCGGTATCCGCTGTTGATGAAGGAGTCGTACTCGGGTCTTCTGCTACCGGATCAGCGGCAGGAACAGGATGGACGACATCAGTCGTAACTTCAGCGGAATCAGTATCGATGTCCGATTGCGTGTCGTTTGCGGTTGAGTCTGTTGCCGGGGGGATTGAGGTCTCCGTAGATGAATCGGTTGCAGTATCACTTACCAGAGGTTCTCCCGGCGATCTCCTCTTGATACTGGAATAAGAGGTGCCGGTAGATGATTTTGCCACAGCTTCATCATTTTGTTGGGTTACGCTGGTTGTCGTACCGGCCTGTGAACTTAATGTGATACTCTCGCTTCCTATAATCAGACAAAATAGAAAGGCTGAGCTTAAGACGAACAGAAGACACAAGGAAAAGATTTGTTTTATTCTCATTTTCTTTTTTTAGCTTTGGTTAATTATAAAAAATACGAATAAAAAATGTCTTGTATAAACACAACCATCATCAATTTATTATATTATACAGTTTTTTAAAGATGTTATCAAATTTGTTGATAGTAATTTTGTGTACGATAGATGTTTCCATAAATAAACTTGATAATGATCGGACCAAAAAAAACAAGCCCGGCTGCGAGCGGCCGGGCTATGAAAAAAGTTATTTTAAGTCTAATATTTTGACGATTTCAGCGTAGGCCTCGTCGGCGTCTTCGAAAATTTTGTAGCCGCAATCTTCCGCTTCGGCGATATAGCGTGGGCGTTCGACGTACCAGAAGGCCTCGGCTCCCATCTTTAGCATCTCTTCCGTTTTGCCCCATCGCGGCCTTTGCCGGTTTCGCTCCAATACTTCTTCAAGAGATTTACCGATCAGGACGACACCGGGGAAGTCGAGATCTTTTTTCGCGAGACGGGGAAGGATATTGATACCTTCGAAAATAATAGGGCGTTTTTTGCTCAGCGGTTTGCGCAGATAGCCTGCGATTATAGATTTGAGTGGAATGTGCCCGCTTCCGTATTCGCGTATTTTTTTCAAGACTCCCGGCCAAAGTTGCTCATGCTGTTCGGACAGGAGCCTCCACTGCTCCTCAGGGTCATTGTCCGTATAATAGGCATATTCATTTTTTTCATCGAAGAAATTTTCCCATTTGTTATATTTAGGGTCTTTGACCAGTTCGTCACGCAGGGCGTCGGTTTCCAGGCAATAGCCTCCTGTCGCTTTGGCTAACTTTCGGGAGAGATAAGTCTTGCCGGCAGTAGGGATGCCGGTTATGAAAATTTTAGGGTTGATTATTTCGGTCATTGTATTGTTAATGGGGCGAATAACATAAGTACTCATATTTTATAGTTTTTATAATTTTTCGCCAGTTTTTTTGATTATTGAAAATATGTCTCATTATTCGGGGACTCGCTTTGCATATCTTTTTTATATATGGAGTAGCAGACTTCAGTCTGCGCGGCTGTCCAATGCGGGGACAGTAAAATGCATGCGACGCATTTTCCGCTTGGGATAGCCGCGCGGGATAAATCCCGCTACTCCATAGCCGTACCATTTTTGTATAGATGGTACTTAAATATTTCTTATAAGTTCTTATTTTCCAGATATCTTGCTATTTTATTATATTTTGGAAGCTGAAGAACATAATATGTAAAAGCCAGGATTGCTATAAATAATATCATTAGTAAAAAGAAGAAGAATAACAGTTCATTGGCGTCCGTAAGGAGTGATGTGTAAATTGAAAGAATTGGGAAAATCACTAAGATTGTCAGAATGTCATAGTTTAGAAAACCGGTAACTATATATTTATTGTTTGTATCCAATTTTAGCATGCCGCGCATGATAGGGATATAGTTTACAAGCTCCCAGACGGGAGAAAGCTTGAAGATAAACAATTTTTCTCTGAAAAATATAGTGTTATTATCCGTTTGTTTGAATGTAAAATTGATTATTTTAATGTTTTTAATGAGATCGTCTTTTGAAATGCTGTTAACTTTGTTATTAGATTCTACTTCTTTGCGATATATGACAATACCTTTTGAAAAGTACCTTTTAGACCAAGAAAGCCACAATATTCCTTCGGCTATAGTAGAGGCAACTAAAAGACCTATGAACAAAAACATATATTTACCGAGAAGATTATCGACCATGGTATTAAAATAGATTTTAAATACAATTGGATTTATATAGGTCTAGATATCTTCCCTTTGTTTCCTATGTTTCTTGTTTTTGTAGAAAACATAACTGATAACGAAGATGATTAGCGCCACCACAACGACATCCAACTTCTCACTATAAGTACGTATGACTTCCCAGTTGCTGCCGAGGCGATAGCCGAGATAGGTCAGGAAGAAGTTCCACATTGTGGCTCCGAGAATAGTGTATAGCGAGAAAATCCAGATGTTCATCCGGGCGGTGCCGGCGGGAAGGGAGATGAAGTGGCGCACTAGGGGAATGAAGCGCGAAATAAAGATGGTCTTCTGCCCGAATTTTTTGAAAAAGTTTTCCGTGAGGTCGAGGTGATGTTCGTTAAGGAGCAGGTATTTTCCGTATTTGAGGATGAGCGGGCGGCCGAAATTCATACCGATATAATAGGAGATGAGCGAGCCGATGATACTTCCGAGTGTACTGAAAAGAACTACTGCCTCCCAGTGCATTTTACCTTGATAGATAAGGAAACCCGCAAAAGGCATTACCGCTTCGCTGGGGACGGGGGCGATCATACTTTCCAACATCATCAGTAAGGTGAGTCCGACATAGCCGGCGCTGGAGATGATTTCGGTGAAAAATTCTATGAGAAATGCAAACATTTGTTTTGTGTTATTTATAAAAATGATCTATTTTATATCTGTGCAAACAGATCGGTTTCTTCTGTTGCAAAGCTTTTTTACAGGTATCTTCAACTCCCTCGCTACCATTCACTTGGAAAGCGAGAATGGCATCAGACGCATCTACTATTTTGGTATTTCTTTCGAAATAAGTTTCCGAATTAACTTCTTTGTTTCTGGGGTTGCAGATGAGCGCTTTATAATTTGTTTTCTGCAGATTTTCCAATTGAGAACCGAGGTTTTCAGCTTGCTTTGACGTTATAACGCCTTCTTTTGCTCTTTTTCGGTAGTGTGCGAGATATAACTTCAGTGTAACAGGTAAATATATTCTTATCTTATCTGCCGTAGGATTTATTCTCAGTGCTTCGTCTGTGGCAAAATAATCAACATTCAGTGCTCCTCCTGATACAATGCCGTGTCCTCTTCGGAGAATAGTACTTGTCGTTTCACGCACGTCTTTTTCGACTTGTTCGCTTGTATTACGCCAACTGCCGCTTATTCCAAACCACAAGGTTTTGTTCCGAGATTTATTTTCCTCAAGAATCTTAAGAATGTTTTTTAGATTTTCGAATATTAATCCTTCGTTCTCGTAATTTTCCATATTCAAAATGAGTTTGTATGAAGTCATCTTAGCACAGGATGCGGTTTTTCTCAACCGGATATATCATATTAAAACGTGGTATTTCTGCGGTTATATCTTTATGTATATGCAGTCAGAAATAAGTAAAAAGATGTAACCATTACATCTTCTTACCTTTTCTACCCTTAATCTTTATTTCCTTATAAACCCGTCAAAAAGCAAGGTTCTGACAGTTTCGGCCATTTTCTTTTCGGGGAGGTCGGGGTGGAAAATGGCCCAGTCTACTCCGCTTACAGCCAAGAGGGAGAAGAGTGTGATGATCAGACTCTCTGTTTCCAGTTTTGCGTCGATGACTTTTTCAGCTTTGGCTTCTTCTATGATTTTACCCATCGCAGACAAATATCGTTTGCGGATAAGGGCGATACTTTTTTTCCCGCGTTTTTGAAAATTGCCGATTTGTCCCAGAATCATCAGACACATATCGCGATGTTCTTTGAAAAAAGTAAAGTGGAAATCGACAATGAGACTGAGCTTCTCTTCTATATTCAGATCTTTTTGCGCAATATCTTCCACTCCCTGTGAAAGTCTCTCCACTCCTTCTTGGATGAGCGCGGAAAAGAGTTCCTCCTTGTTTTGGAAATGATAAAAGATGGTGCCTTTGGCTACTCCCGCTTTTTGCGCCACTTCGTCAAGTGATGTGCCTTCGAAACCTTTTTTTCCGAAGAGCGCGGCGGCGGTGAGATAGATAGATTGTTTTTTGTTGATTTTCATAATTACATTATAACTCAATTAGAGGATAAATGTCAGTAGCTTTGGCAGTGCGTTTGGTGCTTAGCGTTTTAAGCGCCAGAAAGATGAATACGAAAGTGGACAGCGCTAGGACTTGATTTCTGGCAATCTGCATATTTCCGCCGAGGATGAAGATTCTTAGTCCGCGGATGGCGTAAGACATCGGGACAAAGGGGCTGCATAATTGGAAAAAACGCGGCGCGGATTGGACTGGGAAAGTCCCGGAAGCGGAAGTGAGCTGGATCATTAAGACGATGATACCGATAAGCTCTCCGACCTTGCCCAGCGAAAAGGATAGAAATTGCATAATAGCAATGGAGGCGAGAGAAATAAGGATAC
>Ga0265294_10008783_pt1 | contig 11735 bp, 25 predicted proteins | sample MunlanPumphouse3_FD_192504 | JGI IMG/M metagenome (GOLD analysis project Ga0265294, IMG submission 192504) | Groundwater microbial communities from a municipal landfill in Southern Ontario, Canada - Pumphouse #3 | ecosystem: Environmental > Aquatic > Deep subsurface > Groundwater | place...
GATATTGGATTATTGATTATGCAGGGGTATGACGAGTAAAGAGGTGTTTGAAATGATAAACGAAAGCCAAAATACTGCATGGGAAACCTTATAGCTGCTGCAAAAGCCTACTTAGAGTTTGAGTCTGATATTGATTATGTGTTTTATAAGCTAGAAGAAGCTATTTACACTGGTGAGGTGGATTAAATGAGTAGTCTTATTTCTAAAATAAATGATCTTGTGAGTGATCTTGAAATGGAACTCGATGGAAAAGATACTGAAATTGATGATCTTACATCCAAAAATGAACGACTTGAGAATGAAATTGATGAGCTTACATACAAAAATGAACTATTTGAGAATGAAATTAAGGAACTACAGGATGAAATCAATGGATTGAGAGAAGTTAAAGTTTGAGGTGTTTGAAATGGTAATAAAAATATATTCTACAGAAGTTTGCCCGAAGTGTAATAAACTTAAAAAGTTTTTCAAAGCTCAGTGTATTGCATTTGAATCTCTCGATATGCAGGAAGCAGAAAACCTTGCAGAGCTCAGGTTTAACCAAATATTCACAAATAACGCCCCTGTGCTACAAGTTGAAGACAGGTTTTTCACTGTAGAAGAGATATTCAAGGGTACTGAACTTCTTGAAAATAAAGTGCTTGAGGCGATAACCCCTTAAACACTTCTTTAATTTCTACCTCCGAAGGTTTTATATACATTGAAAAGAATTACTTTGTATAGGAAATGAGGGGGATTAAGAAACGACAGAGAAAATAACCTGGCAAGAGTCAAAAGCCTTTTTGAGAAATTGGAACGCTTCAAAGAGTAAGAACAAAGTACATATGCACTATATAAATTATATTAATAACCGTCCGGCGGGGGATGTACTGCCAATGGGCAAAAAATCCCAAGGTCGTAAGGGTGCTTTTAACGGTTTTATGACCCACAGGGATCTTATTTATGCTGCTCATGGTGACTGCTGTGCTGTTTGTGATCAGTCCAGAAAAGACGTTTCACTTACTCTACACCATATAGAGCCAATAGGAATATTTCATAATAATGACATTGCAAACATAATACCTGTCTGTGTAGAGTGTCATAAAGAGTTACACAGGACTCCTGCAATGTTTGATAACGCATTAATAAAATTAACTGTATAAGGTGGTATAAGTGGAAACAAGGACGGGTTTAGAGTATTATTCGTACAGTCACGCGGCAAGAAGATATGTTTACATTCCTCCTGCTGAAGATATTGCAGAAAGGGAGGCAGTTTTTGAGACTGAAAACAGAAAAGTTAAAACAAGAAAGTAACAGAGAGGTTTAATCCTCTCCTTCCTCTTCTTCATTACTCTTACCATTTCTTCTAGATCTGCTTTTTGGACCTGAAGACACACCAACATTTTGAAGTGAATAAAGAGCAGAGTCCCAGGTGTCTTCTTCTGCTTCTGCAGCAGAATACATTTTCTCAAGCTCAAGCATTTGTTTGCCCAGGTCTACTTTCTTCTGTTTTGCTTCGAGTAATCTTCTGTGAAATTCTTCTTCGAGTTCTCTCATGCTCTGAGGATTCTTTCTAGCTGTTGTTTCTCCTACCATTTAATTCATCTCCAAAGTATACTACTCTCTATATGTTTATATATGTTTTCAGAATATGCTTTTTTAGTAGGTTTTAAATAGTATCAAGAACATATATAATAAGGTTAGCAGGTGGTATAAATAAATGATACAACAAATTCACATAGATAAAGGGCAAATAGGCGGGGTTATTCAGGTAGTAACACAGTCTATGTTTATCGTTAATATCTTCAATTTTATTGGCGTTTGGACGTTGCTCTATGATAGATTTTTAAGGGGGATCATTCCTTTTTATATCGGAATGTGTATAGTTGTGTGTTGTGCCCTAGCATGGTGGACAGTATACTACACTGTGATATACCCTTCACTGTCTCAGTACTCGAATAAACAGGCATGGAAGCACAATTCACCAATAAAAAAAGAGTTTGAGATGTTAAACAGAAGACTAGATGACCTGGAGGCTAAATTATGAGAGTGTTAATGTTGTCTACAGTGCATGGGGTGCATGACCATAGAATTTATCATAAAGAAGCTGTCTCTTTGTCAAAAAGACATAATGTAACAGTCATAGCAATAGATAAGTCTTGCAATTGTGAAGACGTGGATAATAACGGAGTGCTTATAAGAGGTTTTGATGGTAAAATATCCTTAAGGGACCATATACCAAACTGTGTTATGGCACTTGCAAGCAGTCTGTGTTATAATGCAGATGTAATTCACTGCCATGAGCCTAGCTCTCTGTTTATTGGTTGTATTCATAAGTTCTTGCAGGGGTCTAAGCTGATCTATGACAGACACGAATATTACCCCAGACTCATAGGTGAGAAGGTTAAGAGATTATTTAAGAACAACTTTATGACTAAACTTGCAGAAAAAGTAGAGTCTATTGCTGAAAAGGTAATGATGGTATATGCTGACAGAATAATTGTTGTAGACGCTGAGATGAGTGAACAAGTTAGAAACGATGCAATTATCCATAACTACCCTGAAGGGCTAACATGGAAGCTTAGAGAGGGCACAAACTTTGGGTATGTAGGAATTATTAATCACCGAAAAATACCTGAGTCTGTAAAGATAATTAACGAACTGTCTAAGCATATTCCTGAGATAAAATATAAGATTGCAGGGATGGCATTTGATAGGAGCGACTTGCCAGAAGATAATAATAATGTTCACTATCATGGTGTTATCCCACATAATACTATTCAGGAGTTTCTTGCAGATACCTCATTTGGATTCTGCTTATATGATAAAAAGCCCAGGTATGAAACTGCAAGGTCCACAAAAACATTTGAGTATATTATGAGTGGTATTCCTGTGATTGCCAGTAGGACAGTAGGGAATCAGTTTATTGAAGATAATAGTTATGGGATTTTGATAGATCCTGATAATATAGAAGAGTCAGTCAGGGCAGTACTTGAGGCAATACCCAAGTGTGCTGAATACTCTCTCAACTGCAAAAATGCAAAGTTTGGTTGGGAAGAAGAAGAGCTACTAAGTCTTTATGAGAGTCTGGAGAAAGAGTCATGACACACGATGAATTATGTGATTCTGTAGAGCGGTGCAGATACATACCCTTTGCAGCTTTTGTAGTTGCTTTCGCAATAATTACACTAAGGTGGGTAAAATGAAGATTCTTCACGTGGGAAATACTGCAGGTGTTGCAACTGCGTTAAGAGATAATGAGAGAGAGTCAGGGCATATTTCCAATATAGTAATCAATAGGACTAACCCTTTCAATTACCCTGTAGATTATAGCTTACCTATGAGTGGAAAAAACATTCACTCACTAAAAAATTTATTTAAATACCTTAAATTATGCTATAAGGTTGACAGAGTCCATTATCATAAACCTCCTGTGCAGTCCTGTGCAGATATGGCATTGCTTAAGCTGTTAGGGAAAGAGATAGTAATTCATTATCATGGGACAGATATAAGAGGGAAAGGACAACCATGGAAGCACAAAATACTAACTAATAAAGTCTTTGTGTCTACTCCTGATTTGTTGCAGTGGGCACCTGGTGCAACATGGCTCCCAAATTGTACTCTTTGGCATGGGTTAAGTAAAATTAATCGAAATGATGGTAGAATAATAATTGGACATGCCCCAACAAACAGATTATACAAAGGTACAAAATATTTTCTGGAAGCAATGGACCAGCTCAAGAAAAAGTATCCAAACGTAGAATGCCTGTTAATTGAAAACAAACCCCATAAAGAAGCAATGCAATTGATTCAAACCTGTGATATAGTTGTTGATTCTGTTGGTTTTTATGATAAAAGGCAAGTTGGGTGGTATGGAGTTCTTACAAACGAAGCTCAACAGATGGAAATTCCATGCTGTACATGGATTAAACCAGAACTTGAGCACTTCCTACAACAGCCTTGTGGAATTATGAGTGTAACAATAGAGAATATTACACAAAAATTAGAAGAATTAATAGTGGATAAGAACCTGAGAATAGAGCTTGGCAAACAAGGGTTAAAATATGTTAAAAAGGTACATGATAATAAATGAGGTGGTAGTTTGAAAGTAAAGTATACACTTATGCTATTAATTTGGCTTGTTTGTATGTCTGTAGCAGGCTATGCTGCAACACAGAGCGTGCATGATGATTATTACAGGACAGGTACACTGAACTGGCAGAATACAGGTGTGTATAACAATAGGCACACGTCTTTATTTGTGAACATTAACCAGGCAAATGATAGTAGTAGTACATATGTATGGATTGGGAGAAACACAGAGATAGATGGATTACACACAGGTGATAACGTAAGTGTACAGCTTGCCTTCACTAATGGTAAATATATTGTAGTGGATATTAAGAAATTAGAGGGTGTGGCAAGTGAAGTATAGTGTCATAAAAACTTTAGTCAGAAAAAGGATTAAAAATATTACAGACATAGCGAAGTGCCTTAACAAAAGGCTCCCACTTCGTTTAGTGTTTTTGTGTGATGTGAATATTGATTCTATACCTAAGGGTACTTTCTTTGGGCACCCGTTCGGCATTTGCATAAACGCTAACACAGAGATAGGGCAAAACTGTGACATTAGGCATGGCGTAACATTAGGAAAGATAAATCCTAAAGGTAAGCCTGAAAAGATTACAATTGGAAATAATGTGTTCATTGGCTGCAATGCCTCAGTGCTTGGGAACGTGAAAATAGGTAATAACGTAGTTATTGGAGCTCATGCATTAGTCCTTAAGGATGTTCCTGACGGAATGAAAATTAAAGGACTGTGGAAATAGTTAAATACATTGACAGCGTTTAGTTATGTAGTAAGTAAGTTAATTGAAAGTAAACTACTTAATGGTGGTATAATATATGATGTGTAGAAAAGTAACAAAAGTAACAGACAAGACAGTGAAAATTATAGCACGTGGTGCAATTGCAAAACTCAGATCATCTGGTATAGATGGTATGAAAGAATATGCTAATAAACTAGAAATGGACCTGAACGAAGATAATCTTGCAGGTGTCGCAACTATCCTGGCAGAGATTACTCAGGTATTGGATGCACAGAAAAAGAAAGGATCTAAGAAGAAACTTAACGCATAAATCATTTGTAGTGTGTTTGTACCAAATTACACTCTTTTCTTTACATTTCCAACATACAAACACACCACCCACTTAAAATAAATCGCTTAGAGAGGCTTAGAATGGCTTGCAATGAGACTGATAACGAAAATAAAGTGAAATACACACTTGTGGATAAATTCTTTCTGCTGTATGGCACAGGAACAATAATTCATGCACTTTTCTTTCAAAATCCTAACAGTTTAGTTTACCTTGTGGAAGTCTTGAGTGCGTTTTACATGATTTATCTTGCACTCAAGAATAAAAATGATTAAAAAAGTAATGATTAGAAAAATAATTAAAAAAGTGCTGAGTTTTGACTCAGCTTATTTTTTACTTCTTCTTTCCACCCTTCACAACCCTAGCCCTTGCGCCAGGATAGTTCTTATTAGTTGCCTCAGCATACATAATAGCCTGAGCCTTTGAAGTGAAGTTCATTTCGGTTCTAATTCTTTTGCCTTTAAATGTTGCTGTGACTTCATATAGTGCCATAGTTATTATCTCCTTTACATTGTTTAGTATTAATCCCTCTTCTATATACATATATGCAGTCAAAATATATAAGCCTGTTGAACAGATTTAAATACTTTAAACACCTATTATATTGTAGGTGATAAAATGAAATCAGAACTAACAGTATTAGGACTGCTCTGCTTAATTTCGCCAGTTGCAGCAGAAATGACAACCACAGACATAGGCACTGTTTGGATGCTCCTTGTTATGGGCATAGTGTTTTTTGTTATTGGTTTATTTACTTGGGGCTCAAGTGGGGTTACAGCTTTATCAGTTGGAACAACGTTAATACCCGCAATAATCAGCTTTAAAATATCTAACCTGTTTATTGACGGAACTCTAACAACTACAGAAAGATTCCTAAGTTCCACAAATGAAGTAGTCACGGCAACTGAGGTAATACGGAATAGCGCAGTATCACAGGTATTTCAGTTAATAGGTATCGTTATCAGTATAACTATACTACTGCAAATTTATCAGTATATAAAAGAAAGTAAGGTAGTGGAGGAAATATAAATGAAACAGAAGTTTGCAACCCCTCTTGACTGGGGTTTCTTAATTTCGCTAGGATCTATAATTACAGTTGCCCTAACTGACGTGCTTTCGCCAGGTGTAGAAATTTTAACTTATCTTGCAGCAGTTATCTATTGCATATGTTATTGCAAGCACACATATATAAAAGTTATAACAGAAAACCCTGTGTTTCTTTTGGATGTTGAGAGAGATCTAAAAGAAGCAGCAGCGAAACTAAAGAAAGGAAAAGGTGAAAAGAATGAGCTCAATGAGTAAAATAGTCCCAATGCTGGCACTTATGGCAGTGCTAATGGTAGGTGTAAGTTATATGTACGGTGTGCTAAGTGCAAATGATGAGAACATTAATGTCACAGGTACACAGTATGAACAGGCATATGAAAGTAATACAGCAATACAGAGCGCAACTTCTAGCCTGTTTACGCCAGTTGCAGCAATCTTTGGTATTATGATGCTGATTTTCGGTATTTCCGCATTAAAAAACAAGAGAAGATACTGAGAGTGCCGCGACTCTCAGTTTTTTTTATTTCTGTTTTGAAAAAAAAGTTATTCTTCTGAGAAGAACCAGTCAATTGCCAAGGCGTTAATTTCTTCCATGCCCACCCATGTGGAGTGGTTGTGTGCAATAGACTTGTGAAGCTCTGCAGGGATAAATAAGCCAATTGCACTGTCTGTATTGCCTTCCATGTCTACATGTAAGTGGTGGAACTCTGAACCCTCAAAGCGTTCATTTATGGGGTTGAATCCTAGTTCTCTGCGTTTCTGTTTGTGCTTTATTGACGCTTTCTTTCCTGCGTCTGTTTTAAACCATGCACGGTTTTTAACTCTTAAAATTTCTCTGTTTTCTTCTCTGTATTTTTCGTGGTATTCTACATAGTGCTCTTTGTTATTTTCTCTCCATTTCTTATCATATTCTGATGAGTACCCAGGATGTTCTTCTAGCCATTTTTTATGCTGTTCTTTTAATCTCTCTTTATTATCTGCCCAGTATGCCTTATTGTGCTCTCTGTTTGCTTCCTTATTATTTGTGTATTTTTCTTTATTGTATATTTTAATATGCTCTTTGTTTTCTTTTCTCCACTGTTTATTTCTCTCCAATGCAGCTTCTTTGTTTTCCTCCCAATACTCTTTATGTTTCTCTGCTAAAGTCTCTTTGTTTTCTACCCAATAAGTTTTATGGTACTCTGATAAATAGGCTTTATTACTATCTCTCCACTGTTTATTCTTATTTGCTTGGCAGCTTTTACAATCGTTTCTGTACCCGTCCTTAGCTCCTTTTCTAGTATTAAAGTCACACATAGGAAGTATCTGCTTACATGTTCTGCACATTTTATACTCGTCTATCAAATGCATCACCAAATTATTGTATAAAGTATATACGTCCTAAAAGACTATAAGCTTTTCGACAGTATTTCACTGCCTAAATACAAATTTTAAGCCTGTTAACCACTGTATAGAAAGTTTTAAATAGAAAGAGTGCGTATATAGTAGTAGGGTATTATTACCTAAACAAATAACCAAATAAATAAACAAAACAGTAAAATAATATACACAAACAAAGGAGTTTTAAAATATGGTAACTGTAATAGAAGAGATTTCAGCTTTTTGTATGGGGCTTCTCACCGTTGTCGTCATCTTGTATTTAGGGCCTGGGCTTGGCGAAAGTATGTCTACCTCTCTGCCAATTAACGCAAGTGGCGATTTTGGCACCGCAACTACGGGTGCTGACATCTGGACTTCTGGTGTTGCAATTCTCGGAGCAGTCATTGTTATTGCTGCAGTTGCAATCGCTATCAGAGCCCTTAAAGGTCTGAAAGATTAAACAGAGGGAGTTTTCTTAATCCCTCTTCTCTCTTTTAAATAATTTTTTCATTCACTTAGGTGGTGTTTTAACAGGAGGAAATTATGAACAGCGAAGGCTATCTAAACGAAGAACCAGAAGAAGAAGATCAGTATCAAGATGATGATTTAGGCAGTACATCATTTGGATTTGGCGCGAGTAATATAGAACGCCCTAGCTTCTCAGATGACAGCCTAAAATACGCCAAAATGATGGGTGAAAGTCCTTACCTGGCAGACATAATGGGGCACATTAAGACAGCAGCAGTCACTGAAAGGTATAAGCGCGAGATGGTTTCCTGTGTCTACTCGTTATTTGCACGGGAACAGGTATTAGCCAATAACAGCGTCAGAAAATTAGGCATGTTCGGGCAGAATGATCCACTAAAGTATGTACTAATATTTGCACAATTGAAGCTTGAATTAACCAGGTGTGCCGCGACTCAGGAAGATATGCTTAGCATGAATGTTAGCGCACTGGAGAAGAATGTAATGTCAGTGTTTGAGGCTTACGTCAGCAGGTCAGTAGGCGAGAAAAGAGAGCGTCTTATTAATGCTGAAATGGGGACTCGCAGTATTCAGGTGCAAGAAGTCACAAGACCATATGAAACAGAGACTAAAACCAAAAAGAAAAGCTTTTGGTCATTCGGAGGAAAATAAATGTCTGTCCTTGCGGGCACAACGCCCATTATGATTATTCTTGTGGTAGTTGTTTTAGCTCTATTCGGGCTAAGTATGTATTTACTTAATCAAATGACAAAAATAAAGAAATTTGCATACCTAGTCAGTATAATGTCACAGTGTGGTAATAACCCCATGGGGCTAATTGTAGACAGAGCAGGAACTCTTATTCCATTTATATCTGAACCAGATGAGCGCAACAAAGGACTTATAAAAAACGAGTTCACTATCGTTAACCCCGATCTCGTAAAATCAAGCACAAAAAGAGCTTCCAGAATTAGAATGAAAAGAGGTCCTGAAGTTAATATCTATCCACTTCCGTACTATTTCCCAATGGATGTTCATGACGCAAGTGCTCTCTGTCAGCTTGCAAAGAAAATTAGGAATCACCCTGATTTTGCGTGGATAGGAAATGAAAGAAGAGTCCTGGAGCTGCTGTTCAATTCCACAGAGACATTTGCAGCAGACTGCAGAATGTTAGTAAGCTCAAGTATTGCAATGAGAAATATAGTACCTGAAGATTTCTTTGTGGACCCTGATGAAGAAGAGGAACTTGAGGAAGAAGAGGAACTTGAGGAAGAAGAGGAAACAGAGGAAGAAGAAACAGAGGAAGAACTTGAAGAAGTAGAAGACGAAGAAGAGAAAAGGCAGGGGTTCTAATGAGACAGCAACAGAATGTAGATATTGAGAGAGTCTCACAGAGACTTGCAGAGAAAATACTCGCATACAGAGAAGAGATAAAACTTATACCTATTCAGTCAGAGGCTCTTTGCCTCTCTGAAGCTGCCGACCTGTGCAGTATGGGATTAACTGGTAGTATGGTAAGTAATTTACTTACTCTTCAGGAGCAGGGAGATAAGAGGGACCTTGTGGATTTCCTTGATAAACACATGAGCAAAATTATTGCTTTCTGTATGGTTGTAGGGGTTGTTGTGCTTGGAATTTACATACTAAGTACTCAGACAGGAGCGGCTTAAATCATGGGGGACACTACTTCAATAGAACAGTCCCCTTTACTTTATAAAGCAACTTTTCTGTACATGGATCTATGCGAAACAGCTTCCTATATTCAAACAAAACTTAATAATAAGCAGTATGCAGACGCACTAGGAAAACTTGAGGACTTTAGGCTAATGTTTAGTGAGTTATACTACCTCACACAAACAAAAACAGATTTCTCTGTTATGTTTGATAAAGACGTGCAAAAGGCGTTTGCTAAGTGGGAAAAGAGAGTGTATAATAAAGAGAGCCCTGTTAAGTATTGCAGGTATACACTAGATATATTTCGTATGACGTGTTCAGAAATTTGTAAAATGGGTATAGTGGGGATGTAAAATGCCACAGATAAACAAAGACACAGGTGTAAAAACCTATACAACTGAGGATAGGCAGTTTGTAGTAAAAGATCAACACTTGCAGCGTATGTATAATGTTGTTGACGGAATGACTAATGTCTTACAAACAGCTACAGGCGCGGATAAGTACGAAGATCAAAGACTCGAAATGTTAACTATGCTTCTTACAACATTTGTGCTTGACGAAAAAGAGTGTACAAAGTTGTTAGACTCAAGAGATGATAAAATAGATGAAATAAAAAATAATACAAGAGATCCGAAAAAACAAAACCGTATGATATTTAGAGAGAACATAAAAATGATTGCTAAATGCTTTGAAGAGTTTGATAACTTCCTAGGGCTTAAGAAGAAACAAGTTATTATGCAAGTTACAAGTGAAGATCTAAAAAAGAAAGCTGTGAATTTTGGTATATTTGAGTGTACTGCTGCCTTTGCAGAGGATAAGACAGGCACACTATTGGAATCTATGCAGAGTGCAATCAGGGAAATAGAAGAGACTGAACAGAGAATTAAAGAGAAGGAAGCAAACCTAAGAAAGATAGCTGCTGGAGAGACATAAAATGGTTGAAGATATTACTGAATCAACAGAAAATAATATGGAAGTGGAAGACTTCTTCAAGATAGTTGAGGAAGATCTATCAGAGATGTCTTTAGCACAGCTCTTCACAGATATTATTATTCACTCCAAGAATCAAAATGTTATATGCCTTTTTGAAGGCAAGCCAGGAATGGGGAAAAGTAATGCTACTATGAATACTGCTTGCTGGTGTGCTGTCCAGCTTGCAAACCATTTTGGTGGCGTTCCTTCAAACTACTTTAACATTGGACATATAGCCACTATTGCACCTGACCAGGTAATGCGCTGTATTAATGTAATGCGTAGACCCTCAAGTCATTATGGGGTCTTTGTGTTTGACGACTTCGGAGTAGCGTATAATAATCGTAAGTGGCAGAGTAAGCCTAATGAAGCGATGAATGACGTACTTCAGACTATGAGAACAGATAACAATATTATATTTATGTCTGTGCCTGACTCTGATTGGATTGATATTAAAGGTAGAAATATTCTTAGGTTTAAGATAGTTATGGATAAACCTATATTCTCCAAGCAGTTGGAAAGAATAGGTAAGTCTGTTGCAGTTGGCAGGCTTACTGAAGTTCAGAAAATGTATAATACTTCTTCAAGGAAGAATATCTACCCTTACATTAAAACAAAAGGTGCTGTTTATAATAAAATTATCTTTGGGAAGGCACCTAATGAACTGGAGGAAATTTATGAGGTTGTAAGGAAAATTCAGCTTCGTAGAGTTCAATTAAGCAATGTTGAAGCTATTTTAGACGGTATGACTCCTAAAGAAAAAGTGGATAAATCAGCAGGTAAGAAAGTTCCTGATGATGTACCTAAAAAAGTGACTAAAAAAGCAAGATGTTTAGAACTTATCCGCGATGTTGAAGCAGGTGTATATGGTACACTAAAAGCGGCATGTGCAGAGAACTCTATAGACTACGGGTATGCACGAAAAGTGTCTGCAGGAAGGGACTAAATGTTCTATGTTCCTTCAATTTTTTCTATCACTCCTCCTAATAACTAACAATTCCGAAGAAAGTACCATTTTGAACTGTTAACACTGTGAACCGCAAATATACTCAACTTTCGTCTTTTGAAACAGATGTACTATT
>Ga0265294_10008784_pt1 | contig 11735 bp, 8 predicted proteins | sample MunlanPumphouse3_FD_192504 | JGI IMG/M metagenome (GOLD analysis project Ga0265294, IMG submission 192504) | Groundwater microbial communities from a municipal landfill in Southern Ontario, Canada - Pumphouse #3 | ecosystem: Environmental > Aquatic > Deep subsurface > Groundwater | place...
TGTTAAAAAAAGATCATCGTCAAATGAAAAGAAATAAAAATTTTAATAATTGTGGTTTTATCTTATATCTAGTTGCTACTCCTATTGGCAATCTTTCTGAAATATCGAAACGAGCAATTGATATATTAAGCAATGCCGATATAATTGCAGCAGAAGATACGAGGAATACTCATTCACTATTAGAAAAAATTGGGATTAAAAAAGAACTATTTTCTCTTCGAGAGCATAATGAATCGCGGGCCTCTGAACATCTCGTTTCATTGATAAAAGAGGGCAAAAAAATTGCTTATGTCTCAGATGCTGGTTATCCCGGGATTAGCGATCCAGGACAAATATTGGTTAAAAAAGCTCTAGAAAACAATATCAAAGTTTCCACCATCAGTGGCAGTTCAGCGTTTTTAAATGCATTAGTGGCATCTGGATTATCAACAGATCATTTCTATTTTTATGGCTTTTTATCGCCTAAAAATAAAGAGGCAAAAGAGGAGCTAGAGGCTATCAAAAAACGCTTTGAAACCACTATTCTCTATGAGAGTCCTCATCGAATTTTTAAAACGCTTTCATTGATAAAAGAAGTTCTTAACAATAGAGAAATTGTTCTTGCTAGAGAACTAACCAAACTTAACGAAGAATATATTCATGGCACAGCGGAAGAAATTCTTACTCTTGAAGAAGAAGGGCTGAAAGGCGAGATGGTTATCATCATTTCTGGATGCACAGAGAAACCCGCTATGGATGATAATAAAATAATTGATAGAGTAGGTTATCTTATAAAAAAAGGTTTATCAAATAAAAATGCTATTGAAATAACAAGCGAAGAAATGAATATCAATAAAAATTATATATATAAGCTTGTAAACAAAATGGATTTTCGCAAATAATTGTTTTTTTAAATTTCAAAATTTACTAGAGAAATATAATTTCAAAACTTTTATTCCAAAAATAGTTTTATATCATTAAAAAGTTAATAGGTTATATTAGTTAATAAATTTTATTTTATATTCATTATTTTATAATGAGATTTATTTTGTTTTATCTTGCAAACGCAATTTGCTTTTTCTATTATAGAAAACGCGTAAATTTCAGGGAGGGTTATGTTATGAACATTCGAAACATTGCAATTATCGCTCATGTTGATCATGGCAAAACTACTCTTGTCGATCAATTATTAAGAACAGCTGGAGCCTTTCGCTCAAACGAAGATGTCGAAAATCGTGTCATGGATAGCAATGATATTGAAAGGGAACGAGGCATTACCATTTTAGCAAAAACGACCTCTATTATTTACGACAACACTTTAATTAATATTTTAGACACTCCGGGACACGCTGATTTCGGTGGTGAAGTTGAAAGAATCATGAACATGGTTGACGGATGCTTGCTTTTAGTTGACGCTTTTGAAGGGACTATGCCTCAAACAAGATTTGTTCTTAAGAAAGCTTTAGAAGCCCATATCAAGCCCATTGTTGTCATTAACAAAATTGATCGTCCTAATTGCAATATTAAGGATACTGTAGATCAAGTTTTAAATTTATTTATTGAATTGGGAGCTCCCGATGAATTTTTAGATTTTCCCATCGTCTATACATCCGCTTTAAAAGGGACTAGTTCTCTTTCATCTGATCCTGCTAAACAAGTTTCTGGCATGGACGCTGTTTTAGAAACAATTATTAAAAATATTCCTGCTCCAAAAGCCGATATCAACGCTCCCTTCCAGATGCAAATAGCTTTACTTGACTATAATGACTTTGTCGGTAGAATTGGCATTGGCACAATTAAAAAAGGAACCATCCATGTTGATGATATGGTAACTGTTTCACGTTTGAATGGAAGCGTAAAACAATTCCGCGTTATGAAATTATTTGGCTACGAAGCTACACATCGATTGGAAATTGAAAAAGCATCAGCAGGTGAAATTGTTGCTATTGCTGGTTTAACCGATATCAATGTTGGAGAAACTATATGCGCCACTGATTGTATTGATCCTTTACCATTGATTAAACTTGATGAACCTACTTTACAAATGACTTTTGGAACTAATTCCTCTCCTTTTGCCGGTAAAGAAGGGACGCAATTAACTGCTCGCAAAATTGATGAAAGATTATTCCGTGAAACGCAAAAGGATGTCGCTTTAAGAGTAAGTCGTGTTTCAAAAAGCGAATCTTGGATTGTTTCAGGTCGAGGTGAACTTCATCTTTCAATTTTAATCGAAAATATGCGCCGAGAATCCTTTGAACTTGAGGTTTCAAAACCACGAGTTATTATTCGAGATATTGATGGAGTAAAATGTGAACCATATGAGGATCTAAATATTGATGTTCCTAACGAATATGTCGGTGACGTGATGACGAGCATTGGCAGTCGAGGGGGAGAATTGATTAACATGGATGCCCGTGAGACCATTACAATTCTTGAATTCGTCATTGCTTCCCGTGGATTAATTGGTTATTCCACTATTTTCATGTCTTTGACAAAAGGCTATGGTATTATGTCACATACTTATCGTGAATACCGCCCAATGGTTACTGAAGAACTTGGACAGCGTCCAATTGGCGTTCTCGTTGCCACTGAAACAGGACAGGCGACCCCTTATGCTATTCAGCATATTGAAGAAAGAGGAACGATGTTTATTGATCCTGGAACAATGGTTTATGAAGGAATGATTATCGGCGAGAATCGTTATCCCATTGATCTCGCTGTTAATGTCACCACCAAGAAATCTTTAAATAATATGCGCAGTTCCAACAAAGACAACACAGTTGTTTTAAAAACACCAAGAAAAATGTCTCTTGAAAGTTGCCTTGATTATATCAATGCTGATGAGTTAGTGGAAATTACTCCTTCAACATATCGCATGAGGAAAAAAATCCTAAACACTGTTGAAAGAAAAAAATACGATTCCAAATCACGAAACGGAGAATAAATAAAATAGCTGATTATCAGCTATTTTTTATTTAATGATTTATCTCTCGGAAAAAGAAGAGAAAATTCTTTAGGGATGGGAGCATTAAACTTCATTATTTTCCCACTAACAGGATGTTTAAATTCTAGGCAATAAGCATGAAGCCCTAAGCGTTTAATTGGATTAGATGGCTCACCATATTTGTCATCCCCAATTACATAGTGGCCAAGATCGCCCATATGAACGCGAATTTGATTTTTTCGTCCTGTATCGATATTAATATCAAGAAGAGAGTAATTGTCTTTTTCTTTAATAACTTTGTAGTGAGTGATAGACAATTGTCCGTCACCAATTTTTTTTGAAGAGTACATTAAATTTTGTGCATTCTTTTTAAGATAAGACTTAACTGTTCCGCTCGGCTGTTCCATCTTGCCGTCAACAATGGCGAAATAACCGCGCTTGGTCACTAATTCATTCCAATGATCTTGCATCTGCTTTTGAATAGTAGGATTCTTCGCCACAATTAAAACTCCAGAGGTATCTTCATCAATTCGATGGACCACAAAGATACGATTATGCTTATCTTTTTGCTGAACATAGTCTGATAGCATGCGATAAGCTGTTGAGCTTTTTTCTTTGTCAGAGGCGATTGATAATAACCCGCTTGGCTTATTAATAACAATAAATTCCGAATCTTCATAAAGAATTGGCAAATTACTTCGCGTTTTCTTTCGAATCGGAGAAGAAGCAACAATTACTTCATCATCCGGATATAATTTAAAATTAAATTGCGAGATAGGCGCTCCGTTTACACTAATACGATGAGAAGACAAAAGCGATTTAACTGAGTTGCGGGATTGGCTAGCAAATGTTTCGAGTAAAAATGGAAGCAATTCAATATGTTTTTTAACTTTAAATTGTTTGATATTCCGATAGTCTTTTTTTCTTTGTTTCGCTTGATATGGGGAAACATTTTTAGCATTCTTATTCATCGTTTACCTTTCTAATAATCATCGAGACAATTGCTTGAGCAACATTTTGTCCAGTAACTAATTCGAATTCTTCAAAAAAAGCATTGGAATTGATTTCACAAAGCATGATTTCTCCATTATTATCCAATAGATCTAAACCAGCGTACTCAATATGTAGTAAATCAGAAATCCTCTGGGCAAAAGCAGCGTATTTTTCAATGTTCTTAATTTTTTCGCCTCCTGCTGTCACACCACAATTACTTCTGAAATCTTGGGAATTTTTTCGTGTAAATGCTCCAAAAACTTTACCATCAATAATTAGAACACGTATCGACTTTCCTATTGAAGAAGAAATGTATTCTTGAAAGATAATAGGATTACGATAAATTTCGGAATAAAGTTTCACCAGCTCTTCATGATTGTCAATTCGATAGACACCTTCACCGAGCGAACCATAAACTTTTTTTACAATTAACGGAAAACCAAGTTTATTTTCAACATTTTTTAGAAAAGAGACATGTCGATCTTGGAGTTCATAATAAACAAGAGGAGCGGAAATAGTTATTGGCATTCTAATACCATAATTAGCGCAAGCGATAAATGTTAACATTTTATCATCGCAAAGTTTAATAAAATCAGCGCGATTGAATAAACGATAATTAGCTTTTTCTAATAATCTTGCTAAATAGATATCTTTATCCATGTAGATAACGAAATCTGCTCGAGGAAGATAAATATTGATATTGTCATTTTCAATGGACGCTAAGGTTCCATCATTGATAAAAACATCAACTTGAATTGAAACTTTGGCAAATTCTTCTTTGAGCCTATCAACTTTATAGGCATTATGACCAATTTCTTGGTTAACAATAATTATTCCATTCATCATCACTTATCATATTATTTATTCAAAAACATAACCACAAAAAAAGCGATTATTAATCGCTCTTAATTAAAACTCGAGACTTGGGCCAATCTCGTCACCATCATAACGAGTGACTTCCTTGCCATAGCAGAAAGTTGCCAAAACACCTGGCCCACAAGTTGTGCCAATAATGGGTCCAACCCACCATATCTCAACTTTAACATTGAGCTCTTTTTCAAATCTCTTTTTTAACCGCAAAGCGCGATCCATTGCCATGCCTTGAGAAATAATCACGGTTTGGCATTTTGTCTTATCAATTGTTTGAGCCACACCATCAAAAAGAATTTTGTCAGCGTTTCTTGTCCCTGTCACAGTTCCCAATGTGTAGTTATCTCCATGAGCATCTGATATAAAAATAGGTTTTTTATGAAATAAATTACCCATGAAAGCCTTTGAACCTTTAATGCGACCAGCATTTTTAATATAGTTAAGATCCTCGACTGTAGCGAATTGATTATATTTCAGTTTGTTTTCTTGTATCCAAGAAATTAATTCATCAAGATCTAAACCCTTATCACGTTGGATGGCGGAGTCAACAACCAACATTCCTAAGCATCCGGAAGCTGTTAATGAATCAATTGATTCAATTCGTCGAGAAGGATATCTCTGAAGCAATTCCTCTTTTGCTAAATTAAAAACATTTAATGATCCCGTTAGTTTGCTGGAGCAACCAATATATAAAACATCAAATTCTTTCTCCAAAAACGGAGAAAAACAATCAACAAATTCACCTAAAGACACTTGTGTTGTTTTAATTGCTTTACCCTCAATCATCCAACCATAGAATTCTTCTGGCTTATATTCAATCCAATCTAAATCAGCGTGTTTTTCTTCTCCATCCACAACTAAGCCCATACGAACATATTCAATATTGTTTTTTTGACGTAATTCCGTAGAAAGATCGCTGCAAGAATCCGTAAAAATGATGTATTTATTCATGTTGATACCCCCAGTATTATGATGCGTGAATCAAAGTATAAAATCTAGCCAAAAATAAATATTTATTACAAAGGCGACATTAGTTATGTTTGTTTAAATATATTTTTCTAAAATATTCTTTCTGAGAAGAATACTCTTTTAGACTGACTTTTTCGTTGTATGAACATATCTTTAAATTATTATATTCCTTGATCAGAGAATAATTGCTTCTAAGCCTTTGAACAAAATCATTCATTTGACGATAAATCGTCCCATTATATTTAACAATATGAATGATACATTTGATAACACCATCAACTTTTTTACTCACCACAAAATGAGTGATGGACGAATTCTTAGAAGAAAAAAGATATCCATTAGCGCATAAAGAATCACGAATAGTAATCAAATCGAGAGGATTCATAACACCAATAGCAATATCAATAATAGGTCTTGAAACACTACCTTCAACAGCGGTCGAACCAATATGAACAACATGAACACTAATTCTCTTTGGCAAAATAGAAAGGAGAATTTTTCTTTCTTTCCGAAAATCTGCTGACCATGAGGGGTCATAATTCGACAGAGAAAATGACTTTTGAACTATCATAATCTCATTTTACACTCAACAAAAAAATTGCTAAATATTATTTAATACTTTCAATCGAGAAACGTCCTTGGCTCTTATCATTTTCATCAACTATCATTTCAGGAATTTGATCGATAATTAATCTCCCTGACAGAGGATTTTTAATTGAAATCAATGTTTCGTTTATCGTGCCATTAACTTCAGAATATTCAAAAGCAAGATCAGCTTTTTCAAAAGTACAATTAATAAATTTGATATTTTGAGCGTAACACAAGGGTTGAGTTCCAATGATATGGCAGTTGTTAAATATAATATTTTGAGAATGCCATCCTAAATATTCTCCAATAATGGTCGAATTATTAATAATCGCATTCTTAGTGTGCCAAAAAGCATCCTTTGTGTTTAACACACAGTTATCGATTTTTAAACCATCGATATATTGAAAGGAATACTTCCCATCTAATGTCACATTTTTTAAAGTGACATTCTTAGAATGAAAAAAAGCATAAAAACCCACAATATGACTATCCTCAATTTTTAAATCGCGACATTGCCACCCAAATTCATCTGAGATGAAAGTGCTACGAAAAATCTCCACATGTTTATCTTCACGCACAGCTTTTATTCCTTGCGAATGAACATTCTCAATTAAAAGATGCTGGTCATACCAAAAAGGAGCGCGGGCTGTTTTTAAAATTCTAGTATCAGATACCTTTAAATTTTGACTATTCCAACATGGATAACGCAATGCTAATTTGCTCTTAGTGATTTCAATATTGCGACATTCTTTAAAAGCGCTCTCACCATCGAGCTTTCCGGCAATAGTAATGTTTTTAAAATGACAGTTTTTTGAGGCGAAATACGCTCTTTCTTCATCATGTTTTTCTTTTTTTATTAATTTAATTTTCATAATAAAAACTTTATCACAAAAAATGATTAATTTATATCAATATGCTTAGATTTAAGCACCATCAATATCAGTATCACAAATAGGAGATTTTTTATCGTGCTGATATTGGCTTTCTCGCTCACGAAACATATCGATATCTTCGCCAGTTAAATAACGTTTCCTTCTTCTTTTAGTTTTGTTTATTTTATTGTCCATTAGCGATACTTTTTCCCAAAATGATAAAGGTCTCTATAGACATTTTTAAGTTGAGGATACATTTTTAGATAAACTTTTTTATAGAGATATTCATATTGTTGATGAGCGACAGGATTTGGTTCAAAAGTTCTCGACTTATGTGACATATTTTTGATTGCTTCTTCAATAGAAGAGAATTCACCTAATGCTGTAAAAACACAAATAGCTGCTCCCAAAGATGTAGTTTCATATGTTTGAACGCGAGAGACAGGAAGACCAAAAATATCGGCAGTGATTTGGCAAATAGCTGAACTTTGAGATCCACCACCTGATATCATTAAATATTTAATGCGATGCTTCTGTGACTTCTCAATGCTATCAAGACCTTCTCTTAAAGCATAGGCAATACCTTCAATGATGGCGCGATAAAGATGCTCGCGAGTATGAATTTCAGAAAAGCCGACAATTGAACCTTTAGAAAGAGGACGAGATAAACTCGGACCCCAGTAAGGTTGTAAAACTAGTCCATCAGAACCTGGAGCAATTTCAGAAAGTTTTGAATTTAATAATTCTTCAACCGCTAAACTTTGAATTTTTGCTTCATCAACTAATTCAGAAGCAAATTCTTTGCTAAACCAAGTCAACATCCAATAGCCACGGTAAACTTGAACTTCCATGTTGTAATAACCTGGAGTGGCAGCTGGATAAGCTGGCAAAAACTTCTCTGGCTCAAAATAATGTTTATTTGAAACCTCGATTGAAGAAGCTGTCCCATAAGAAACAGCGCCGACATCACGAGACAGGGCTCCTAAGCCAATTGTTTCACAAGCTTTGTCAGAACCACTAGCAATGACTTTAATACCATGTGGCAATCCACATTCATCAGCTAGAGAATCAGTTATAATTCCTAATACTTCTCCTGGTTGTTTTAATTCGCAAAGCATGCGTTGAGGAATACCAAAAATACGCGATTTAAGTGCTCCTTCTTTATACCATTTTCGCTTTGGAAAATTAATCGGATAATGACCAGCGACACTAGCGACGGAATCACACAAATTGCCAGTCAATTTATAGGTTAAATAAGATGAGATATTAACATATTTGCAAGTCCTTGACCAATTTTCAGGTTCATTCTCTTTAAGCCAATGAGCAATTGTCCTTTTTCGATTCAAATCAATCGTGTTTTTCATTCCGACAATCCAAAAAGCAAGTCTGTGAGTAAATGGAATTTTTTCACTAGCTTTGGCCATTCTTTGATCAAGCCAAAGGATACATTTTCTGATTGGCTTATATTCGCTATCAAGTTGCACAGATGAATCACGAAACGATGTGATGGTTGAACCAATAATTGCGTCTAATTTATCTTGATGTTTTGAGGTTAATTCTTTTAAACAATAAACGACATTTTCAAAATAAAAATCAGGATCTTGTTCAGCGTAGCCTTTTTCTATAGAAATATAAACTGGTTGATAAGGCTTTTTAACAATAGCAATAGTGTTTCCTTTTTTATCAATTAATGATGTTCGAACCGATTGGGTTCCAAAATCAATGCTCAAGACAAGCGGTTCATTTTTCATGATATTTTTCCTCACTAGATAATTTATCACTTGCTTAAAGAATATCCTAATAAAAACATATTTTGATGTTCAAAAGACTAAATTTATCTAAATTTATGGCGTTTCTACTCACCTATGTGCTAGTATTGTATCGCTGGTGTGGTGCTATGCACTACACATTCAGACCTATGAGGAGGAAAATTATGGCTGAAAAGAAATACGTTTACGCCTTCGAAGATGCCCATGGCTTGGGAAAAGAACTTCTTGGAGGCAAAGGCGCCGGCCTTGCTGAAATGACACACATTGGTGTTCGCATTCCTGAAGGTTTCACTATCACTACTGAAGTATGTGCTTTGTTCTACGAAAGCGGCAAAAAACTTCCAGAGTATATCGTCGAACAAATTTTCGAAGCAGTAAAAGTTATCGAGAAGAAAACCGGAAAAGTTTTTGGTGGATCACACAATCCGCTACTTGTTTCTGTGCGTTCTGGCGCTCGCGCTAGTATGCCTGGTATGATGGACACTATTTTAAACTTAGGTTTAAATGATGAGACTGTCGCGGCTTTAGCAAAAGAAACTGGCAATGAAAGATTCGCAATGGATTCTTTCCGTCGTTTCATCTTAATGTTTACTAACATCGCTAAAGGACATTCGCGTGATGAGATGGATCAAATGCTCGCTGATCTCAAAAAAGAGAATGGCTATAAATTGGATACTGAAGTCACAACTGAACAATTAAAAGACTTAGTTGCCCGCTACAAAGCTTATTATAAAAAAACATTTGGAGAAGATTTCCCATCTGATCCAAAGGAACAATTATTAGTCGCTGTCTCTGCTGTATTTAAGAGCTGGGACAACCCACGTGCGAACGTTTATCGTATGATGAATGGCATTCCCTATTCTTGGGGCACCGCCGTTAATGTTCAATCAATGGCCTTCGGTAATAAAGGCGAAACTTCTGGTACAGGCGTTGCGTTCTCCCGCGATCCTGCCACTGGTGAAAACAAAATTTCTGCTGAATACTTACCAAATGCTCAAGGCGAAGATGTCGTTGCCGGTATTCGTACTCCACTTCACATCGATGAACTAAAAGCTAGAATGCCAAAGGTTTACGAAGAATTCGTTAAAACTATTAAAATCATGGAGAATCATTACCGTGATATGCAAGATATGGAATTCACTGTCGAAGATGGTGTTCTCTACTTCTTACAAACTCGTAATGGTAAAAGAACTCCAGCTGCCGCTTTAAAAATCGCTTGCGATTTAGTTGATGAAGGCTTAATTACTGAAAAGGAAGCCGTTTGCCGAATTGATGCTACATCTTTTGATAAACTCCTACTTCCGGGATTTGATAAACAAGCTCTTGCCGAAGCTGCTCCTATTGCTAAAGGCCTAGCGGCTGGCCCAGGCGCTGGCACTGGTGCAATCGCTTTCACTGCTGAAGAAGCAGAAGCGAGAAAAAAAGCTGGTGAAAAAGTTATTTTAGTCCGTGCTGAAACTTCTCCTGAAGATATCGTTGGCATGGTGGCCGCTCAAGGTATTCTTACTATGCGTGGTGGTATGACATCACACGCTGCTGTTGTCGCTCGTGGCATGGGCAAATGCTGTGTATGTGGATGTTCAGCCGCTGTTGTAGATGAGCACGCTCGCACCGTCACTATCGGTGACAAAGTTTATACTGATAAAGATGTTATTTCTGTTGATGGAAATACCGGAAATGTCTATTTCGGATCCATTAAGACTGTTGAACCAGATTTAACTGCTGGTTATTTCGGAAGATTAATGAGTTGGGTTGATGAAAATCGTGATCTTAAGGTTAGAACAAACGCCGACACTCCACGAGATGCCAAACAAGCCAAAATCTTTGGTGCTGAAGGCATCGGACTTTGCCGCACTGAACACATGTTCTTCGCGAAAGACAGAATCTTCTCTATGAGAAAAATGATTCTTGCTGATACCGTTGAAGAACGTGAAGCAGCATTAGCTGAAATTGAGCCAATGCAACAAGCTGATTTTGAATCTTTATACGAAGTCATGGGTGATTTTAATGTTAATGTTCGTCTTTTAGACCCACCACTACATGAATTCTTACCACAAGAAGAAAGCTTAATTGAAGAACTTGCTATGGCAACTAAAAAGACAGTTCAACAAGTTAAAGATCGTATCGCTGAACTCCATGAAGCTAACCCAATGATGGGCCATCGTGGATGCCGTTTAGCAGTTACTTATCCTGAAATTTGTAAAATGCAAACTTCTGCCATTATCAAGGCTGCTATCAATGTGAGTAAAAAGACTGGCAAATTAGTGTCACCAGAAATCATGGTTCCACTCGTTCTTGAAGAAAAAGAACTTAAATTTGTTAAAAATATCATTTGCCAAGTTGCTGATGAATTGATTGCTACTTCGGGATTAAATATGAAATACCATGTTGGTACAATGATTGAAATTCCACGAGCGGCCTTGCTATCTGATGAAATTGCTAAGGAAGCAGAGTTCTTCTCTTTTGGCACTAACGACTTAACACAAATGACATTCGGTTTCTCTCGTGATGATGCTGGTAAATTCTTACCTGCTTATTACGAAAACAAAATTCTTGAAGAAGATCCATTCAAAACTCTCGATCAAGATGGTGTTGGCAAATTAATTACTCTTTCAGTTAAACTCGGAAGAGCGACTAGACCAAATCTCCATGTTGGTGTCTGTGGCGAAACTGGTGGAGATCCAAAATCCATCGAATTCTATCACAAAGTTGGTTTGGATTATGTCTCTTGTTCACCATTCCGTGTTCCAG
>Ga0265294_10008785_pt1 | contig 11735 bp, 27 predicted proteins | sample MunlanPumphouse3_FD_192504 | JGI IMG/M metagenome (GOLD analysis project Ga0265294, IMG submission 192504) | Groundwater microbial communities from a municipal landfill in Southern Ontario, Canada - Pumphouse #3 | ecosystem: Environmental > Aquatic > Deep subsurface > Groundwater | place...
GAGTATGGCAGTTCTGGTTATGATCTTCGTTCTGTTGAAGCGATGATTATCGACGCTGGAGAATTCAAGTTGGTTCCAACCGGTCTGAAATGGCAACCCGCCGCAATGGACGTTGAAATGCAGATTAGGCCTCGTTCTGGTCTTGCTGCAAAGCATGGCGTTACCGTTCTGAACAGCTATAAGGCAGGAACAGACTCAACCGAGATAAAGATTTGTTTAATGAATCTAGGCAAATTTCCGGTTAAAATTGATGTTGGGGATATTGTTGCAAATTTCATAATATTTGAAATTGAGAAATATACAATTGTTGAGACGATGGTGAAGCCATGAAAATAAACAATGTCAAATGTCAAAAGTGTGGTGTTGAATTTTACTTAAAGCCGTCCAGAATCAAACGTGCAAAGTATAATTATTGTTCGACTACATGTTCAAACTCTGATAAAAGCATCAGAAATGTTGGAGAAAATAATCCAAATCGACGATATGTATATGATGATAATTTTTTCGATCACATTGACAGTGAGTTCAAAGCATGGTTTCTGGGTTGGATTTTGAGTGATGGTGGGATTGGAAGAAGTGGGAATATTTCTATTCAAATTCATAAACGAGATATAAATATTTTAAAAACATTCCAAAAGCATTTCTTGCATAAAGAAATTCGGAACATTGAAAATCGAAATCTTTGTAAATATCATTTTAGTTCAAAAAAAATGGTACGACAAATTAAACACTATGCCGGGATTGATAATCCAGAATGTTTTAAAATTTCAGAGAACATGACCGAAATCCGAGACATCCCAGAAGAATTTGTGTCACATTTTATCCGGGGTTATTTTGAAGGAGATGGTAATATCCGAAGAATGACAGCAACCCATAAATATCCAGCCGCAAAGATTACGAGTCGTTCTAAAGCTGTATTAGAATGGATTCAAAAAAAGATTAACATTCATTCCAGCATATCAGAAGCCAATAGCAAAAATGGACCAATCTACGATCTACATTATTGGGGAGTTAGTATGTTGGATTTTTTGTCAAAGCTATATGATAATTGTAATTATCGTCTTGAAAGAAAATACTATCAATATATACACTTGATAAACTGGGAACCAAAAATAGCAGGAGGACAGCACCAAATTGATAATATAAAAATATCAAGAACCACAAAAGATGCAGTTGTCCCAACTAAAGCACATGGTAGTGATTCTGGTTATGATTTAACAATCATTTCTAAATGTAAGGAACATGGCGACATGGTGTTGTACGATACCGGAATCTGCGTTGAGCCACCACATGGATTTTATTTCGACGTAGTTCCGAGAAGTTCAATTGTGAAAACTGGTTATATCCTTGCTAACAGTGTTGGTATAATTGACAGGTCATATGTGGGCAGTATCAAAATTGGACTTTTGAAAATTGACAAAACTGCCCCAGATATTACATTACCATGCCGTATTGCTCAGATGATTCTTAGACCAGTTTTCCATTTTGAAATTATGGAATGTGAAAAAATACACGATACAGAACGCGGCACTGGCGGGTTCGGTTCGACTGGAGTTAAGTAATGCCGTACTTCAGAGACAAATCATTTTGCAACAAATCTGATTGTGATAAAGCGGAAACCTGTCCAGATTTCTTGTCAGACCATTTGAAGAAGTGTTCTGAGAAGGTTGGGTTGCCGGTTTCTTTTATGCACGAACCAGAGTGTTTCAGGGCAAAGAAAGTGGTGAAAGATGTTACCAGAGATTAAGCCTCACTTGTGCAACCGATGTCAGACCGGCAATACTACTGTATGGTGTTTCTTCACGCTAGAAGGCAAGTATATTCAATTGTGTGCTGTCTGTAATGCTCAAATCTTGGGGCGGCTTCTGGCAGAGAAACCAGAACAAGATGTTGAAAAATTGTTAAATGGTTCTTGACAAAATGATTTGTTACATGTTATTATCTAACATCATCAAATGAGATGAAATAGCACAAAATGGAGTGAACTAAATGGATATCCGCGAAGAACTAAAACTTGAAAATCTGAGCAAGCCAATTGATGAAATGAATTTCAAAGAAGCCAAGGCTGGCCTGAAGATCGTCAAATCAAATATCAAAAAACTTGAAAAGGCGATTGTCAAAATGCAGTCCAAGCTTGCCGCCAATGAACTGAAAGAAAAGATCGCCAAAGACAAGAGTGTTCCGGTCGTTAAGGCCAGCAATAAGGGTGATGGTAATTTGAAACCCGTGGTTGCCGCTGCAAAACCGGCTGCAAAACCAATCGCCAAGAAGAAGTGATCATGATCAAGACAGGTTATTTTTATTCCATTGCAGAGTATGGTGAATGGAACGAATTGCTAGGTTCTTGGGATATACAAATCTCCGTGAAACATTTGTTTTTGGATATTGGTGAATCATTAGAAGAAGGTCAATTCCGTATTAAAAACGAAAAGAATTTTCTTCAAGAATTCCCACCACCAACACCCAACAATAATTGTGATTACTGGAAAATTTGGAAATCAAGAAACCCAGAACCAGAAAAGTGATGACCATTTTGCCGGGAGAATTCTGATTTAATCGCAGTTGGCACTCGAAAAAATCAGGGTTGCAAATTGATAAACTCCAGGCTTTCCCCGATTGATGAAACGGTAAACATGTCCCACGTTGGGATGCCGCCCAAAGTAATTGAAGTGGCTTGTAAGGTTCAAATCCTTCATCGGGGATTGATGTAACGCTGGCTGTGCCGGTTATATCGGTTTGAACAAAATTTTTTAAAGTGTAAGTCTCAATAACGATACTGCGAAAAGCGTTGTTCAAATAGGGGTTTGGTCGCTATATCTTTAGCGTGGATTGAAACAATAACGATACGACGAACTTCAAACCCGTTCTGCTTTGATGATATTGTGTTTATGAAAGGTTGGCTTAGAAGCAGCCATCCTCTAAGGAGTTTCCCGCAGTGATTGTAAGGCTATTTAAGTTCCGGCAGTTGGGCAACCAAACCTGAGAACGGATATAGACCTCTTATCAAATGAAAATTTGATAATTTAAGCCCGGATAGTGTTGAAAGATGTTACCGGGGCCATTAACAGGGAGTTATTGATCTTTTATTGTTAATGTGTAAGAGTCACAAGATCAATGTAGAAGACAGGGATTTGGCGTAATAGCACATCATGAACACTTTATCTTTCGGTGTGGTGGAATTAAGCCATCTACCACACCGTCTAGGAGATTAGTTCAGTTGGTAGAACAACGGACTTTGATTCCGTATGTCGGTGGTTCAAGCCCATCATCTCCTATTGCTATGGTTTGTTGTAGAGTCTCACCATAGATTTGTGTAGAAGGGCATACCGGTAAATGCTAGACCCGCTACCGCGCTTAAAGGTAGGAATGGGGTTGCTGTTGCAGGGTTCAAATCCCTGCCTACACTTCTGAGATGCTAGGGTAGCGCCCTAGATGATCTGAGGGATGGGTGTTAGCCTCAGTGAGAATGAAAACAATCGCCCACAAAACTAATTAAGTTGAGAGTCAGTATGATACAAGATTTTATCGACAGGTTTATGGAAAACAAATCAACCTTACGCGCAACATTTGCGGAACGACACCCAACAGACTACGTAGATATTGTAATTCACACGATCAAAGCAATATCTGACAATGTTGCCAGCGGCCCTGACCCTGAAAATATTATAAAGATGAGCCACGGTATCTTTCATGGCACAAATCTATATATAATGCCAGATAAAGACGAACACGCTGATACGGAGTTTTGGTATGTTTGCGTATTATACGGCAGTTGTTCTGGTTGCGATACATTGGAAAGCATACAATCAGATGGAGATTACACCGACACGCCAAGCGAAAAGCAAGTTGATGATTATATGACACTTGCCTTGCACATTGCACAGGCAATCAAAAAACTTGATACATCGGTGGGTGATTTATGATAAACGAAATTGAACTTGAAAGCGGCAGAAAGGGGCAAGTGATGAACAAACCACTGTTTAGATGATGAAGATGATTATTGACATTTGGTACCATTTGGTATATAATGGAATCTGTGACACAATCTACCCCGATTGTTTGGTCCTCTGAAAATCCTCTCAACACTTGAAGCCAGTTCTTTTGAAGCTGGCTTATTTTTTTGGCAAAGGAAAAACCACAAATGGCTGCGAATAAAAGCTCACTACCGCGTTTAAAGTTCCAAGTGGTCACAATGACCCCAGAACGTAACAAACTCATTCAGGAAGCCCTCTTTTCGATTGGCGTTAGATGGACGGGAATCCCGGTTCAAGAGGCGGCGAAAATCCGAGAAAATGTGGAAGTCATCAGTGTAAATGGAAATGACATGTATCATTATGAAGTTGATAAAACCACACACACAAACACAATTCCTCTGCAGGATGCTGTAGAAATAGTCAAAGAGTTTCAAAAAATAAAACTACCATATGTAGAGTTTGAAATTGTTGATGGTGCATTTAGAGGGAAAGATAGAGTTTATCAATGGCAAGACTATGTCGATGCTGAACTAAAAGAGAACTTGATTTTCGGCGGCTGGATTTGGGAAAACAAAGGCGAAGAAATAATTTCCCAAATGCGCTATGGTATTGATTCCTGTGGCGATTTCACCGACTTTGATGCAGAGTGGGCAATGGCACTCATACCCAGAAGAATACGATTTTGGAAAAAATCTTGACATTGAAAATACTTGGTGATAAATTGGTATCTACCATGATCACTTAGACAAGTGCCCCGCTTCCTTATGATCCCAGAAGCCCCGGTTAGCCTCACCGGGGCTTCACCCTTTTAGCTACATTTTTCTTTTGACATTTTGTTATCAAATGTGATACAATGTTACTAGATTAAAACCGGAGGTTGAGAACATGGAAGCGATTTTAAAGGATTGTCTTACTACTCTAAGAATGGCAAGGAATGCCCTTGACCAGTGGGACAAAGATAGACATGCGCAAGTTTTTTTGAAAATGCGCTAGCCATATTAATTGCCAATTGGATTTTGTGGCTTTTTTGGGATTGCTCCAGGTTTTGGATGTGAAAGGAAAAAAACAAAATGATTAAAATATCTCAAATGAAAAACGTAAAACCGTTTACGTGCGATTCTTTCGTAATTGATGAAGAATATGAATTGCGCCGGTGTAGTCTTCTGTGAACACCCATGAGTAAAATCGACATAAACCCAATTTTCCAACCAAAACGAGTTATGGTGATGCGATGTCCAAACTGCAAGCAAGATTTCCAATACTGCGAACTAGACACCGGCTATCTATGTAAATGTGGTGCAAATCTGGCAATTTTACAAAACATCAAGGGGAAACCCACATAATTGTGAAACGTATCGAACGCCAATTTGATAGGAAACTTCCAGGTTTAAACGATTTTCCAAAGGATTATTAAAATGAGCGTAAGAACAAGCGCCGATGAAAAAAGAGATGAAGCAAAAGATCACATTGTAGATGCTATAAAACGCTTAACCGAAATTGTTAATGATGAAATATGGGGCTATGATGATTACAATGAAGAATACAAGGATAAACTTGACGAATCTATTAGTCTTCTACGCAAAATAAAGAGAATGTTGTAAAATGAACAAAAACCAAAAATGCTTTGCTTGTAATAAAAAGGCAACCAAAAAACTAGACGACCTTGCGTCTATAGTGTATGCCTGTGATTTACATGCGTTTGAATTGGCTAGGCGAATGCCAAACTGGAAACTCATTTGTATGACCAAGATAGAAAAGGAAGTGTAAACATGTCTAATCCAAAATGTCCTAAATGTGGAAGTGAAAACATTACAAGTGAAAGACGGCCTGAGGGTGATTCCAGATGTCAGGATTGTAAACATCAAGATAAATTAGCTGCTTTTTATGTTAAAGAGCCTATTAAGCGCGGTGTTGTCAATACAGTTTCAATGACATTAAAAGATGTAAATGGAAATATATTACAGACAGGTAACATACAGATCAAAGATATTCAAATTCTTTCAGAATTACATGGAAAATCGGCGGTTCTGATCATGTATGAAGAACTTATGAGCCGCGATGCAACAGAACGTGGTGGGTAAATGAAAAAAGGTGTATTTCTATGTTCTGGCTTGGTAAGGAAATTGTTTTCAACTGGAAGGGAGAATTTTCAGAATGACCAAAACACCATTAACCGACAGTAATAAGTTCCCGGCATTTCCGTATTATGACTCTCATCAGAACATTCACTGGACAGATGTTGTTCCTGCCAGGATTTGTGCCGATATTGAGCAAAGACTAAGTGATTTGGAATTACTTGTTGCAAGCTGGCTTTCCATGGACAGTGCGCCGATTTCTGCCGATGATAAAGAACGATACAAGTGGTTAAAGTTCCATATAGGGACATTTATGAATCCCAAGGTATTTGATTCACCAGATTTGATGAAAAAGAAAATGATGTATTGCCAATATCACATGTGTACTTGCGATGGGTGTGAAGATCGGAATACCTGTGAATGTGCGTACGACCCATATAACAGCGATGGTGCATGTTTGGCGGCAAAATAAGGTGTTTAATAAATGATGACCAAGAATTGTTGGGGCTGTGTTTTAAACCGCGTTGCAAACGCAAGAGGTAGATTCTGTGATCTGTATTGTAAACCAGACGACGGAAAGTATTTCATTGAAGACGATTGGTCATTTTACAATCCAACCATAGCACCAATTGTTAAACTGATTGCAAACTATTACGAGCATAACGGTAAAGAGAAAACCTTTGAAATGATGATCGGGATTAGGTGGACCAGAACGCCAACCATGGAAAAAATTAACAAATGTCTGGAAAAAGTGAGGTAAATAAAATGTACGATATAACTGACATGATCATGGCACTTGGTATCGGCTTTATTGCTGGTGTTATGTACCAATTCTTTCAAATGATTCCAGATATTCCAGCAAATAAATCATTTGTTTCAACAAAGAACGAGATAGAACCACCGAAGAAGCCGGTCTTTCCACCGAATACAAGTAGGTAGAGAATGTTAGAAAATTGTTGCATTTTGTTATAAGATGTGATACAATGTATAAAGAGATGGAGGATTAAACAATGAAGCACATTCGCGATAATGTCTACGAACACAACGGGATTAAATTGTGTGCCATAATGATTCCCGAATCTGTGTCTGGTACCGGCGCCTGTAACGGTTGCCCTGTTAGAGTTTCATGTTATACGCAATTCAGTTGTAGTGAGTTCATTGGGGTCAATCGGGTATTTAGACTATATAAACCGGAGTATGATAACATGAATTTGAATTTTAAATGTGTAGTTCCAACAGCAAAAGACCTCGGTGATATGGTTCGGGCGCTTGCAGCACGTAACCTCGTTGAACATAAAAAAGGGGAATCGTGGCAGTATTCAATGTTTGTTGGGTTTGAAAATACCAGATTCCTACAAACTTCAGAAGCACCATTATTCTGTGGCTGGTCGATGGAACTAGTTTCGTTCCAACGTGCCATGGAAATGATCAAACAGACTCCAGAAGTTATCAAATTGCAGCCAAAGTTTAAATTCAGAATCAACGAGCCGGTTCTGGTGAGAAACGGCCCACACCATCCATGGTGTCTTGCACGATATACATTTATGTTAGACTCAAGATTTACGGTCGTTGGTGGTAACAGCTATTGTCAAATGATCCAATATGGCCCAAATAAGCAATTGCTTGGTCGATGTGTAACCCCAGGTAACTGTTGGGAAATTGATGAAAACAACAAACAGCCAGTTTGGAAAGCAACTGTATAATATGGATAATGTTATACCGATCTACAACGACATTCCTGTCGCACTGAAGCCACTATTGGACAAATACGGACTTCGGTTATCTGGTATAAAAGCCAAGATTAAGCGCGGCAATAAGGTTGAATTCACAATTGAAGCCGTCGAAGTGGCAGTGAAGAAATATAAAATATCTGGACATTGAGAAATTGAAACTTGATGCTTGGAGGGAAACACTTGAAAAATCTACTAAAAGCTCTCAAACTCTGTATTAAAGAACATGGAAAAGGTCTTGATGACCGAGATATCTTTGCTGCAACAGCAGCACTCAAGCTGGAAGTTGAGTTTTACTATAAGCTGCACCTTTCTGAAGATTATCAGCTTCGTAAAAAGCAGATAGAAACCCAAGAGAAAAGCAAAGGTAGGAAGAAAGCATGAATTCAAGATTCGTAATTGGTGATAGAGTTTTTGTTAAAAAGCTTTTTTCTGCTGGAATAATTGAAGACGTAGAAACTAGTATTTACGATACCAAAGATGAGTTCTGTGGGAGATATGGTATAAAACTAGACAATAACCCATTTCCATTTTCACCGGCATATTTTCGTCCATGTGAGGTTGAAATATTAAAATGACAGAACGAGAAAAGCACCCATCACAAGTACAGGTTTCTTTTTCCAGAGTTCAATCCTCTTTCCCTATGCCGTTCTATGGCTCAGATATCAAGGTGAATAATTGGATTCAACTCAGGATTAAAACTTCTGTAAAACGACGCGATCTTTCCAATGACCACTTTCATGCCGATGATACAATACTGGAAATTCGACTTTCACCAAATCAGTTTTCAGAACTATTAACGACCATGAATGTTGGGGAAGGGGTTCCTGGAACTCTTACTTTCCATCAGGTTTTGGACTTGCCAAATGGCGCAGTACCAATGCCGGTGCAGGAAAACAAAACCGCCATTTTCAAAGAAGAAATTAACCTCTTGGGTACTGACATTATGGCCAGAATGATAGAACTTGAAAATACAGTTGATGGTTTGAACATAAGCAAATCGGCCAAGACCGCGATTCTCGAAAGAACTAGAATGGTGAAACAGGATATCACTTCCAATTTACCATTCATCTTAAAGCAAGCCAAAGAGCAGGTGGACAAAATAGTCTCTGCTGGTAAATCTGCCGTGGATGCTTTCTACACTGGCGTTATAACTCGTCTGGGAATTGCAGCATTGCAGAACCAACCGAGAATCACTTTAATAGAAAATGAGGACGAACCCCATGATTAAAGTTGGAAAATATGAAATAACCAATGATAACGGTAAGCTCACTGTACTTAGAAAAGGTGAGCCGTGGGATAGAAATTTCATCGGCGATAGCTTTGTTCTGGCACTGGTACAGGAGATTGAATTCTTGCGAGAAATGAATCTTGAAATCGCCAAGGAATTTTATGATCAGGGCTATATCTGTGGTATTGATGGTGATATCGAACCACATGTTGAAGAGTTTATAGAAGAACGGAGAAATAAATGAAAACAATTCACACAATTAAAGTTAACTGTACGAACTGCCATAAAGAAAAGTATTATCAGGAAATAACAGATTCCAAACGCAGGACTAAGCAACTGGCAGAGAACGCCATGAATAGCCGATGTCCACATTGCAAGTTTCCAGAGGTAAGTAATGCCAAGTAAATTCCCCGGCATTGGCATACAAAATGTCAAGTTAAACTTCTACCGCCACAAACCAACAGCAATCCAGAAAGAGTTGTACATCAGACACTATGGTAAAATCTGGTACTTCTTGGCTAGAATCTTCCACAGAACCCAAATGAGCGTTGCAACTCAGTGGTCAAACCTTTCCATGGTCAATCGGAAGTACTGGTTCTTCGATGTACCTCTGATAGAAGTGCGTTTTACTCGAAAGGAACTCTGAGATGATACACATTGTCATATGTTCGGCTTGTTTTGGTTTCTGCCTTGCTCATTTGAAAGATGCAACCAACAATAGAGCCTTTATTGTCGCGCTTCTAACAACCATACTAACGCTGGCGTTGACTATCTTACAGTGCCATTGGTTCTCGGAAAATATTACGTACATTGCCGAGGTTGTGAAATGAAACAGATTTACTTTGATGTCGAAAGACAGGAATGGCGTGCCGTAGATAGGGTCTGTGCTTGCAAGGATTGCTCCAATGGTGAAACATTCCCAGAATGTGCCGTAACTCCTTCTTGCTGGTGCAATCGACCAGCAACCATGGAAGAAATAGATGAATATATCGAACATCTGAAAAAGGCAATTGCTACCAAAGTGATAATCGTTGATGTTGGTGATTTGGATAAAGATAAGTATGAACCGTTGATGAAGAAATGGAAAGCGATGTTAGTGGGGGTAGGACAATGTTAAATCGAATGATAGCCAAAATAGAACGGCAGATCGCCAGAATCGAAAAGGAATTGCTCAGATATCAAGCTCTGGAAGACTCAGGAAAAATCAACGCCGAGGGTAGAAGAATGTTTGCCTACTACAATGGCAAGATCGCCGGTTATGAATCGGCACTATCACTCATTACAGCGGCATATCATGAGGTACCAATTGAGGACAAATAATGGACTACAGAGAATTACGCAAGATGATTGAAGATTACGCCGCCCGTATAAGCCAACTGGAAAAAGCCTTGCAAACGATTTCAGATTGGCCATACCCATACCTCACCGGCAATGGTATAGCTGAAGCCAGAATATGTGCGAAAAAGGCACTATATCCAGCTACCTGTGGTAAATGTGCCACACCTACTCAACAAACGTGCGATTATTGCACAAAGGAGAAAATCTAATGCCCATCTCGGAAGAAATTTTGACAACATGGAAAGCAGTTAAAGCAGCAGACGACCTAATCGCAGAACTGGATAAACCCAATGGATAACGGAGGAATATGGCCAGCAGACGAAGGATATTTCCAAAATATAAGGGAGACTTATTTACAAGAGCGAATTGAACAACTCACAAAAGAACTCGCCGACAAAGACAAGCTGATCGAGCAGATGCGGGAGGCTCTGAAATTCTCGTTGATTGCGGATGAAGTGCGCCAAACTCGGAATGTTTGCGCCAGCGATATTAACGATGCTTGTGAAACCAGCGATATTAACGATGCTTGTGAAACCAGCAGGATTAAGCGAATAGCCGCGCTATCAGCGGCAGATGGAGGCGAAGAATGAAACCACACCAATGCTTTGCAGTGGCACTAATCGGCACGTTAACGATTATCAATTCTATCGTATTATTTTTAATTATTTATTGCCGCTAGAGCGGCAGATGGAGGCGAGTAGATGAGCGAATTTACTTTTTCACCGCACGGAATAAGCAGTATCGACGCTTACAAACTTATCAATTCCGCGTTTATAGATTACTGCATGAATCGCTTTAAGCACGGCACATTCAGTAGTTATTGCGACGGCGAACCAGTATTCTTGTCTAGCGGCTTTGAGTTTTCGCATAGACAGTTTGAGAGACTAGACAAGGAGCAGAAGCCGTGAACATATCCATGAGCGTGACAATAATTCCGAACAGGTGCGATGATTGCTGGAATTGCAGACCATCGAACAAGCCTGAGTTTACAATGTTTTGCATCAAGCGCAAGATACATAAAAAGAATTACCGCCGATGCAAACTATGGGTTGATGCGGACAAAAGCTATCAAGCAGATGAATCTTGGTTGAAAGCAATAAATATCACAAGTCTGGTGGAAGCGTTCAGGCGCGGGCGGCAAAACGAACGATACCGGATTTTAAAGCAGGTGAAGCCATGAAGCTAATCAGCGTGCAGAGCCGGGGCGATAGGCTGGCGAGAATTGTTAAGCAACGCATTCGCCCGTTTTATTGCTTCACTCTTTGGGGTAAAAGGATTCGCTATTCCGAAGAATGGGGCGCCACAATAGACGCCGAGATATTAGGCTCGTATGACACCGATAGGCAGGCCATTAAAGCCGCCGCGAAGTGGCTGGAGGGCGCAACCT
>Ga0265294_10008786_pt1 | contig 11735 bp, 24 predicted proteins | sample MunlanPumphouse3_FD_192504 | JGI IMG/M metagenome (GOLD analysis project Ga0265294, IMG submission 192504) | Groundwater microbial communities from a municipal landfill in Southern Ontario, Canada - Pumphouse #3 | ecosystem: Environmental > Aquatic > Deep subsurface > Groundwater | place...
TCAGCCGCCGAAAGCGAATAATGAACGGTTGAACCGTCTGAAATAACCCTGATTTCCTGAATGGCCCTCAGAATGTCCTCATTATCCCCAGAGAAAGCAGTTTCACCCGCGTTTTTCAGACTGACCTTAAGTTTTAGGATGATCTGATCCACGATTGCATCACGAGGTATATCAACCGAGGATTTAACGAGGGAAAGCGTATCTGAGAGCGTTCTGTATTTAGAATACATTTTTCTTCAGTCTCCTTCCTTAGTCATTCCTGCCAGCCACAACCGCCATGATCACAGCCACGATGAAAGCGCCGACCATCAGAGGGAGGCCAGTTCTGATAAAACTTGTTTTTGCCGCGTTAACGCCGGTATTAATGTCAAATCCCATACTTTTTTCTCCTTAATTTTTTTCTTCGCTGAAAAGAGCCGTTGAGGCCCGGATATGGGTGATATACGCCCATGCCGCCCATGGTATTGAAAACGCGAGAAGTGCCGCGCCTGCAATACAGACCGAATTTAAATCCATCTTGGATCAGGTCAGAATAGACAATAAAGAATCAAAAATAGGTGGTGTCAAGATCTGTAAGATTCGAGAAGATAACAGATAACCGCGTCATATGATAACCGCTTTTCACCTTGTATCTCTGTCCGGATTTTATCCAGCCTCTTAAGAGTAGCCGCTTTTAGTTTCGCAGTACTCCAGCCTTTAGGAGCCGGCATTATGATCGCCGCCCCGGGATGATATACAGCCTGCCATCCATATCATAGATCCAGACCTCACCCCCGGCCGGAATCCGAACGCAGAAAGGCCGGCCCCGGATACGCTTTTCAGCCGCCGCCGTTGATAGGAATCGCCGAGAAGTGAACGCTTTAACCTGTATTTTCCTTGTTTTTGCGCCCTTTTTTGTCGCCGTCACATCTGCAAACCCCCGCGAGCCGGGAGCAATCCGGACGGAATAACCCGCCTTTCTGAGAGACCGAGCCGCCCGATTTTCTCCAGCAATGCCCCGGTGATAGTTTCGGCCGTAATTATCCCGGCCCTTCTTTGTTCTTTGTGCTTTTGTCGCCGCCATCATCATCATCCTAAGTGATCTGTGTGTCTCACAATGTCATTATGTGAGACAATATGATATATGCTGTCAATGGCTGAATATTCTAAAACATCATGCTTATCTAATTCCCGATTTATGGTCTTGAAATCCGGAATAAACGCCTCCACATACTTGATATCCTGAGGTATCAGGAATTTTAGAAGATAAGTCATATAACATTGAGACCATAGAATTTTAGGAAAATCCTGTATTCTTTGGGTAATAAACCACAATGAGATCCCCTTTCCTCTACCTTCACGCGCCACGAGTTCAAGCACAGGAGAGGGAGCATAAGCGTTTTTACTGTAATTGTGAGCCTCTTCTACAATGACAACCCGTTCTTTACCCGCATCATATACCGCGTCAATAGCCGCCGTATACTGTTCTATTAATTCAGCCGTTTTAGTCCTCAAAGTAGGAATGAGGAGCAGATAAGGGTATTTTGTCAGTTTTTGCCAGTCATATGATACACCCGGCCGAACCTGCACCAGTTTTACCCCCTTCAGGCCGATAAGGCCAAGGTGGTTTTTTGTTTTTGTATCAAGGAGTATAAACGGCCGTTTCTCTGCATACAGTTTTTCGACCATATACCCCACAAAATAACTTTTACCCGAGCCAGTAGGCCCGGCAAACAGTCTATGAATCACCCCCGAGACATCAAGATCCGCCGCCCTCATCAGACACCACCGTGAAAGAGGATATCCCCAGCACTGACAAAATACCCGCAATCCTCACAGATAAGGCCCTCTTTTGTCCACTTGTAACGATGTAGACCGAGAAGGCAGAGGAGCCGCCTTTTCAGTCTCTCCAGCCTTGACACCCTGATCACATCCCCGGCAGGCCGCCGCCCTCCAGCCTATCCAGCCAATCAGGCCCGGCCGGTTCTTCTTCTTCCTGATTGACAGGAGCCGGCCCGGCCGCCTTCTCTTCTTCTTCCTTTTTTGGTGCTTTTTTCGGTGTTTTTGCCGCCTTCTCTTCCTTCTCTTTTTTGTCTTTGAGAGCCAGCAGAGTAGGAGCAAAGGCCAAACCCAGCCCACCAACACCCAGAGCAAGGCCGATTCTTGGATCATCCGGGAGATCCCCATCAGGGAGATATTCCCAGAGAGCCGCATTTAGAAACGGCCGTGAAAAACCCTCATAAATCGCAGTATTCGCCGGTGGTAAGCCCTGTTTTTTCAGATATATCCCAGACTGATTAATAGCCAGATCCAGCAGGGTGATCACAGGGTGATCCCCCTTCTCTTTCTCCTCAGGAGCCGGCCCGGCCGCCTCTTCTTCTTCCTTCACAGCCTCATCATTAAGGATAAAATCATAGGTCACATCCTTATGGTTTATGGCCTCTCCGCTCTCCTTTTCCTCTTCAGTCATCTTCAAGCCGCCTAATGGTGAATTCTACCTGATATTCTTCTATCTGCACCAGACCAGATACAGCGCCTTCAGCCGCGAATTTCTCTTTCAGGCCCGAATCATCAGCCATTTGCTCTATGATTTTTGCAATTTTCCCGACCGCGTTAAGACCATCAAAACCCAGCATAACAACCCCCGTTGGTTATTTCCTCTTCAGGATACCCATAAATTTCATCCTCAGACCGCCGAGCCCGACACCGACACCACAGAAACCAGCCTATTAGAGCCGCCGCCCCGACCAGAGCCACGAAGACCAGACCAGAACCGGCCGCCTTTTCTTCCTTCTCTTCTTCTCCTTCCTGACTGACAGGAGCCGGAACCGAGACCACCCCGGCCGGTTCTCCTTCCTTCTCTTTTTCCTCCTCCTCTTCTCCTTCCTGATGACTGACAGGAGCCGGAACAGGAGCCGGCCCGGCCGGTTCTTCTCCTTCCTTCTCTTTTTCCTTCTCAATATCAGCCTTCATTTTTACCCGATATTTACCGCATACCGGGCATTTGCGCTTTTTTACACCCTCTTTTCTCACTGACCACTCATTACCGCACGATAGGCAAACCGCAACCGAGCCCATGAGGGGAATATCAGGAGAATAAGAACAAAAAATAGTGGTGTCAAGGAGAAAAACAGGAGAATATCAGGAGAAAAAAGGGAGAATATCAAGGGAAGCCATCAGGAAGATTAGACCGCAACCCAAAAAGCGCCGTAAGGAGATAAAACGCAAATTGTAAGCAGATAAACACGTCTGCCAGTTCAACGCCCACAGACAACCAAGCCAGATCCCCGATAATCCAGATCCCAAACCCGATAGCCCTTTGTCGGTCATATGGGCATGAGACAAACACGGCCCCCACCACCCCGCAGGCAAGCCCGATAGCCTCCAGAAATATAAAGGCATTAATCATTATCATCCACATCCGAACCCAGAGCATCAAGCCAAGCATCTGACAGCACAGTCCGAACCAGCCCGAAAGCGTGAGCCCGGCCGGTAAAATACCCCTTACGGTATGGCCCTTTCACAACCTCAGCCTTCTGCATACTTTCAGTTTCAGATTGAGAGATCCACTTTAGAATATCGTCTATTGTCGACATCGCCGCAGGTGAAAAATTAGGGGAGATCTCTTTAGTCATCGACACCAGCCCCCGAGACATCAAGATCCCGACTCATATCTTTTTTGATATCCTCCATCACTTTTCCCAGAAACAGGCCGGCAGACGCCGCCACCATCATCTTATCTGCATCATCAAAATCAGGATTATTCAGAGCCCACTTTAGATCATCAAAAGGGGAATCATTCCCGGAATGCTTCACGGCCTCTGCAACCTCATCAAACCGAGCATCAGACAGCCCCAGAGGAGCCGCGATCAGTTTCGTGATCATCAGTCTTCAGCCCCCACAATAGATTCGAGCGTAGAATGAACTCCATGAGCCTGACCATAGGCAAAAACGGCATAAATTTTTTCTGTCACATCAAGATCCCGCCGGCCTGCCAGCCTTTCCAGACAGCCAGATATTGTATCTTCCAGCCTCACCACATCGCCAATAATCTTCTTAATCTCTTTGTCCCGCTGTTCAGTTATTCCCATTGCTTCATTAATTGTTGTCATAATTTCACCTCAATTTCAATTTAAGTAATTTTTCAGCGCCGGATAGATATCTATCACCGCACTGATCATATCAGGATATGAGACACCCAGCCGCCCGGCCAGATTTGACGCCCTCACCCTGACATAGTTCTGGATCTCACCGCCGGCAATACCCCGCCAGTAGTCCACCCCGCCGCCGCCGGCCTCCATTTCAGTAAACGCCTTTCTGATCTCAGGTTCAAGCCCGGCCGCCTTCTCTTCTTCTTCTTTTTTTGCTGACTCCGTGACAGTGTTTAGCCGGTTCATATCCTCAGACAGTTTTGATAGTTCAGCCTGAAGGGATGACATCCGGGATTTTAGTTCTGTCTGCATAACGCCGGCCATCTTTGTATCAGAGCCCGTAAAATAGCCCCTCAAAAGATAGGAGATTAGGCCGGACAAGTTACCCCCGTCCTTCATATACTGATCCACGTAGTCCACCACGTCAGGAGCCAACGAGATAGATGCATTCCGCCGGCCCATCTCATTCAGGCCCCACATGCCCGCAGGCATTACGCATTTCATCACAGATAAAACCCCGAAATTGGCCCGGATTCAGGATAAAGGCCTCATCAGGGGAAAATACCGCCATCTGACCGTGACGCCCCCGGATAGATTTAAACTCTCTATCCCGTTCAAACCTATCGACCGGAATAACGACAAATTTATCTTTATTTACGATTTCAAAGACAATATAAGGCCGAACCCTAAGCATTTTGCCGAATTTTTTAAGGCCGATATACTCAAAGGCAGGAATCAGATATTCCTTGTATTCAGTTCTGGATTTCTTCCATTCAACGATTCCAAAGATTGTGCCTTCGAACTCCAGAATCAGATCAAGATCATATACTGCCAGCCTTGGCACATCAGGAGTAAGAGCCCGGAAAGTAGACCTGTAATTATGATCACAGAGAGCGCAGTCAGGGTGATCATAAGAATGGTGGATTGGAGCCCCTACCATTCATACCGCCCCGGCCGGCCCTTCAGGACATCCACAGCGAAACTTTCAAAGGTCTGAACAACATCTCTTACAGAGTCAGTGATTTTATGCCCCTCAGGCACATCCAGCAGGGTGATCACCTTCTCGCCTCTATACTCGATGATATCCCCGGCAGGAGTCACAGAGAACAGGTAGAGACTGACATTTGATTCAGGGAGAGGAGCAGACCGGGAACTAACCGTATAATCATACAGGATCTCACACCCGGCCGCTTTTTCTTTGAAATCATCCAGCCTGAAATAGACTATTTTTAAATTCATGGTAAGATCACGCAGTCCCCAGAGCATCCGAACGCGCTGTAATACTCTATCGCCTTTTCAGCCACCCACAGAGGGAGCCGATAAGCGCACCCCTCAGAGAGAAAAACCCCGTTATGAACCCGGCCGCCTGAGGTTCTGCCAGATAGGACGATCCAACCACCTTCATCAGGCACAGACAACACCCAGAGCCGGCCCGCGTCACAAGAAGATACAGACCGGCCGAACCTGTCAGAGTAGTTTTTTAGGAGATTCAGAGTAGCACAGTTTCTATTATTCGGTGTGAATACGATTGCCTCACCGTCACGCTCAAAACCGCACTTCCTGATCATATCGCCATACATAGGAGAGCGCCGGCACATCTGACAAGATTCTTCAGCCATTCAGGCCATCCCCGAAAGATCTTTCTTTCCAGCCTCATCATGAAGGATAAGGTTCTCATCCCGAGCATACTGATTAATCAGATACCGGACGGTTTCAGTATTTGAACGGATACCCAGCCAGTTTTTTATCTCCTGAAGTTTTCCGAACGCCTTTTCATCTAAGTTAATATATTTAGTCGTCAATTTGTTTTTCCTGTCCGTTTTGGACAATTATCAATTCGTGACGAAATGATATATATGTTGTGGTTAAATAGAGGTATGTCACAACAATTAAAGGTGAAAAACCATAAGTAATGCAACAAAAGACAACAATACAACAACGAAAGGATTTAGATTAAAGATGACAAATCGAGATTTAAAGAAGTTTCAGGAGATTAAAGACCGATACGGATTTTTAACAGACGCCGAGGCAATCCGGTTCATCATAAATCACTATTACGAACTTGAAATAGTCCCCCTGATCGCCAAGCAGGAAGGAAAAAATAATTCACACGAGGACTGAAAAAACCTGTGGGACTCACTGTATTATTATTATTATTATTATAGTAAGTTAGTAGAGAGAGAGAGAGAGAGAGAGAGTAGGAAGTCAACCCCGGCCACCTTCATTTCCAGTGGAGAAGGTATAATCTTACCATTTTTGAGTAAAATCATCCAGAATCAATATCCTGCCAATCTGAGGGAGTTTATCCAATATAGGATGAATCATAAGGGGATATATGGAAACATCCAGCACATCAAGCCCACAGGCACCAGTTTTGCCACCATCTATATTTGAGGTCTGAGGTGAGATGATAGATCAGTCTGTATGGACAGATATGTAACTGTCATGACAGTAGAAAAGAGAACAGGAGAAAAGAGAAAATGAAGAAAGGAAAGAAATATGAGCGTAAAAGGAAGAGATACACGTTTACACTGTCAGATGAAGCCCATGATTTTTTGCATGAATCTGTCACGAATGCCTCTCGATTCCTTGAATCTCTCATCATGAATGCTAAATCAGGAATTCAGCCCGTTATCATGACTGTTTCGCCCATCGGAGATGGGCCCGGAGGGATTCGAACCCACGGCCGTCCGGTTATGAGCCGGACGACACGCACAAGCGAGGAATCAAGAAAAGAGCCACAGGATGGTGAAATTCAGGGTATTACTCATGAGGAAAAACCGAGCAAAAAACCGAGCAAAACACAAGAAAAAAACAAGGAAGGCCAGCCATCTTATACATTTGACCTGAAGGACATTGAGACTTATATTTCTGAAGTAATGCCCACAGCACGCCCCAAAACAATGAAGGGAGTTAGAGCAGGGTTTAAACAGTTTCTTGGATTTGGTGAAATCATAGAGCAGAAGAAGAAAGGAACGAAGATCACAAAGTTAAAATCAAGAATTTCATATACAACCGTAAGAACGTATAACAACCACATAAACACCCTGAAATCAGGCACAGCCCTTGGATATGTTAGATCCATCCTGATTTACTATGGTAAGAAGAGAGGAGATCAAACCCTCAGAGATTGGGGAGAATCACTTTCATACACGAAAAAGAAAGCCCACTCTCTATACTCGAAACCCGGAGATAAGGCCGCTGTCACATGGGAGGACATAGAACACGATATCAGAGCCTTCTATTCTGTGATATGTGATCCGACCATCCCCCGACAGTTCAGGACAAAGAAGATCAGCGCTTACAGGTCAATGGTAAATTTATTGTTTGGCGTAACATCAGGAATGAGACCTGAGGAAATGAACCGCCTATCATGGGAGGAAATCAACCCTCAGACCATGGAACAGGGATATTTCATTATCGCACCTGAGAAGACGAAAACGAACGCCGACAGGGTGATCCCCATACACCCAGCCATTAGGCCATATCTCGAACTCCTCACACATCTTTATCAGGATAAGCCATTCGACACGCACAATTACCGGAAATATCGAAAAAGAGACGGGTGTCTCTTAACTATCGCACAGGCCCGTAATTATGCCGCCAAAGAATGGTATAATATCGGGATGAATGAGAAGATCCGTATTGCCATCATGGGACATGATGAAGGCCAGATCAAGAAGGAAATCGAAAGAGAAGACGAGGAACACGTAGATTCAAAGATTACAGACTCAAAATATAGGAAATACGGCATTAAGGAGATCGCAAATGAGTATCAGAAGACAGTAGGCACGAAGTTTAACCCTATCCCAGCCGGGATAGACATAGACAAGATCAGGGAGAGCCTCAAAGAGTATATGATATACTGAAAAACCCCAAAAAAGACCTTTTTTAAGAATTTACTTACAGGCCCGGCCGGGATAATAAGGAGGTGGAAAACCCCGGCCGCCTTCCTGCATCAGATAAATTTACGATGGAATAAACGAGAGGTCGCATTTGCGATAGTCCGCCGCCTGACTACTTGATCAAAGATACCCTCATTATCTGGCAGTCTTTCAACCTGTTTTAGCATATCGTAAACAATCCCATTTGGTGAGATAAAGAGAGCATCATCATAATTATCTATCTCAAGATAAGCCCCCCAGACACCCCGGTGATCAGTCTTAACGATTTCCCTATGGTTTTTTCCATTTAGGATAATATCAGTTTTACCCAGAGGAACGCCCGCAATTGTCGCAACAACGCCAATACGAGCCAGTTTATCCCGAGAGTTAAACATACCATCCAGAAGTGAAGTTTTACCCTTGTAGTAGGTTTTTCCCATGAAACGATAATCCAGTTTTTCACCGGCCCGCCTGATATTGACATCTGTCATATCAGACACCGACGGCCATAACACCGGCCCGCTCTCATCGCCAAACCTGAGAGGGGAACACGCCACCATGGAATCAGGATCTCTTTCCCGTGAAGAGGTATCTTTCAAGGTTGCATAATACCCCAGCCCCGAATAATTTGAGAACATCAGAACAGCAGGATCTTTTTCCATATGAGGCACATCAGGAGGGGAATAAAAAGGAGAGCCTTCATATTCGGCCCCTATTTCAACCACAACAACCCCCCCTTAATACTCATATGCATGATCGTAAGGTATCGCAACCATGACTTTTGTGGCGGTATCCGGAGACGTCGCTGCCGTGATAAAGAACTTATGAACAGTCACATTGTCAGGATCAAGCCATGAAACCACGTCATTCAGGGACAACCCGCTATCTTCACGCACGAAAAACCAACGCTTTGTTTGGGCAATCGGAGCCTTCCAGTTTACAATATCGTTCTCGTAGGTCGGAAACTCAAAGTAGATCTTTGAATTACCATTGGAGCGTATCGCAGGAGTAAGATAATTTTCTCTGATATTGGTTAAACCAGTTTCACAGAGGCCAAAAGGCCGGAGAGCGTGATAATAATATGCATCTGATCCAGTTGGAGGATAATTATATGATGAATATTTCCAATAGGCATAATTCCGCTTTGTGTAAACCATCATATTACTATATCCGTCTGAAAACTCTTTTGCCGAATCTGGAAGGAACTCACAAGCAAAGAACGCCCCAGACGCACAATTATCAGCATATGGATTCTGAATCACGCCCACAAAACCGAACTTATCCACCCAGTAATTTATCTGAAATACAGAGTCTTCTCCAAGTCTTGCAGATGATGGAGTGCCGTTATTACAAAACAAAGGAGCAAAAGCCCACCGCCGGATTGTATCTGTCGGTGCATGGGTTTCCAAATTCCATCCTGTAGAGAACCTCACCCCAATACCCGCAAATTTAGCATATCCATCAGAATATCTAGATCTCTGTTTTCCATACTGGCCATTTGACACCATTTCAAACAGCAGATACACATTTTGATCCTTATACTTCAGGCAGTAACCCCCGACAGCCTCATTGTCGTGCATTGTAAAATCATCAGTAGCCGCCAGTTCAGCCGCCAGTTCAGCCACAAACCCCGGGAGGGAATTTGTGCCGTAATGAAATCCCATTTTATTATCACTCCTTCCTTAACTGAAAATAAATCTAATACTCCAGTTCTGTGCTATTTCCGTTGTATTCACGACCCGGATTTTTAATCCGCCGAAATACACGCCTTTCTTAAACTCCAAAGCGCCGATCTCATCTGAGGAAAACATCCAGAGCGAGTTATCCCGATAAATTGAGATAATGACACCCTCAGGTGCATCAATCGAGATGTAGACCAGACGCCGATTCACAGCCGTTTCTTTCTCATAGACACCGCCGCCGGCAAGGAGCATGGCCCCGGCCGAGTCCGGGAACTGATAAACCATATCCTCACCGCCGGCCTCACCCTGAGGAGATACGGCCGCATAGATTGACCTGAGAAGGTTTTTAGTTTCGGCCATCTCTTCACAGAGCGCCCGAACCACCATCCTTGAATCATCATCCATCATTTATGCCCCCTGATAAGGAGCAGAACAACCACCCAGACACCGGCCACGCCGGCAACCGTCAGGATCTTATCCCAAGGGAGCCCGCCGCCGGCCTCCATCTCTTCCAGCCTTTCACACACTGTCATCAGTCATCACCCGCCGGAGATTTACCGCCTTTTTTATGATATGGGCATGTTGCGAACTCAAGCCGGATATCCCCGATTGACCTGTAAATCTGGAAAAGGAGAGCATACTGCCCCCCCAGAGCCAGAAACAGGCCGATAAGGCCAATTGTCGATTCAGACCACATTTACCCAGCCTCAATTATGATTGATTACCCGATACAGATACACGGCCCCGCCAGCAAAAATAAGAAGCAGAATAACCCCAAAAAGGGATTTTCCCGCCTCTTTTGCGTTTTCGGGAGACCATCCCGATTTTACACCCTTACCGGCCATATCAGCACCAGCACCAGCGCCGGCCCCGATAGCCAGAGCGCCAACACCAACACCAGCCCCAAGGCCAGCAGGGTAAGCCGCAAACTTAGCAATCTTACCCAGAGCCGGCCCGGCCACCTTTGCGCCCTCAGACTGTTTAGCCGCCATGCCCATTTGCTGAACGAGAGCCTTTTTTTCCTTGAGATCACCAAAGCCGGCCTTCATAGCCTTTGAAGCCTCAAAAAGACCATTATAAAGGGACATTTAAGCCGCCCCCGCCATGGTCTTCTTTACATCCTTCACGGCCGACCCGGCCGCCTTCTGAATTTTCTTGCCTGTTTTCGTCTTTTTCAGGATGTAGTAGCCGACACCGACCACGCCCAGACCGGAGAGCAGGAGAGCAGGCAGAGCAAACCCACCAGCACGAGCCGCCCCGGCAAGGTCGCCCGCCACAGGCACACCCTCAAGACCACCGAGGATATCCCCGGCCGGCCCTTCAAGCCCGAGAGGATCAGGATATGCCGCCTCAGGATCATAACCCGCAGGGAGATCCCCGCCATAGTCCTGATCAGCGTAAGGATCATAGTAAGGCATTGTTGGATCAACACCCGCCCCGGGATAACCGCCACCGCCACCGAGGAGACTATCCAGAAGCCCACCCCATGGATCAGCCTCAGGGAGCCCGTCAGGATATGGATCAGGATATGGATCAGCCTCAGGAGCAGGAGCCCCGACACCCAGAGCAGTCATGCCAATTGTGCCAACACCAGCACCAAGAGCAGAGTATTTCAGAGCAGAGCCCACCTTTCCAGCCCTTGAAGACTTAACCGCTTTTGTGCCCTCCAGAGCAGATAAGGCCGCCTTTTCCTGTTTTGCTGTTTTTGCCGCCGCACGCGAGGCCCTCAGAGACCGAGCAGAGTTAACCGCCCTGACCTTAGAAGCCCGCGCCGCACGCGAGGCCCTCAGAGCCGCCGCCGAACGAGCAGACCGGAGAGCAGAGGCCGCACGAGCCGCACGAGCCGCCATAGCCGCCTTAAGGGAGCGAGCCGACCCGGCCGCCGCCCTATTACCCTTGATCACCCGGCCCGCACGCATAGAACGAGCCGCTTTAGATATTCCGCTTAGTTTTCCCATTGTTTCACCTGTTTTCAGTCCTTTTAGCCCTTTTGCCACCTTTCCAGCCTTCAGCGCCCGAGTAGCCGCATAAGATCCGCC
>Ga0265294_10008787_pt1 | contig 11733 bp, 11 predicted proteins | sample MunlanPumphouse3_FD_192504 | JGI IMG/M metagenome (GOLD analysis project Ga0265294, IMG submission 192504) | Groundwater microbial communities from a municipal landfill in Southern Ontario, Canada - Pumphouse #3 | ecosystem: Environmental > Aquatic > Deep subsurface > Groundwater | place...
AGGAGTGCTGCTGGTACCAAAGTACACGTTGTAAGAAGTCGGCATTCCTCCGCCTGCGGTCCAGGAAAGGGTGGTATTCAAGAAAGCGAAGCCACCATTGGCCGGAGCAATCAATACCGCAGGATCCGGAGCTTCATCACTGGGAGTAACGATTTGAATATTGGGACGGTTTACAGTAAGAGAACCGGTGGCAGTAGCCGGGAAAGTTCCATCTGCATACTTGTAAACAGCCATTTGCTCTGTTGTAGCTGTGTACATGAAATTGGGATAGCTGCTGGCATAAGAGCCATCCCAGTTTTCCCATAGAATTTCGATGTTATCAGTACCATTCCACATGAAGGGGGAACTGAACATGATATAATGCCAGCCAGTGCCATTCCAGCTGTAACCAGCATTATAGACCTGTTGAAAAGTTGTGTTATCCGGAAGAGTATTATCTTCCGCGGCATACAATCCCGCCGTAGTATGGCGGACAAAAATGCGCTGATCCAGGGTACCATAATTGCTGGGAGTATTTCCCACCTGGTATCCCAGGCCGTCGATCTGACCGGCAGTTAAACCGGTTGCACTAAGCTCGGATGCGGTAAAAATGGTCTTGGTCCAACCATAATCATAAAACCCGTAAAAGGGAATATAATTCTGGGTGGAGCTACCGTCGCCGATAGTGTAAACATCTGCTGCAGCGATGCCAATCAGCATGAGCAACAGAATCAGAAGAGTTAATTTCTTCATGTTCTTTCTCCATTTCTTGGTTTTGTTGTGTTTATTACTTTTAGGCTTCAGATGGACACGGTTTAGGCGTCCATTACCTTGTCAATATACAAAGTGTCTTATGGGACATGATATCGATCCGCCATACTCGTTTAAGGGCCGGACAGATATCGCTATCTTTCCTGGATATGCTGTTTTGCAGTACTTAGCCAGGATAGATATCTGCCGATCATTATAAAGGGTAAAAGATAAAAAATGAAAACAAACAGAACGCCTAAAACCACTATTTGGTACAAGTGTTTTCTGTAAAGGAAAAAAGCCCGATACCTGCCACCCTGCCAGTAGAATGCCCTATTATGATTTATTCCTTTTTTCCTATTGCAGATATATAAATCACAAACTCTTCAATTCCGTCGATACCCAGCACATCGTTCATTGCTTCATCCATATAGGCTCCGATCATGCAAGCTCCACAGCCGATAGCTTCGCTGGCCAGATGTATGTTTTGTCCCACATGCCCGGCATCTAGATACAGATAGCGATAGCCACGCTGGCCATAACGCCAGACAGTGCGATAGGGAACTGCGGTAAAAATAAAGTTTACGGCTGAACTCTGAATCATTTCCTGGCGGAAGCAGCCTTCATGAATAGCAGTTTTGGTATCGGGACTGTCGTCGATCAACACCAGGCAATGCTTGATGGGATGGTAATAGTACAATCCGGGCTTGATGCCGGCAACCCGGTGGATATCCACAAAAGTTTCCAGGGGATGTCGGGATCCCGCGGAAGGGACATTGCGAAAGGTAATTTCCATACGTTCATTGGAACGGAAATCTCTGGCCCAGGAGGCTGACCAAAGCAAAAAAGAAAGCTCTTCCTGGCTCAGTGGGGCTTCGCTGTACTTGCGCAGGCTGCGTCTTTGCTCAATGGCGTCTTGCAGGCTGAGCTCCTTGAAATCCAGCTTACCCACTGCGGGCAGAGGATGGATCTCACCGCTACGGGCTTTGATGGCGTCCGGGCGGGTGAGGCCGCATTCCTGGTCGCTCTTTCCGGCGTAAATATAGCGGGTGAGCTGCAAAAAATCATTACCAATATGTTCGGCGTGGGGTTGTGCCTGGATGATCTCCTGAACCATGCTTTGCATAGCTTTTTCAAAGAGGGGATATTCATCGGCACTAATGCCGCTTTCCTTACGGATGTCTTCATCAGAATAACCACGGGTTTTGTAATACAGATAACTGAAGGTTTTGGTATCCATTTCTACTCCTTATGTTCTTTGATTGCACTTACGGGACAGCCTTGGAAACGTCCGTTCCCATCACTGCAGATGCCGCATTCAATGCATTTGGCCGGATCGATATAGGCCTTGCCATTTTTGCGTGAGATAGCGCCTACCGGGCAGTTTTTGATGCATAACCAGCAGGAGATACAGCGCGAAAGATCCACACTTCTTTGGCTATGGAAAGGGTATAAAGGCTTTTGAGAGGCATCACGCAGGGGAATCTGGCGGGAACCAATATTGAGGCTTCTTACCAGCAGTTCCTTGCCCTTGAGCCAGCCACTTACCTTGAGTGCCTGATTCTGAACCAGCGTAACATTTAAGGAATCAAGCAGGTTTTTGGGGGCCAGCAACAGATGCAGGCTTTGATCATCTTTGGTTTTGAGATAGGGATATCCCTTTTGATAGCTTACTTTGCCGCTGTAGGCCGCTAAAGGCAACTTCTCAAAGGCAAAAAGGCTACCGGAACACAAGATCAGCAAGAGTGCTATAAGCTGTTTCACAATAGCTGCTCCATTTTTTTCTGTTGAAGGTGCTCTACTACCTTTTTTACCTCTTCTGAGCGCTCTTTGGGGCATACCAGGATGGCGTCTTCGCGTACTATTACGCAGAGGTCATGTACGCCGATCAAGGCAGTGAACTTATCCGTATGAACGAAGTTTCCCGTAGCGTCTAGTGCCAGATACTCTGCGGATACATAGTTGCCATACTCATCATGGGGACTGATGTCCGAAAGTGCTTTCCAGCTTCCTACGTCGCTCCAGCCCAGCTCTACCGGAATCACCAGGCGTTTACTCGCTTTTTCCATGATACCGATGTCTATGGGAATGCGGGGCATCTGCTGATACATTTCACCGATATCCTGATTTCCCCGCTTCCAGAGTTCAGCGATCCGGCTCGTAATCTCACTTACTCCAGGTAGATGTTCACTAAAGGCAGCACTGATGGCCTCGATACTCCAACAAAACATCCCGCTGTTCCAAAAGAAATTGCCTTGTCGGAGAAATCCTTCCGCAGTTGGGCGATCTGGCTTTTCCTTGAATCTATCCACTTCATACAGGCCCTTTTGTCTTTCTGTGCCGGCTTCAATGTAGCCATAACCGGTGGCGGGGTAATCCGGCACAATGCCAAAGGTGAGCAGAGCTCCATCTTGTGCTGCTTGCTCTGCTCTTTGCAGTGAGCTATGAAAGGCCTGTACATCACGAATCACATGATCCGCTGGCAGCACAATCATGGTGGTATCCAGGCTGTAGTGCTGCTTCAGATACTCCACGCTGAGCGCAATGCAGGGCGCAGTATTCATGCCAAAGGGTTCAATGATGATATTATGGGAGGACAGTGCGGGAAGATGCAGGCGCACAAGATCAGCTTGTGAAGCTGCGGTAACTATATAAATATCGTGAATGGGGATGATCGGTAACAGGCGGTCTACAGTTAGTTGCAGCATTGACCTTTTACCGGCTATCTGCAGGAATTGCTTGGGGTTAGCGGCACGGCTGGCCGGCCAGAATCTGGTGCCGGAGCCTCCGGCCATAATCAGGGCTATCATATATTTCTCCTGTGGCAGATCATCTGCTCATCACCTGCACATCATCCGGGTACTTATATTTCCATACACTTGCGGGGATAGCTTGGTTCAGCTTGATTCCGCTGAAGCTGTAGCTTACGGTATTATCTGAAAAATCACTGTATGAGAGGGAATGCACAAGGCCTGTATTGGGATCCACTAAGGCCGTTAACTCTTTGAGCATCGGGTCATCTTTGGGAACAAGTTTCACTCTCCATCTGTTCTTTTGCCGCTCGCTGATGCTCACCTGGCTTTTGTCCCAATAGTGCTGAAGGATCTCTACTGGGTTCATTCTGCCAAATTCCGGCATGATCTTGCTGCGCAGCAGAGTATTGGAAGCGGCATCATACAGTTCGGCATTGCCGGATATGATCAGTAAACGCTGGATGCTGGGCTTGTCAAAGCTCATCAGCATACGGGAGGGGCTGAAGTATATTTTACCCCGGTATTCGATGTTGCGCTTGATCTGAGCATAGTAATTGTTCTGCACAACCTCGGCTTGAAAGCTGCTGAGGCTGCCGTATTGTTGCTTGATTTTTTGTTGCAATTCTCCTGCACTCTGTGCCCAAAGCAACCCAAAACACATAATCAGGATCAGATTAATCTTCTTCATTCATTACTCCCATACGGATTAAATCATCCCTATTGGCCAGAACATCCCGGGATTTACTGCCAAGATGCGGACCAACCACTCCCGCCTGTTCCAAAAGATCCACGATCCGTCCTGCTCTGGCATAGCCTATCTTGAAATGTCTCTGTAACATAGATACAGAGGCGGTATTGGAGCGCACCACCACTTTGGCGGCTTCCGGAAACAGCTCATCATCCCATTCAAAGAAACCATCCGGGCGATTTTCGATCGCACTGCTGAGGCTGAAATCCTGCCGGGGCTTGGGTTGGGCTGAAAGAAAGTCGTTCACCTTTGCAATTTCCCGATCGGACACGTAGGCACCGTGAATACGTTCCGGACTGGCCTTACCCGGAGGCAAAAACAGCATATCACCGCTGCCCAGCAGCCGTTCTGCGCCGATCATATCCAAAATCACGCGGCTATCCACGCGGGACGAGACCTGAAAGGCGATGCGGGCGGGGAAATTTGCCTTGATAATACCGGTAATTACTTTGATAGAAGGGCGCTGCGTAGCCAGAATCAGGTGGATGCCCACCGCACGAGCCATTTGCGCCAAGCGGGTAATGGGCAATTCGATGTCTTTACCACTGGTCATGATCAAATCCGCAAACTCATCTACCACGATCACGATATAGGGCAGGGGCTCCAGCCCCAAATCCTGCCTGGCCTTTTCGTTGTATCCGAGAATCTCGCGAACCCGGGCTTCTTGCAGTAGTTCATAGCGCCGCTCCATCTCTTTTACAGCCCAATACATGGTTTCCAAGGCAGTATCCGGATCAGTAACCACTTGTCCAATGAGGTGGGGCAGGGTTTCGTATCCTGCCAGTTCCACGCGTTTGGGATCAATCAGGATCAGCCGCAGGTCATCCGGAGTAGTCCGCATGATTAAACTCATCAGGATCGTATTGATACACACGGATTTACCACTACCGGTAGCTCCGGCGATCAGCAGGTGGGGCATCCTGCCCAGATCCGCCACTATAGGCTTTCCGGCAATGTCCTTGCCCAGGCCAAAGGCCAGCTTGGATTTATGCTGGCGCATATCATCACAGAGCAGAAGGTCCTTTAGATAGATCATATCCCTGGTGAGATTGGGGATTTCAATGCCAATGAGGCCGCGTCCTGGGATGGGCGCCTGTACACGGATTGATTTTGCCTTGATGGCCAGAGCCAGATCATCGGCCAGAGAGGCAAACTTGCTTACTTTCACCCCTTTGGCGGGTTCCAATTCGTATTGAGTTATAATGGGGCCGATGTTCACATTGCGCACTTCGGCTTCGATATTAAACTCTGCCAGTTTGTTTTGCAGCACGGAGCTGGTTTCCAAGATCTGAGTCTCAATCTCTTTGCGATCTTTGTCCGAAAGCTTGACCGGGCTTTCCAAAAACTCTTCAATACTGGGCATCTGATATTCACGGTCCTCATCCAGATCCCCCATAGCTTCCACCACGATATCGGTTCTGCCTTTGGCCGGTGCAGCTTCGGGCGGCTTGTTGATGGAGCTGTTCTCCATATTCAGCACATGATCCTGAATCACCGGTTTGGGCTCAGTATATGGGCTTTGCTCCTCTTCGGATATGCTTTCCTTATGGATGTTTGGGATGCTTTTGCTGCTGTTTTGTTCACGTTTGCGGGAGATATCTTCCCAAGCCACCAACAGCCACCGTTTAACCCGTGAAAAATCCAGAATCAAAATGGCGGATAGCAGCATGCTGCCGATGAGGATGATGCGTGCCCCGGTGGCTTTGAACAAAGCGTAGAGCAGGCTCCATAAAGCCCGGGGCAGGATGCTGTGGCCAAAACCATCCTGATTTGCCGTTAATAAGGCTTGGAAAAAAAACAGCACGATCACCAGCAGATATCCCTTTTGCCGTGAGGCACGGGTATTGGGATCTACAAAGTACTGGAAGGATATTCCCCCGATGATCAAAAACCCGATCAATGACAACCAGTAGCCAAAGAAATAGATGAACACATAGCCAAAGAGGGTGCCAAAGACTCCGATGGGATTGCTGATTTCTACCCCGGTACTGCCAAACCAGCTGAGCAGATTGCCCTTGGCGGTCAAAGTATCCATGTCCTCAACGATGCTTTTATACCCCATGAGCAGGGATACTATCACCAAGATAGAGATCAGCGAAATGGCAGCACTGATCAGGCGTTTTTGCAATTCACTGAGTCCCTGTTTCTTCTGCTTCTTTTTCTTGCTGGCTTTTTTCTTGGGGGGCATACACTTCTCCCTTTAAACGTTGAACCGGATATTCAGGATATCGCCGTCTTTTACCGGATAATCTTTCCCCTCCAGACGAAAGAGTCCCTTTTCCCGCAGAGTTTTTTCACTGCCATGAGTCATGATATCATCGTAATTAAAACATTCCGCGCGGATGAATCCCCGGGCTAGATCGCTGTGAATCTTGCCCGCTGCGGTAACGGCATTGGTGCCCTTCTCGATGGTCCAGGCCCGGACTTCATCTTCGCCCACGGTAAAGAAGCTCATCAAGCCCAAGAGGCTGTAGCTCATATTTGTAAGCTTGTCTTTAATGGATTCTTCCATGCCCATATCAGCCATAAACATGGCGGCTTCATCGGGTTGAAGCGCACTGAGTTCTTCTTCAAACTTGCCAGCTATGACTTCGCACATAAATCCCCGCTGACGCAAGGCTTGCCGGCTTTCTTCCTGCTTTGTATAGCCGGCCTCGGAACTATTGAGCAGGATCATGATGGGCTTGGCGCTGAAGAACTGGAAGCCGCGAATGGCTTTTTCCTCTTCACCGGCCAGGCTGAGATCCCGGATACTTTTGCCATCTTGCAGGTGTTCGATGATGCGGCGCAGAGCTTTTTCTTCGATCTGGATGGCAGGAGTCTTGACTCCACGCTTATAGCCCAGTTCGATCTTCTCAATGCGTTTTTCCGCGATTACCAGATCAGTAAGAATCATCTCATCTTCAAAGTGCCCCAATACCTTGAGGGCAGGATCATCACCGTAAAGCTGATCCAATTCGCTGTCCTCAAAAGCCCTGAGGATCAGTACAAAGGCTTCGCAGCTCTTGATTTCCGAGTATATCGCAGATTCAGGGTTTTCACCTTCTTTGGCAAAGATGCCCGGGAAATCGTGGAATTCGATATTGGCATAGATGGTTTTTTTGGGTTTATACAGCTCACTGAGCTTGGTGATCCGCTTATCCAGAACCTGGACAATTCCGATATTGGCTTCGTCTGCAGGGGGTGAGTACTTGTCTGTAGGGTGCTCTGAGGCTGTAAGCGCATTGAAGATGGTGGTTTTCCCGCTTTTGGGTGGTCCGATCAGGGCTATTTTCATGGGGTATCCTTATCTTGAGGCTTTGCTGATTTGGGCTTGACGGTTTTCAAACCGGCATCTATATACAAAGAAGTGATTTCGGCTCGGGATAGCGGACGCCATCTGCCCAGGGGTAAATCCTTCAGCTGCAGGGATCCAAATTGCAGTCTGCGCAGGCTCACTACTTTGGCGCCAACGCCCTCGATCATTTGCCGGATCTGGCGTTTGCGCCCTTCCTTGATCACTATTTTCAATTGCATGCCGCTGTCGCTTTGTTGCTTTACATACACTCCGGCACTTTGGGTGATGCCGCCTTCGATCATGACTCCCTCCCTCAGCTGAGTAAGGGCTGCCCGATTGAGCCTGCGATCAATCACCACGCGATAGCTCTTTTCCACCTTGTGGCTGGGATGGGTAAGCTGTTTGATCAGCGTGCCATCATTGGTAAAGAGCAGAAGCCCTTCACTGTTCTTATCCAGCCGCCCGGCATAGGGCAGATTGGCAAAGTGCTCCGGGAGAAGGTTGTAAACAGTTTTACGGCCATATTCATCGGAGTGGGATACCACGTAGCCCAAGGGTTTATTCAGCACCAGATAAAGCTTTTGCTGCTGTGCTGCCAGCAACTTGCCATTATGGCGCACTTCATCTGTGCTGGGGTTTACCTGACTGGCCAGATCGGTGCAGATCTCGCCATTGATGCTGATTTCACCGGCGGTAATGAGCTCCTCCACCTTGCGTCTGCTGCCTAGTCCGCAATCCGCCAGATAGCGGTTCAGGCGCAGCAGCTTACCAGGCTTCGAGGCTGTTTTGGATGACGGTTTTGAAGATGTTGTTGAAGATCTCACTCAGGGCGTCCTCTTTGTTTTCAAATCTGGCCGTGCTGCCTTCCGCCACTCGATAGAGCTCGGTAACCCGCAGGCCTTGGTTTTCATATATCACTTCATTATTCACGAGATCCGTGAAGCTGATGCTGAGTACAAGGATCAATTGATAATCCTGCACTCTGTTTGCGCTATCATAGCTGTATATCTTTTCTTCAAAGGAGATTATCTCTCCCTCGAGGCTGCAATCAGGATCCTGGGTAACTTGCTTTAAGCGGCCATCATTGCGGATCGCAGCGGAAAGCTCGTTCAAAGCTTTATCTGTAAGTGCGAATTCCGCACTGCGGTTCGTAAATGGCTGTACCCGGATTTTTTTTAAATGCGGGTAAGCATTTGAATAAACCGAGTAGTAGCAGCCACTAAGCAGCAACAAAACCAGGGTAGCGAGAATAAATTTCTTGACCATAATGCCATATCCAAAAAACTCTCGTATCTTTGTCAAGATAAACCTTAGCACAACGCAAAACAAAGCACAAAATAAGTTCCTAATACAGGAGGAAATAATGGCTAAGAAATTCATCTCAAAAGCCGAAGCAGCCAAGAAACTGAAGGTTTCCGACCGCGTGATTCAGGAGATGATCAATTCGAAAATCTTCGAAACCAAACTCGTGGGCAAAAATGAGAAGATCGACGAAGATTCTCTGAATGAATGGCTGGAAAACCTCAATGAAGACGACGAGAAGATGCTGGCCCTCAAACGGGTGATTTGTCACTTTGAAGAGTACATGCGTCCGGAAAACATCTTTTTGGATTTTCATGCGGAAAACAAGTATGATGCTATCCGCATCCTCAGTGAAGAAGCCAAAAATCTCAAACTCGTGCGGGACGCCCGTTGGCTCTACGAAGTAGTAGTTGCCCGTGAGGAGCTCATCTCCACTGCCATCGGCAATGGAGTGGCTTTGTTGCATCCCCGGCACCTTCATCCTTCCAAGATCAAAGCCCCTTCCATCCTCTTTGGCCGGGCCGATGATGGTGTTGATTTTGACGCTCCGGATAACAAACCGGTGAAAATCTTCTTTATGCTGCTGTTACACAATGACAAGCAGCACCTATTCTCCCTTTCCTATATCTCCAAACTAGTACAAAACCCCGAAGTGATGCAGATGTTTCTCAACGCCTCGGATACCGAAGAAATCCACTCTGCACTTACCGTGATTCAGGATTGAAGTATGCCTCTGGTACGCATAATTCTTGGCAGCAAAAGCGATCTGGATATCTGTAAACCCATCGGCCAGGTTCTGGAAGATTTTGGTGTGGATTATGACTTCCATGTCAGCAGTGCCCACCGCAATCCGGATAATACTGCAGCCCTGGCCAAAAATGCCGAACAGGATGGGATCAAAGTGATCATAGCCTGCGCCGGAATGGCAGCCCACCTGCCCGGTGTAATCGCTTCACACACTGTCCTTCCAGTGATCGGGGTGCCGATCATGTCTGGTGCCTTAAATGGTGTAGACGCTCTGTATTCTATCGCCCAAATGCCCCCCGGGGTACCGGTGGCCACAGTGGCGATCAATGGGGTAAAAAATGCCGCCCTATTGGCTATTCAGATGCTCTGCGTCCTAGATCCAGCCCTCAGGGAAAAATATCGCGCTTACAAAGAAAACCTGAAAGGCTGAGCATAGGCACCTATCCTAATCCTTGATTTGGCTCAGGCAAATCTCCTGATCCGCCTTACTAAAGAAAGAGATCATGGGCCAAGCTTGATCTCAAAGATGTGAATATGTAGATCCACAGGCTGTTCGGGTCTTTGAACCCGAACAGTGGGTTGTGGAAAAATAGCTGGATTGAACAAATATAGGATGCGCTATGATTGTTGTGCCGTTTATTAGTATATGTATTCTACTCTTGATCGGAAAGGTCCTGAGGGCATATATCCGGATCTTTCAAATGTTGTATCTTCCTGCTTCCGTGATAGCAGGTGTTTTAGGCTTGATAAGCCTGCAGCTTCTAGCCTCAAATGGAGCCCAATCCTTTGTACTGGCCACCACCTCAGGATGGTCTGCCCTGCCCGGATTCCTGATCAATATCGTCTTTGCCACCTTGTTTATGGGCAAGAGCGTCCCCAGTATCAAAAAGGTCTGGAAAATCTCCGGGCCTCAATTGGCCTACGGTCAGATCGTTGCTTGGGGACAGTATGTGGTGGGACTGGGGCTTGTGATTTTGGTTTTGGGCAAGCTGTTCAATCTGCCGGATGCTTTCGGACTCATTATTCCAGTGGGCTTTGAAGGTGGGCACGGCACTGCTGCTGGGCTAAAAGAGACTTTTGAGTTTTTCAATTGGAACGAGGGTACTCATCTGGCTCTGGCCTCTGCCACGGTAGGTATAGTATCGGCCATAGTGGTGGGCATGGCCCTGATAAACTGGGCTATACGCAGGGGGCATGTAAGCAGGGTAAAATCCTACAGGCAAGCTGATCAATATGAGATGAGCGGTATTTACCAAATGGAAAAGCGACCTATCCTGGGCTATCATACTGTGCGGGAAGAATCTGCCGATACCCTTGCTATTCACTTAGCCTTACTGGGCCTGGCTGTAGGCATAGGCTACGGGCTCAAAGAACTTTTACTCTTTCTGCAACAATTTGTTCCTGTATTTGCCAGGCATGACCTGTTCAGAGGGTTTCCGCTCTTTCCTTTGTGCATGATCGGTGGTCTGATCGTGCAACTCATCATTTCCAAAAGTAAGAAAATGAACCTGATAGATTCCGGTGTGATGCAAAGCTGGTCCGGAACAAAGCGAAGGTTTGGGGTGGATGACCGGGGTCCCCAAATCGGAGCAAAGCGAAGGTTTGGGGTGAAAATGACGTGTCGAATCCTATCCTCCGGTCTTCGTGGCAAGTGGGCTATGTCAACAGCCTGAGCCCCGCAAGGGGCGCAATTCCATAGCCAGGGGTCTTGACCCCTGGTCCCACGGCACATAGGAGCCAAAGCCCCGAAGGGGCGCAATTTACTGGCCTCATAACTTACGCCCCTTCGGGGCTTTATACGTTTTTCTGCCTCCACCCGGGGTCAAGACCCCGGGCTATATAAATTGCACCCTTCCAGGGTGCTGCCGCAGACGAGGGGTTCCGCTTCGCTCCACACCCTCGCTATGTTCTGTCGCCCTCCGGGCTTTTTCAAGGTCAATCCAATCCACAAACAGCAACGGCCTCGTTCGACACGACCGGGGTCACCAAGACGGAGCAAAGCGAAGTCTTGGAGTGGATGACCGGGGTCCCCAAATCGGAGCAAAGCGAAGGTTTGGGGTGAAAATGACGTGTCGAATCCTATGGGTTGCACGAGGTACCAGATCAAAGCCCCGAAGGGGCGATATTCCATAGCCAGGGGTCTTGACCCCTGGTCCCACGGCACATAGGAGCCAAAG
>Ga0265294_10008788_pt1 | contig 11733 bp, 11 predicted proteins | sample MunlanPumphouse3_FD_192504 | JGI IMG/M metagenome (GOLD analysis project Ga0265294, IMG submission 192504) | Groundwater microbial communities from a municipal landfill in Southern Ontario, Canada - Pumphouse #3 | ecosystem: Environmental > Aquatic > Deep subsurface > Groundwater | place...
CAACTTTCAATGTGTAATTAGAAATACTATAAATTCGGTTCCCATCCGTTTTAACGAGGTCCCCTTCATCGACTCCTTCTACTTGGAGGTTAGTGGATGTATAATCATCCGATGATTTGGCTGTAGATTCATTCGTAGCGACACCCCCGAGCGATGCATCTTCTGCCCAATCACCCGTCATACTAGACCACGTGAATCGGTCCCAAAGATATAAATTTGATGACTCGCTCATCTTTTCTTGTAATTCTTCAAGAGTTTGAATGGATGAAAGACCCAATTCTCTTTCCAAAATATTGGATTGGTTTAATCCACACGCTGTTAATAAAAAAGAAAACAATAACACAACAAATAATAATGATCTACGCATCATTTTATACCTCCTACTTTCACTTATAATACGAACAAGCAATCGATTTTATTGGTGAAAAAGAAAACAATCCGAATTATTCGGATTGTATCACTAATATTTTTTTGTTATTGGTCATCAAAATGCCTTCTTTTTCAACAATTTCATTGCTTAAACATAAATTATCGAGTTGACCTAATTGATAACCTGTTATATCATATTTAAATCCTTCTAAAGTGATGATTGTTTTAGGATCAATCGCAAAAAACGACACATATTTATAACGTCCTTTTTTAAAAACTGTTCTAGAATTGACTACATAAAAATGATTATGATTATCAAGGATTTCTATGGGAAGATGAGTATACCGAATCAGCAAATTAATCGTGGCATGATAATGATCCAACCGTTTGCCCGTTGCATTATATATGATAACTTTTTCTGCTGCACACCGAAAGGCAAATCGTTGTTGGAATTCAGGACTAAAGACATAATTGATAGCCAATTCTAAATCACTTTTTGATTTTTCGGCTGGATAAATAGCTATTTCTTTGACTTTCGAACTGATATCTTTTGTCTTACTACTATCAAAATCGCCAATTGCAAGATCAATAGGCAAACGATTTTTAATTAAAACATCCACCCCAGCATCGACACCAATAAGAAATTCATCTTCATCGTGTCGATACATTTTTGAAAAAGTATCATTACTAGCACATACAATTTTGATAATCATAACTGTTTCAACTCCTTTATAAGCTTATTCCGTTGACAATGACTAAAAATATACGTTCCAGCAACAATAATGTCACAACCGGCCAATGAAACACTTTTAGCAGTTTCGTGATTAATTCCACCATCAACTTCAATCAAATAATGAAGATCTTGTTCTTCACGAATTTTTTTCAAATACCTTATTTTATCAAGAGCTGATAAAAGGAATGATTGTCCACCAAAGCCTGGTTCTACAGACATTACTAAAATTAAATCCAAATCTTTTAAATATGGATTTAACACCGACACATCAGTATCTGGTTTAATAGAAACTCCCACCAAAACATTGCGACTTTTAATAGTTTGAATAAGTTCAGGAATATCATCTTTTGTTTCATAATGAAAAGTTAAAATATCAGCTCCAGCATCAATAAACGCTTTAGCAAACCGAAGTGGATGACTAATCATCAAATGCACATCAAAAGGAATGGAAGTATATTTCTTTAAGGATTTATAAACCACAGGTCCAAGAGTTAAATTCGGAACAAAATGTCCATCCATAACATCAATGTGAATATAATCTGATTTAGAAATTGATCGAATTTCTTTACGAAGACAAGAAAAATCAGCCGATAATATAGATGCTGCAACTTTCATAAGTTCCTCCTAATATTTCCTTTTTTCTTTAATTTCTTCAACGAACAATTGATAATGATGATAACGGGATAATAAAATTTCACCCGAGGCCACTTTATCTTTAATTTGACAACCTGGTTCTGCTAAGTGTAAACATGTACTAAATTTACAATGATGAGGGAAAAATTCTCTAAAAGTATGTGAAAGACTTTGAAGATCCATCTCTAAATCAAGAATCCCAAACCCTGGAGTATCCGCTATCCACCCTGTACCCATTGATAAAAGTTCCGTATGACGGGTAGTGTGTTTTCCTCTACCCAACGCATCAGAAATTTTTCCGGTTTTAAGTTCAATAAGAGATCCCATTGAATTAATCAAAGTTGATTTTCCCACTCCACTTTGCCCAGCCACAACACAAATAGAATCATTGATTTCTTGTTTTAACAATTCCATTTCTTGAGGAAGGACAAATATAGGATAACCTAATTTTTTATAATATTCAAGTACTTTTTGAAATTTTGTTAAATCGATAAGATCTGCTTTAGTAAATACCAAAGCTGCAGAAATATCTTCCCATTCTGTTAGGGTAATGAGACGATCTAATAAATTTAAATTGAGGTCTGGTTCGATAAAAGACGTAATAATAAACACTTTATCAACATTACTGACACTTGGACGAGTTAGATCGTTTTTCCTAGGATATATTTTAACAATCTTCGTGCCTTCAATATCCACCCGATCCCCCACTTTGGGACTGATGTTTTGAAAACGAAAAATTCCTAATGGCTTGCAAATGGTTCGCTTGCCTTGAAAATAGACATCGTAATCTCCACTAATCGATTTAATGATGATTCCTGGCATCCTTATCCTCTCTTTTAATTCGTAACTGACCACAAGCAGCATCAATGTCGTGACCTTGTTCGCGACGCAATGTAACATTCACACCATTTTGAATCAAAATATCAAAAAATCGATTCATACGATCGCGAGGACTCCGCTTTAAAACTCCCCCTGTTTCATTCATTGGAATTAAATTAACATAACTATTGAATCTTTTAACAAGCCCCACCAACTCATGAGCATGAGATGGAGAATCATTGACATCGGCAATTAAAATATATTCAAAAGTAATTCGACGATTTGTTTTTTCATAATAAGCTTGAAGCGTCGGTAGCAAGGTACTTAATGGATAACTACGATTAATCGGCATATACTGACTTCTTAATGCATCATTGGCAAAGTGAAGACTAATAGCCAAATTCACTTGCAAAGGCAACTGACTAAATTGCTCAATCTTCGGAACAATTCCACACGTTGATACCGTAATATGTCGTGCCCCAATTCCAAGTCCTTTCCCATCATTAATAATTTTAATAAAATCGATCACATTATCATAATTATCAAATGGTTCTCCAATTCCCATAATGACCACATGAGAGAGACGTTTATTATCTTCTTGTAAGGAATGATCAATTTGCAACACTTGCATGACCATTTCCCACACTTCTAGATTCCGTTTTTTCTTTTGTTGACCACTCGCACAAAAAGCACACCCCATATTACATCCCACTTGAGTGGAAATACATGCACTAATACCATAATTATAATGCATAAGGACAGCTTCTATAAAGTTTCCATCATTTAATTCGAATAAATATTTTTTTGTTCCATCACTAGACAATTGTGTTGTTTCAACTTTTAAAAATTCCATTTGATAACGTTGTTTCAAAAGTTCGATGGACGTTTTACTAATATTAGACATGTAATCCATATCAAATATTTGCTTTTTATAAATCCATTCAAATAGTTGCGTCGCCCGAAAAGGTTTTTCTTGAATATTTACTAAATCGTCTACTAGTTTTTCTCTAGTAAAATTGGTTATCATCATGCTTCATTTCTCCTTAATTTACATATGTAAAATCCATCTGATTCTACTTCATGAGGCAGTAGCATGATTTCTCGTACCACTTGGTATTGGGGATATTGTTTAATAAACCATTGGCTCAATTCTTCATTTTCACCTTTATTAATGGTGCAAGTACTAATAATCAAATGACCACCCACTTTGGGGAGCATATAAGTCTTTGATAAAATTTCTTTTTGTAAATCCATCACTTCTTGTATCGACTGATGAGTGATATGATATTTTAAGTCAACTTTATGACCCATGACTCCCAATCCACTACAAGGTAAATCAGCCAATACATCATTAAAAGATTCTTCCTTCACATGTAAGTAGACTTGACGAGCATCAATCAATTGTGTTTTCACATTTTCAACACCCAATTGTTTAAAATTAGATTTCATAAGATTAATTTTATGTTCATAAATATCACAAGCAAAGATAGAACCCCCATTGTTCATCAATGCCGCTAAATGAGCATCTTTTCCTCCAGGAGCACTACACAAATCTAAAATCATGGCGTCTTCATCTGGATCAAGAACCTCAGCAACCATTTGACTAGATATATCTTGAATAGTGATTTTCCCCTCTTCAAACAAAGGATGATGTAACATATTTTGTTCAACTTGTAATCCATTTTGAACCAATGGATGATCAAAATAAATAATTCCCTCTTGATCCAATATATTTTTAACATCTTTTTTCGTCGTTTTTAAGGTATTGATGCGAATAGCATTTTTTTGCTCTTTAGAAAACGCCAAAAAAATTGCTTGCAAAGTTGAAACGTCATAATCTTTTAATAAGTAGGCAACTAGCCATGCAGGAACACTAAACTCAATCGATAAACGGGTCATGTCATCCATTCCTTCAAATCCTCTGCGGGGAGCTCGAAGAAAATTTCGTAACACCGCATTAATAAAAGACCCAATCGCTCGATCACGATTATTAGCAATCTCCACCGCTTCATTAACAACAATCGCGTTGGGAATATTCAAATAGACCAATTGATACACACTCATGATAAGTAAAATATGAATCCATGTTTTTTGCTTTTTCTTTAAAAACGGTTCGATATAATATTCTAATGTCATTTTATTCTCAACAGTACCCAGAACAATCTTAGTAATCAAAGCCTTCTCTTTGTCTTCTAATACATATTTATGAAAAGTCTCGTTGATAACAATATTAGAAAAGCCCCCTTTATATAATATCCGTTCAATTGCATCCATAGCAATTCGTCTAGGATTCATAAAGAGCTCCTAAAAATATATCTAAATCACGTCCTGATAAAACCAAATCTCCAATGGCTCCATGTTTTGTATCATTTAAAGCATGAAAGTCATTACCAGCGGTAATAAAAATCCCATGGTCTTTGGCCATTTGTCGATAAAGACCTTCTTGATCTTGGCTTCGCGGATAGATAGCTTCAAGTCCATCTACTCCGAGTTTGATAATAGTGACTGGATCATTCTTTTTTAGATTCATAGGATGAGCAAGCACTGCGAGTCCACCACATTGATGAATTAAATCAATTCCCTTTTGAGTAGATACTTTAGTAGAGGGAATGTAGGCAGGACAATCATCTCCCAAATATTTAGTAAACACTTCTTTATGATCACCAGCAAGTTGTTGATTAATCATTTCCCGAGCAATAGAACCCCGAGTAATACTATTTAATTTCTTTAAAAAAGCAGGATTCAAATGAAGTCCATGCATCACTTTCAAGTTCTCAATCATTCGATATGCACGATCTTCCCGTTTTTGAATTTGCTTGTCTAAAAAGGGTTGCAAAGATTCTACCTGTTTCCAATTATTAAAAAAGCCTAGAATATGAACACTTTCATCATTAAGATAAGTTGATAATTCAATTCCAATAATAATTTTTAATCGTGTGGGAATTGCACAAGCAACTCGACTTCCAGCAAACGTATCATGATCTGTAATACTCAAATAATCTAAGCCTCGTTGAGAAGCATACGTCAATACTTCTTGAACCGTGAATTTGCCATCGGAAAACGTAGTATGACAATGTAAATCTGCTTTCATAAAGACCTCCTAATTTTTTTGTTGAGTACTTCTTTCTAAATTCATCATTAAAATCAAATATCGCAATTCGAACTGATCAAATACTTGTCGGAAATTTATACAATGGGCTAAATTAACATCTACAGCACTTTTCATTACAAATTTAACACGATTATATAATTCAATCCATTCTGGAAACGATAATGTAATCACCACATCACTTTTTATAAAGTAATGGGATGGATAGGCCTTGATATAACGGAGATTTTTTAAATCATTGATTTCCTCAATAATAACATCAACCATTTGATGAATAATTTGCCCACTGTTATAATAAACAGTTTGAGCAGCGTCATCAAGACTTTTATAGTCTTTCAAAAACCCAACCAAATCATGATATATTTTTTCTAATTCAATGTTCTTACGATTTAAACAAACATTTAAAGTCGCAATTTTAAGATGATTAAAATATTTCCTTCGAGCATCATCTAAAATATTAGTAATTCCTTCATGAAACAATAAAGTTTCTTTCATTTTTTCATATAGGTCGTCCATCATTTCTTGTTGAGGGGTTTCCTCACTTTTTAAAGTGAGGAGACATTCAGAAATGGCTAGATGAAAATTAGATAGTCGTTTAATATGTTTTTCAATAGCGTTCATTTGGTGGTCAAAATCACTGTCTTTAATAGCAATATATGAAAATATTCTGCATACATAATATGCATTCATAATATCTTCATTTTTGCATTCCAAATATCGATAACGCTCGATAATTTCAGAAATAGAGGCAGGTAAGACCGATAGTGGAGTATCACTAGATGGTGTACTCGCCACTTCAGGAACATTAAGAGTAAGATCTGGTAAGATAATTTCTTCAATTTTTTTCTTTTTAAATAAGGCCATACTATCATTCTTTCTTGTATACTTATTATACCATAAAAGCTTTATTTTTTGAAAAAAAATGGATTTTCGTAAAAAAAGTTCTATCAACAAATTGCTCATAGAACTTTATATTTGCATATATTGTTTAATTTTTTCACTACGATTAGGATGACGCAATTTTCTTAAAGCTTTGGCTTCAATTTGACGAACCCGTTCACGGGTTAGCCCCATGATTCGACCAATTTCTTCAAGAGTCATTGAATTGCCATCGCTTAAACCAAACCGTAAAGTAATAACTTGATATTCTTTAGAATTGAGTTCTAATAATAATCGACGTAATTCTTCACCATATTCATAATTCACAATTTCTTCAAAAGGACTTAAATAATTAGTACTACTGACCAAGTCACCCAAACTAGTTGCTTCTTCATCTCCAACAGGCAAGTCCAATGATATTTTATCATTGATATACCCTTGAATTTCAACAACTCGTTCAACACGTTCTCCCATTTCATCAGCAATTTCTTCAACCGTGGGCATTCGTCCATAATCAGCCTCTAATTGTTTTTCCACTCGTTTTAGTTTACTAATATAAGAAGATATATGAATCGGTAAGCGAATAGTTCGTGCTTGATTTTGAATAGAACGCATCATACTTTTACGAATCCAATTACTCGCATAGGTACTAAAGCGAATCCCCTTTTCTCCATCATATTTTTCAACAGCTTTCATCAATCCCATATTACCCTCTTGGATTAAATCTTCTTGAGGAAGCCCTTTATTACGATATTTAGCAGACCACCATACAACCAGTCTTAAATTGCAATTTGTAAAATAATCACGAGATGCTTCACCTTTTTCATATAAAAATTCATAGTCTTCCTTTTCTTCATCTGATAATTCCGGATGGGTATCTATATATGCTTTCGCTTCTACACCCGCTTTTATTTCGCGAGATAATGCAACTTCTTCCTCTAAATTCAATAAAGGGAACATTTTTATATCTTGAATATAAGCAGTCAAGCTGTCATTAGATCTTGAAAACTTATTTAAATCAGCTTCCACTTCTTTGCTATCAACTTTTTCATTGAGTAATTCTTCCGCTTTAGTAATAACATCAACGTCTTCTTCTTGTAATTGGTGAATAATACGATTATATTCATCACTATCTTTTTCACAAAAACTTTGCAATTCTTCAGCAATGACATACCCAGTTTCCATGGCTTTATTAATGAGTTCATTTAAAGCGCTATTCATTTTTTTCACCTCGCTTTCTTATTTATTTTATAATTTATTATAACATAATTCAATGTATCTTTCAAAGAAAAAGACTAACTTTTATAAGAACCATATTATATTGTATCATAAAACCTTAATTTGACCTTAAGTACTAATCTATTTTAACAGCTGGTCCACTCATATAAACATCTTGATCAACCAATTCAATCATCAGCTCTCCCCCTAAAAGTTGAACTTTTACTTCACTTTCAAGCAGTCCTAAGCGGTTACCTACAACAACACAGGCAGAAGATCCCGTTCCACACGCTTTAGTCCAACCAACACCTCGTTCAAAAGTATGAACTTCAATGTGCTTAGAATCAATAATACGCATAAAATTAACATTAATCCCCCGTTTAAAAAGTTTGTTGCGACCCAATAATGGCCCGATGGCTTCAACACTTTTAAAATTTTTTACTAAAACAACAACATGATCTGTTCCCGTCCATACCGCATAAAGAGGATAAATTTGGCCTAAAAGCATCACACTTTGGCCAAACATCTCTTCTTCAGAAATATCAATGTCCATTTTCTTAGCTTGAAAACTTGGAGTTCCTAAATTAACCCGTGCAAAAAATGGACTTTTTTTCAGTACTTGAACCACTCTATTACCAGCAAGTGTTTTAACAACCACTTTATCTTCTAAAATCAGCCCCGCATCAATTCCGTATTTTACAAAACAACGAATCCCATTTCCACACATCGTCGCAAGGGATCCATCTGCATTAAAGAGTACCATTTCTAATGGAGCTTTTATATAAACAATTAAACCGTCAACCTCATATTGTTGGCAAAAATGAGGAACATCTTTTGGATGCTCGATAAAGTAGCGATCCTCGGTGATGATGAAGCTGTTTTGACACCCATGATATAATTCCATAAACCCTCCTAGGCGCAAACAAAAGGCCAATTACGAAATCGCAATCGGCCTTTGAATAGCCTTTTTACATTCGATATTATTTTTTAAGATTGTAGAATGATTTGATTCCATTATAAACAGCTGTATCAGCAAGTTCATCTTCAATTCGAAGAAGTTGATTATATTTGGCAATCCGATCAGTTCTACTCATAGAACCAGTCTTAATTTGACCAGCATTTAAAGCAACAGCGATGTCCGCAATAGTTGTGTCTTCTGTTTCACCACTACGATGACTAATAACCGCAGTATATCCGGCTTTTTTAGCCATTTCAACCGCTTCAAAAGTTTCAGTTAATGTTCCAATTTGGTTTACTTTAATTAGAATTGAGTTAGCAACGCCAAGGGCAATCCCATGAGCAAGACGTTCTGTATTAGTAACAAATAAATCATCCCCTACTAGTTGAATTTTCTTACCCAACTGGAGAGTTAAATATTTCCAGCCATCCCAATCGTCTTCATCTAATCCATCTTCAATTGAGATAATTGGATATTTTTCAACCAATGTTTCATAAAAATGAACAAGACCTTTAGAATCGTATTCTTTTCCGCCTTCACCAGCAAGAACATATTTTTTAGTATCTTTATTATAAAATTCACTAGCAGCCACATCCATCGCTAAATAAACGTCTTTTCCAGGAACATAACCGGCAAGTTCAATCGCTTGAATGATGGCTTTAATCGCATCTTCATTCGATTTTAAATCCGGTGCAAATCCACCTTCATCACCAACCGCTGTGTTTAAATTCATCTTTGATAATACTTTTTTAAGATTATGGAAAACTTCAGCACCCATTCGAATCGCTTCTTTAAAGGTAGGGGCTCCCACTGGCATAATCATAAATTCTTGAAAATCCACGTTGTTATCAGCATGACTTCCACCATTAATAATGTTCATCATAGGGGTTGGCAATTCTTTCGCATTGAATCCACCCAAATAATTATACAATGATAATCCACATAAATCAGTGGCAGCTTTAGCAACCGCCATAGAAACACCTAAAATGGCATTAGCTCCCAATTTCCCTTTGTTAGGAGTTCCATCGAGTTCAATCATTGTTTTATCAATTCCTACTTGATCAAATACATTCATTCCAATCAATTCTGGAGCGATGGTATCATTCACATTGTTTACTGCTTTTAAAACACCTTTTCCTAAATACCGTTTTTTGTCACCATCACGTAACTCAACCGCTTCATATTTTCCAGTTGAGGCTCCACTTGGAACGATGGCACGGCCAAATCCTTCACTTTCAGTGTAAACTTCTACTTCAACAGTTGGATTACCACGAGAATCTAAAACTTCACGAGCATAAACTTCTTTAATAAATGGCATAATTTTCTCCTCTATTCTATTATTTTTTTACCAGTCATTGCTGCTGGTTGTTTAATCCCTAATAAATATAACATCGTTGGGGCAATATCCCCCAAAGTTCCTCCACTGCGCAAATGATATCCTTGTTCACATACAATGAATGGAACAGGATTAGTAGAGTGAGCTGAAAATGGATTTCCAAATTCGTCTTCCATTTTGTCAGCATTTCCATGGTCAGCACTTACAAGCAAGCATCCATTAACTTGTTTGACCGCTTCATATACTCTTCCTATACAAGTATCTACGGTTTCAACCGCTTTAACAGTGGCTTTAAAATCACACGTATGACCTACCATATCACAATTAGCAAAGTTTAATATAATGGTATCATATTTTTCACTTTGAATAGCACTTACCACTTTATCACACACTTCATAAGCACTCATTTCTGGTTGCATGTCATAAGTTGCAACTTTAGGAGATGGAATTAAAATACGATCCGTATTGGGGTAATCCCGTTCAATTCCACCATCAAAGAAATAAGTAACATGAGCATATTTTTCAGTTTCAGCAATTCGAAGTTGAGTTAATCCAGATTGACTAACTACATCCCCATACAAATCAACTAACTCTTGGCTGGGAAAAACCACCAATCCTTTGACTTGGTCACTATATAACATCATTGATACAAATATTAAATCAGTAAATTGACGAGTTCCCTCTAAAGTTGTCTGATGCGGATTCGTCAAAGCAGTTGATATTTCAATGGCCCGATCAGGACGAAAATTAGCAAATATAACACTATCGCCATCCTGAATTTGAGAATCACCATTCACTAAGAAAGGAATAACAAATTCATCACTAATGCCTTGTTGATAAGAGGCTTGAATACCCTCATCAATTCCTTTAATTGGAGCTTGATTGTACACTAAGGCATCATAGGCTCGTTGCACACGGTTATAGTTTTTATCACGATCCATGGCATAATAGCGCCCACTAACGACGCCAATTTTAGCACAACCGACTTCATCAATTTTTTGTTGAAGCTGATGAAGATACGTCAAAGCAGATTGAGGTGGAACATCCCGTCCATCTAAGAAAGCGTGAACGATGACTTCTTTAATTCCTCGAGCAACCCCTTTTTCTAACAAATATAAAATATGATTAATATGAGAATGAACTCCGCCATCACTGACAAGTCCCATAATATGAAGTTTGCTTTTATTTTTTATGGCATGCTTCATAGCGGTATCAATAGCTTCCATTTTGTCTAATTTATCGTTACGAATCGCGATATTGACTCGTGTTAAAGATTGATATACCGTTCTTCCAGCACCAATATTCATATGGCCAACTTCACTATTTCCCATTTGACCATCTGGAAGACCAACATCTTCTCCACTCGCACCGAGTAGCGTGTTGGGATACGTTTTAAATAAATAATCTAAATTGGGAGTGTTTGCTGCTTTAATGGCATTCCCTTTAACAACGGGTGTTATTCCAAACCCATCCATAATTGCAAGCATCACTAACTTTTTTTTCATATATCCTCCAATTTTTCATCTACCTTATAGTATACATCTTTCATTCATTTTTTTCAATACAAAAGCGTTCCCATTATGAAAATTAAAACAAGGGAATAACATCAGGAACACGAAGGCTCATGACATTAGCAGCTTTTGATATGGGAATTAAGTATTTTAAAAGATAATATAAAA
>Ga0265294_10008792_pt1 | contig 11730 bp, 10 predicted proteins | sample MunlanPumphouse3_FD_192504 | JGI IMG/M metagenome (GOLD analysis project Ga0265294, IMG submission 192504) | Groundwater microbial communities from a municipal landfill in Southern Ontario, Canada - Pumphouse #3 | ecosystem: Environmental > Aquatic > Deep subsurface > Groundwater | place...
TATTCTGAGACCGCCTGGCCGAGCATCACCAGCACCCAGACGACCAGGGCGATCAGGAGCAGGATCGCCGGATAGAGCAGCGCCCCGGAGAGGACGAAGAGCATCTCGGTGATCGATGCGGCGACCTCCATCACCTCATCCCCCCTGCCCGTGCCCTGGTCAGCCTGTCGATCACGAACCCGGCGCAGACCGGGATGCACAGGGCGAGCAGCCCGATGCCGGTGTCTGCCGGGGACACCATGACGATCTCGCTTTCAATCTGCTGCGCCTCGATGTAGGCCGGGATGAACAGGGGGCAGAGCAGGTAGAAGAGGCCGAGCATGATCATCGCGCTTCCGAGGGTGGAGGGGTTTTTCCATCCGCCCCTCCTTCCGGCCCATGAGATGCCGAGAGCTGAGGCGGCGATCCCGCAAAAGAGGATCAGGGCCACGATCCCGCTGATGGCGATCCCGGAGATGCCGGAGGCATCGGTGAGGACGATGCAGGCAAGGAAGGTGGCCGTCATGCAGGCCGGACAGGGGAGGGAGAACCAGAGGTAGGTCCGCCGCGAGATGTCCTTTTTCCCCGATAACCATGTTTTTCGCGTCTGTATCCCGAAATATACCAGCCCGGCCGCAATGATCAGGTGCATGAACAGGCCGGCGCCGATCACCATTTCGGTGACGTCCGGGGAGATGGCGGCTGCGATCAGGCCGACGATGAAGGCGACAATGCCGTATACGGCGGCGAATCCGATGATTTCCCGCGGGTTAAGGCCGGATAGACCGCATCCGAGGCCTGATTTTATCGCCAGGATGCCGATCCCGATCAGGGTTCCGCCGGTGAGGAGGAGGGATAATTGCTGCATTATTTGATTTATGGCAAAAAAAGTTTATTAACCCTGCGGGATGATGGCGGTATTTTCACGACCGTTCGAGTGGTACCCTCTCCTGGATCATCGATCTGGTAAAGGGATGCTGTGGATACTTGAAGACCTGTTCTGTCTCACCGATTTCGATGACTCTGCCCCCGGACATCACCGCCACACGATCGCTCATATGCCGGATCACATCGAGGTCGTGCGAGATGAAGAGGTAGGTGAGCCCATAATTCTGCTGGAGCGCTTTCATCAGGTGGAGGATCTGTGCCTGGACCGAGACGTCAAGCGCCGATGTCGGTTCGTCCGCCACGATAAACGAGGGTTTTACAGCAAGCACACGGGCGAGCACGACTCTCTGCGTCTGTCCGCCGCTCAACTCATAGGGATATCGGCGCAGGTACTCGGCACCGAGTCCGACCTTTTCCAGCAGATCAAGCCGTTCCTTCTCTCTCTCCTCCCTCGCCCTCACCCCCCGCCGTTTCAGGGCCTCGTCGATGGCTGAATCCACGCTCATGCAGGGGTTGAGGGAGCCGGCCGGATCCTGAAACACCATCTGCATACGGGTGCGCAGACGCCTCAGGTCACGTTTTTTCAGTGCGCAGAGATCGATGCCGTCAAACATGATAGTACCTGAATCCGGTTCTATCAGTCTGAGAAGCAGTTTACCAAGCGTTGTTTTCCCGCAACCGCTCTCTCCAACAAGTCCGAGGCATTCTCCTTTGTTTATGGAGAGCGAGACGTTTTTGATCGCTGGTGTTGCCTTCGATCCAAACATCCCGCTCCTGTATGTTTTATTCAGATTCTTGATCTCAATCATGGAAGAAACACCTGACATATTGCCCTGTGTGCACTTCGGTCAATTTTGGGTGCTCGCGTGTGCAACGCTCATCTCTCCGCTCACACCGATCGCAGAATCGACATCCTGGAGGGACACTGATGAGGGAAGGGCTCATTCCTGGAATGGGATGGAGCCCATTTTGCGGCAGCGATCCAAGCAGCCCCCGGGTATACGGGTGGAGCGGTGCGGAGAGCACCTCGCTCGCAGTGCCGCATTCGACGATCTCCCCGCAGTACATAACGGCAATCCGGTCGCATACCTGCGCCGCCGCGGCGAGATCGTGGGTGATGAAGAGCATGGACCGCTCCCTGCTGATATCTTGCAGGAGAGCAATAATCCGATTTTTCACGGCGGTATCGAGGCCGGTGGTCGGTTCGTCGGCGATGAGAAAAGAGGGATCCCCGGCAAGGGCCATCGCGATCATGACCCGTTCATTCATCCCACCGCTGAATTCGTGCGGATAACATTCAAATCGTTTTTCAGGATCCGGGATACCCACCTCTCCGAGGAGGCGGATCGCCTCGTCTCGGGCTGCTCTGCCTGTGAGGCTGCGGTGAAGCTCGATCGCCTCGGCGATCTGCCGCCCGACGGTGACGACGGGGTTGAGGGACGTGACCGAGTTCTGGAGGATCATGGCGATCTTTCCTCCACGCATGCGTCGCATCTTCTCGTCACTGATCTCGAGGAGAGGGACGCCATTATGGATGATCTCGCCGTCGATGAGGGTGTCGGGCTGGAGCAGACGCATGATCGCCATCCCGAGAACTGTCTTTCCGCATCCTGTCTCCCCGATCAGCCCCATCTTCTCTCCGGGTTTCACCCATAGATCGACGGAATTCACCGCTCTGACAGTCTCTTCTCCGCTCCTGAACGAGACCTGCAGATGACGCACTGTCAGTCCTTCAGGACAGGTGGTGTTCATACCGCCACCTCGAGATTCCTGTGCCGGATTCTGGGGTTCAACTGCTCTTCAAGCCCGAAGCCGATCATCGCAAGAGCGATCGAGAGGACCGTTACCGCCAGTCCGGGCGGGCCGATCCACCACCACAGCCCGAGGGCGAAGGCACCGCTCGAATAGGCCCGGTTGATCATCTGCCCCCAATCTATGACGGTGGCATCTCCGATGCCGAGGAAACCGAGTCCAACACCCATCAACATGAATGACTGTGCGAAAAATACGAATTTGACGATGATGAGCGGGAGGGCGTTGGGAAGAATATGACGGAGCATGATAGAGAGATCTGACAGTCCCAGGGCCCGGCATCCCAGGATATAGTTGGTCTCGGCGAGAGAGAGCACCTGCGACCTGATCACTCTTCCGGAATGGATGCCACCGATCACTCCCATCATCAGGCCGATCACATAGATGCCTGGAGATAGAAGAGCACTGAAGACAAGCAGAAGAGGAAAGGTAGGAATGGTCATCAGCACATCGATAAACCGGGAGATCACCTCGTCCGTCCTCCCGCCATAGTAACCGGCAACGATACCAACGGCTGTTCCGATCCCGACCCCGATGAATGCACCGAGAAACCCGATGATCAGCGTGGCTTGCGTCCCATATATGAGGCGGCTGAAGATATCCTGTCCGAGATCGTTGGTCCCGAGGAGGTGGTCGGCAGACGGCCGTGCCAGGGGCGGGCCGCTGAACTCGTCCGGGGCATAGGGGGTAATGAACGGCGCGAACAGGGCGGCCAGGAACGCCAACATGAGGATTGCCAGTCCGGCGCGGAAAACGATCGCCCTATCCATGTGATCCCACCTGGACGCGGGGATCCGCGACGCTGTACAGCAAATCAGCTGTAAAATTTGCTATAATCACTATCAACGTGTCAATAAGAAAAATACCCTCCAGAAGAGGGAGATCCCGTGCAGAGAGGGCGTCGAAGGTGAGCAATCCAAGCCCGGGCCAGGAGAAGATCGTTTCGATGAAGATGCTGCCGGTGATCATGGAGGCGCATTGCAGGCTGACAATGGTGATCATGGGCAGCATGGCGTTTTTCAGGGCGTGGTGCCGGAGGATGTCCCTCTCCCTGACGCCCTTTGCCCGTGCTGTGAGGATATAACCTTCGCCGAGGGTCATGAGCATCGAATTTCTCATGAAATAGTAGGTTCCTGGAATGGAGGAGAGAGTCAGAACGATGATGGGAAGGAGGGCGTGGTGCAGGACATCCAGGGGATCGATCCCCGTGGTCAGGGCGTCAAGACCGACGATCCCGCCCAGGGGAAAGAGCCCCAGAGAATAACTGAAGATCAGGATCGCCATGATCGCCCACCAGTAAGAGGGGACAGCCCCGACAAAGACCATCAGATTGAGCAGGGAGATGTCGATTTTTGACCCGTCTTTCCATCCTGAATAGGCCCCGGTGGCGACACCAGCAAGGGCGGAGAAAACTGTGGCCGGAAGGAGGATGATCAGTGTCCAGACAACTTTTTCAGCGATGATATCAAAGACCGGTGCGGCATACTGGAAGGAATAGCCCCAGTTTCCCTGCAGTATATTGACGACATACAGGACATACTGCTCGGTGATGGGTCTGTTCAGGCCGAAACTCTCCCTGAACGTCTCGGAGAACTCCGGGTGGACCGCCGCGAGGTACGGCATCATGGACTCGATGAAGTCGCCGGGCATGAGATGGAGCACTACAAAGGTGATGCTCATGCTTACCAGGAATACAAAGGCGCAATATACAATCCTTTTAAAAAAATAAAAATTTTTTATGGTTTTCATGGTTTTTCCGGCTTGCGGGCGGTGACGATCCGCATCGGCATCGCGAGCCCCGGTATTTCGATAACCTGTTCTCCCTTGAGCCCGGCTTTTTCGAAGAGAGAGAAGAGTTCTCTGTTCGTCTTCATATTCATGTGTCCTTCTCCGGTGAGGGACTCCTTCAGATCCCAGACCAGGGAGGAGAGCGGTCGCCTCCTGTCATTGTCAAGGGTAAACGTCTGGCTGACAAACAATCCCCCTTCCCTCAGGGATCGGGCGACATTCGAATAGAAGTCCACTGCTTCGTCGGGGGTTCCACCGAAAGAGCAGGCCTCAAAGGCGATGTCATAGCCGGTGCCGGCATCGTCTGTGAGATAATTCCCGGTGAAGGTCTTCACGCGCCCTTCCATCCCGTATTCTCTGATGAAATCCTCAGTCACCCCGGTGATGCCTGGCTGATCGAAGATCACCACCTCGAGATCCGGGTTTTCCTGGGCCATCCCGATCCCGAAAAGGCCGTGTCCGCCGCCGAAATCGATGAGGCGCCTGGCGGCCGGAAACTCAGGAAGACCGCAGACGATCTTGAGGGTGGACTGGAGCCTCCCGAGCAGGCAGCCGCGGGCGATCCACTCGATGCTGGCGCGGTCATAATCGTGTTTGTGCGTCCCCTCTTTTTTTGTCGAGCCCTTTTTCAGGAGGTTCGGGAGATCCATCCAGGTTTTTCTGGACTCTCTCGCAAAATTCAGATAGCGGGCGTAATAGGGTTCACTCTCCACAAGGAAGGGTTTGAGGGTAGGCTGTACGACATATGTCTCGCAGCTCTTTTTGAGGAGATCCATTGCCGTGAGCACATCGAGGAGTTTTGCGGCGGTCCAGGGTGTGATGGAGAGGTTCCCAGCCACTTCCTCTGCAGTCTTCTCTTCTGCAAGATAATTGAACACGCCCATCTCCTGAGCGGTCATGAATATCTGGCTCGTTTCAAACCCTCTGCTCAGGCCCTGGAGAAACGAGGACTGATCCTCGATCGGAGGCTGTGCCGTGAGGAGCCGCTCAGCCATATCATGCACTCCCGCTGGTGGTTTCGATGAAGTCTGCAATCTCGCCGATCGCCGGGAGATCGAGGTCCATCTCACTTCCTTTGAGGCAGGCCCTGGCGATGTCAGAGCTTCTTGGAATGTACCCGGCAATCAGGGCTGAATCGATGGCCCTGGAGAGTGTCTCTCTGTTCTCGTCATCGATCTTGTTCAGGATGAAATGAACTGGTTTCCCGATCGCTCTTCCCATCTCCTCGATCTGCGAGCAGAGCAGGATCGACTCGTAGGAGGGTTCGAGGACCGCCAGAATCAGGTCACAGCCCCGCTCGATGCCCCGGCCGAAGTGTTCGATCCCGGCTTCGGTGTCGATGAGGATGCAATCGGCATCGTCCGGGCCGATCCGGTCGATGAGGTTTCTGGACAGCGCCCCCATCGGGCAGGCGCACCCTTCGCCGAACTCGTGGATTTTCCCGATGGCGATCAGCCCGATGCCGTCCTTTTTCGAGATGTACTGTTCGGGAACATCGGCAACGCTCCATGAATCCTCAAACAGGGTGAGCGGCTCTCCTTTAGGCATTTTTTTCATCATTTGCTGCATGAATGCCTTTTTCCCGCCGATATATCCCATGAAGTCCTCAGGGGATGCGAGCCCGAGCTGGCGGTGGAGTCCCAGATTCGATTCGTCGGTATCGATCACCAGCACGCGCCTGCCGCGCGATGCCATCTTCTTTGCAAGGAGGGCGGTGATGGTGCTCTTCCCGCTCCCTCCCTTTCCACAGATCACTGTTTTCATGTTGATTCTCCTGTTCTGTCTATTCTGTTGAGACAGGTTTGATGTTCGAGAGTTGTTTGATGTCCACGACATTCCAGTACATCGGCTTCACCGACTCCCAGCCGGTGAAGCGATCCGAGCGGTATGCTGTGATCGAGTCGATGCTGCATACGGGCACGCACGGCACGTCCTGTGCAAGGATCTCCTGCATCTGATAGCCGATCGCTCTCCGATCGTCGTCGTTTGCGGTGGACCGAAGGTTCGACAGCAACTGGTCATATGCCGCGTTTCTGTAATCATACCAGTTTACCGCTCCGAAGAACTCGTACGACCCGAATTGTGAGAAGTCTTCAGGGTCGTCGTGCATCAGGTAAGGCATGGAAGAGAAGAACATCGGGTAGTTATGGACTTCTTTCTGCCATTGGCTCGAGTCGATCTGCTTGATCTTCAGGTCAATGCCAAGTTTCTTCCAGTCGTTCTTGAGCACCTCGGCGATCCGTGCCTCATACCCCGAGCTCCATAACAGCAGGGTGAGTTCGAGGTCGTTTCCGTCCGGCCCCTCGAGGGTGCCGTCATCGTCGATGTCGTCAAAACCGGCGTCCTTGAGCAGTTTTGCCGCCTTATTGATGTCGTAGTCGTAGGGCGGGATGTCGGGATTGACGTAGTCGTGGGCTACGCCGGGCATCAGGAAGGTGGTCTCTGTCGGTGTGGCGTAGCCGCCGAAGACGAGGCTGATGATCGTATCGCGGTCGACGGCATGGCGCATCGCCTGCCTGAAACCGGTGATGTTTGCCGGATAGGTCTGCGTATTGTAGCTGAGTTCGATACCGCGGGTATCAGGGATCGAATACACCTTGATATTCTCCTCGCCGGCTAGATTGGCCGCCGTAGCCGCATCGAGCTCCCCGACCACATCGACCTGACCGGATTTCAGGGCCAGGATCCTGGAGTCCATGTTCGTGATGACGGTGAGCACCACTTCGTTCACATAGGGGATGCTACCGTGGTAGTTGGAATCGGCCTCCATCAGGAGTGACTGGTCGGTGATCCGGCTCTTGAACATGAACGGACCGCATCCTATGAACCTGGAATCCCGATACTGGTTGGGATTTTCGACAGATTCCCAGATATGCTTCGGGACGACACAGACCCCGGGGCAGTGGGAGATCTTGTCCTTGAACATCAGGTAGGGTTCTTTCAGGTGATACTCAACGGTATGTTCATCCGGGCATTCGACATGATCGACGGACTGGAGCACCGACGAAAGCCAGAGCTTGTTGGATTTGATGTAATCGTGGGTGAATTTGACGTCCTCTGAAGTGACCGGCACCCCGTCGTGCCATGTGGCGTTCTCCGGAAGATAGAAGGTCCAGACGGTGGCGTCTGCTGAGACATCCCAGTCTTCGGCCAACCAGCAGTCATAGACGCCGTCATAACTGTTCCTGGTGATCAGGCCCTCGTACATGAGGGAGCTGGTCGATGCTCCGCCCTTGCTGAGGATGTTGCCCTGCATAAGGTCACCCGCTGAGGAAACAGGTATGATCACCTTTCCATAGGGCAGTTGCAGGCAGTTATGCGCGGCCAGAGAAAGGTCCGCCTGCGTAAGGCAGTCGGTTTCGGAGTCGAGGTAGGTCACCTCCATATAGGGGATGATCGCATCGGAGAGTTCGGCCGGGGATACGATGGTGTTACCGTCCTGGTCGCCGGGAATCCCGACCGCTGATGCGGCTGGAATGAGGAGGATGGCGGCAAGGATCAACCCTGAAATAACGGATAAAACTACTTTTTTCATTATTTTCACTCCTTTACCTCATCTTCGCTCTTTTTTCGCCGCGTATAGAGCAGGTAGCCTGCACCGCCGCAGATAGCAGCGGCGATCACAAGACCAGGAATTAAAAATCCACTGATGGTTTCGTCTTTCAGCGCACCGGCGTTCAGGTCGGGTCTGGACTGATGAACCGGCGTTGCGACCGTGATCGGCTTTTTCGTTTCTGTCGTCCTGAGCGATGATGTGGTCGTAACGGTTGCTTCCGTGCCTATCTCAGTCCCGGTGATTGCAAATGCAGAAAAACCAGGAGATATGGCGGTGAATCGAGTGGCGTTCCCGGCAGTGCCTGACTGCTCGGAATGCAGCGCCGTCCAGGTGTTATTGTAGCGCATCAGAACAACGGATGAGGGATCAATCCGGTGTGTGTCCATCCAGGAGGTGTTCACCTCGAAGGTGATCTCGGCCCTCGTGATGTTTCCGTCGTCAAGCCCGGATGCGGTGATGGCGAGGAATGAATACGGGATGCCATCCGGCGAGGGGAGGTCAGGAGGTTGTGCGGTGCGTTCGATGCTCAGGTTTACTCCCTCCAGATCCCCCTCTCCCCAGATGCGGATGCCGGTCACGACACCGTCGTTGCGGGCAAAAGAATGGCCTGAAGTTGTGTCTACAGAAAAGAGCAGGCTGGTGGTTCCGGCCGTGGTCGCCCCTGTCGCCGGGGTGGTGGAGTCCGTGTCCCCGCCCTCGCCTCCGCTGACGGAGATGGAAGTTGCCGGAATAACCCCCCCGGTGCAGTTCAGGGCATCATCCCACTGACCGGCGATGGATCCCCCATTCGAACCGGCCCTCACAAGATAGATGATTTCAGTCTCATCGATCACGGAGAAAATGATGCTCTGTCCGCTGATCCTGGTCCGATCAGCGGGATGATCCGAGCTGACAACGCTCCAGCCCTGCGGGATCGTTTCGACGATCCCTCCTGCCTTCATGCCTGAGATGGAGAGGGTGACCTCAATCTCCGCGCCCGCTGCAATGTAAGTTTCTGAGACTTCCCTCGTGACCGAAGCCCCCTCTGCGCTGGCCGGAAATACGATGAATGCGGCCATAACGAGGAGTATTGTAAGTGCTTTAATGCCTTTGTTGCATCTGTAATGATACAAAAAAATATTTTCTTCATACTCTTCCATCGGATGAGGGTTAACGCCGTGAATATTAAATATTGCTATTTTTTTCTGATTTGGTGTCCATAAAATATACAATCGTCATATGTTATGGCAGGAGGTTCTTCCACGATGTGCTTAATTTTTAACTCCTTCAAGGCTCTCTCTCTCTCTCTTATGGGGCCTGTGAAGGGCGATTTTTCCCGGTGATCGTGGGCGAACTCGAACGGCACTTTGTTAGACCGTCCTGGTGTTGATCTGGAATGACCTCACGCAGGCGGCGTGGTCGCAGAGAAAAAAAGAAAAAAATTAGAGGAACAGGGGCGCGAAGACGACCGCCACGATGGACATCAGCTTCAGGAGGATGTTGATGGCCGGTCCTGAGGTGTCCTTGAACGGGTCGCCGACGGTGTCGCCGGTGACGCCGGCCTTGTGGGCGTCCGAGCCCTTGCCGCCGTAGTGGCCCTGTTCGATGTACTTCTTTGCGTTGTCCCAGGCGCCGCCGGCGTTCGCCATCGTGATGGCGAGCATGAAGCCGGATACCAGGGAGCCTGCAAGAAGGCCGCCGAGCGCTTCCTTACCGAGGACGAGCCCGACGAGGATCGGGGCGACGATCGCAAGGAGGCCGGGTGCGATCATCTCTTTGAGTGCCGAGCGGGTGGAGATGGCGATGCAGGACTCGTAGTCCGGCTCGGCCTTTCCTTCCATGAGGCCCTTGATCTCCTTGAACTGGCGGCGGACTTCGACGACGATCTCGTACGCCGCTCTGCCGACCGCCATCATCGTCATCGACGAGAAGAGGAAGGGGAGCATGGCGCCGATCAGAAGGCCGATGAAGACCGGGGTGTGGAGGATGTCCATGACGATGGTCTCTCCGCCCTTGCTGATGGCGAAGGCATACGCGGAGAAGAGCGCGAGAGCGGTGAGCGCCGCGGAGCCGATGGCGAAACCCTTGCCGATGGCGGCGGTGGTGTTGCCGACGGCGTCCAGGGTGTCGGTGATCTCGCGGACATGGGGGACCTGGTGGGACATCTCGGCGATACCGCCGGCGTTGTCGGCGACCGGCCCGTAGGCGTCGACCGCGAGGGAGATGCCCAGGGTTGCGAGCATGCCGACGGCCGCAACGGCGATGCCGTAGAGGCCGGAGAAGGTGAATGCGACCCAGATGGCGATGGAGATGACGATGACCGGGAAGACCGTGGACTCCATGCCCTTTGCAAACCCGGTGATGATGTTGGTCGCTGCGCCGGTCTGGCAGGACTTCGCGATCTCAAGGGTCGGTTTGCGTTCGAAGGAGGTGTAGTACTCGGTGATCTGGCCGATCAGGAAACCGGCGACGAGACCGGCGATGGTGGCGACGAAGACGCCGAAACCGTACTCGCCGAGCATGGCGTTCGTCACGAAGTAGGTGGCGACGACCACCAGGGCGAGGGCGACGAGCAGGCCCTTGTTGAAGGCCATGTGGATGGCGCTGGACTCGGCCTTGTTCGTCCTGACGAAGAAGGAGCCGATGATCGAGGCGACGATGCCGAGGGCGGCGATGACGACCGGGAAGAGAATGACGTTCATCAAGGAGACGTTCGGGAAGAAGACCGCCGCGGTCGATGCGCCCAGGAGCATGGTGGCGATGATCGAGCCGACGTAGCTCTCGTAGAGGTCCGCACCCATGCCGGCGATGTCGCCGACGTTGTCGCCGACGTTGTCCGCGATGACGGCCGGGTTTCTCGGGTCGTCCTCGGGGATGCCGGCCTCGACCTTGCCGACGAGGTCAGCGCCGACGTCGGCGGCCTTGGTGAAGATGCCGCCGCCCACACGGGCGAAGAGGGCGATCGAGGAGGCGCCGAGGGAGAAGCCGGCGAGGATGTTCACAATCGTGTACTCGTCCATGCCCGGAAGGAAGCTTGAGAGTCCGATGAAGGCGATGGAGAGCCCGAAGAGCCCGAGGCCGACGACGGACATGCCCATGACCGAGCCGCTGGCGAAGGAGACCCTGAAGGCCTCGGCGATGCCGCGGCGTGCGGCGTTGGTGGTCCGGCCGTTTGCGCTCGTGGCGGTGAACATGCCGATGTATCCTGCGGTGGCCGAGAGCACGGCGCCGAGCACGAAACATGCTGCGGTAAGAACGCCGTTCGGTAGAATGGCCGCGATGACGATGGCCAGGACCACGACGAACAGGGCGATGGCACGGTACTGCCTGTTCAGGTAGACCATGGCACCGTGGTGGATCGCCGCGGTGATCTTTTTCATCACCTCAGTGCCCTCTCCCTCTTTTCGAACTGCAAGGAATGAGTACCCTGCAAAAAGAAGGCCTAAGAGAGCACATATAGGTGCCAGATAGACGATTGCATCCATGTTTTTTTCTTTCCCCCGGGTTCTGGTTGACAGCACCGGATCCCGGCTTTTTGATTCTCTATCTATGTGCCCCTTCAATAATAAAAATAGAGCGATTCGAATGATCTGATCGTTTTCTCCCGCATCGCCGCAGGATGCCGGAAGTTTCCGTTGCCAGGAGGAGCGCCGGCGCGATCAGGATCCGGGAGTCAGAAAATCGACGATCTCGGTCTCAAGGCTCTGAAGGTCCAGGACGACCGCCTG
>Ga0265294_10008793_pt1 | contig 11730 bp, 6 predicted proteins | sample MunlanPumphouse3_FD_192504 | JGI IMG/M metagenome (GOLD analysis project Ga0265294, IMG submission 192504) | Groundwater microbial communities from a municipal landfill in Southern Ontario, Canada - Pumphouse #3 | ecosystem: Environmental > Aquatic > Deep subsurface > Groundwater | place...
AAAAACTTCATCTTCATAGACCCTTAAAAAGCCATAGACATCGCCTTTTGTCCAAACCGGAAACCAATCTCCCTTATGAAAAGCAGAAAAATTGTTGCGCATAGCAATTGCCTTTTTGTAAAAGGGTAATAAATCTGCTTCTTCTTGCCCCCAAGGAAATGGGCCACGGTTATAGGGATCTGCATATCCCTCCATCCCAACTTCGTCACCATAATAAATAGCCGGAACGCCGGGAAAAGTCATCTGAAAAAGGGCTAACAATTTTAACCGCATTAGAGCAATCCTGCGTTGTCGCGCACTTAACCGGAATGTTTCTTTCTCTTTATCATTTAAGGTGTCTCCGTTCGGTGCTTCTCCTAAGAGGGTTAAAACCCTCGGTACATCATGACTGCCTATTAAATTCATGGCACTATAGAAATGCGCCCTAGGGTAATTTTCATATAAACTCATCAATCTACGATGAAGCAATTGAGCATCACCAATGCCCAGAATAAAATCTAGCACAGCTTGACGAAAAGGATAATTGGTTACAGAATCTAATTCTTCTCCCCAAAGGTATTGACGATTTGCTCCATAGCTAACTTTATTAGATGCATCCTCCCAAACCTCACCTAGTAAAACCGATTCAGGATTAACTTGCTTGATCTTCTCATGCAAAGCTTTAATGAATTCATCCGGCAATTCGTCAGCCACATCCAACCGCCAGCCCGCTACACCGTTCCTCATCCAATACTGCACAACACTATCTTCGGCTTTAAATAAAAATTCCTGATAAGATGGGTCTAATTCATTGAGATTAGGTAATGTCCCAAACCCCCACCAGCTTTCATACTCATCAGGGTGCTTGTTAAAGCGATACCAACTGTAATATGGTGATTTCTTGGATTGATATGCCCCTATTTCTGAATAATTACCTTCCATATTAAAATAAATGCTGTCACTGCCGGTATGACTGAAAACGCCGTCTAACATAATCAGGATATTAAGCTTCCGAGCCTCTGAACATAACTCTTGGAATACTTCATTATCACCAAACATGGGGTCTATTTTTCTATAATCGGCTGTATCATATTTATGATTGCTCGGCGCTTCGAAAATTGGGTTAAAGTAAATAACCCCAACACCTAATTCTTTTAGATATGGAAGCTTCTTGATTACTCCCCGTAAATTTCCGCCAAAAAAGTCCCACCTTTTTATGGACCCGTCTTTCTCTTTGAGATAGCATGGAGTATCATTCCACCGGCCATGCAGTAGACTCCCCTTTTTAGGATTATCCACCCTACCGTCTTCATTTCCATTATAAAAACGGTCTACAAATATTTGATAGAATACACTTTCCTTAAACCAGGCGGGAACAGACAGATCTTCCTTATAAACGGTAATCTGATAAGGAAAAGGAACCTGCTCATTAATTTTCCCTTTTCCCCCTAGGCGTTCGCGATTATTTCCGTAATAGTAGACCTTGCCTCTGCTCATAACCACAAAATAATACCAATAAAGACCAACCTCGGAAACGGAAACTTCTGCTTGATAAAAACCCACTGCATCTGTCTTTTTTTCTACTGGAGATTTTTCTAAGTTCATCACTATATCTTGAGCTTGATGGTTATTCTCCCAGATGTGTAAAACTACTGCTTCAACCGGTTCTGACAATTTTACTCCCAAACATAACCTTACTTTTTCAAAACAAGGAACAGCCCCAAAGGGGCTGCGGTAACCTTGATCATGTGAGTCATGGAAAATCCAATCATTCATAGTGATTTTCACCCTTTTTTAAATAGTTTTAAGTAGGAGTTATTATTGACCTCTTGAGGACCATCATACAATTCTTCATATAGTTTGATATATTTCTGTGCTGAACTTGTCCAACTAACGTTTGACTTACAGGCATTTTTAAATAATTTGTTCCAAATCGGTTTGCGATTATAGTAAAAGTCTAAGGCTCGCTTAATGGTAAACAAGAAATCATGAGCATTGAAATTTGCAAAGCTAAAGCCATTGCCTACTCCCGTCTGTTCGTTATAAGAAAAAATGGTATCCTTCAAACCGCCAGTCTCTCTAACTATTGGTAACGTGCCATACCTCAAGGCAATTAGCTGGCTTAAACCGCACGGTTCAAACAAGGAGGGCATCAAATAGAGGTCCGCTCCGGCATATATTTTATGAGCTAAGGCTTCATTAAACATAAAATATGCTTTCATCTTTTGAGGATGTCTTTCCGCGGCTTCCCTTAAAACCTGTTCATATTTCCACTCACCCGTGCCTAAAATAACTAATTGGATATCTTCGGTCAACAATTCATCAATAATGCGAATTAGAAGATCCAACCCTTTTTGTTTGGTTAATCTGGACACCATCGCCAAAACAGGCACATCGGGTCTCGCCGGCAGACGAAAAGCCTCTTGAAGTTTAGCTTTGTTTTGCTCCTTTTTTGCATATGAACATCTGTAATTTTCATAAATATACGGGTCTGTTTCAGGATTGTATTTTTTATAATCAATCCCGTTAATAATCCCCTGCATTTTCCCTTCATATTTTTTCAGAATACCATTTAATTTTTCCCCATAATATTCAGTCTTAATTTCTTCTGCATAAGATTCACTAACGGTAGTAAGTCTATCAGCGTGCACAATACCTGCTTTCATAAAATTCACATTACCGAAATATTCGACGCCTTCGTCACTACGATAGGAATTATCTAACCCTAATAAGTCGTCGAGTGTTTCCATGGGAAAAATTCCTTGAAATTTTAAATTATGAATAGTAAAAACAGTTTTCATGTTTTGATAAAATGGATTGTTTTGATAAAAAGCCTTTAAGAATAAAGGAATCATCCCGGTATGCCAGTCATTACAATGCAAAATGTCCGGCTGGAAATCCATGAAAGGGAGGCTTTCCAGAACGCCACGGCAAAAATAGGTAAAACGTTCTCCGTCATCAAAAAACCCATAAAGCCCTTCTCTTTTAAAGTATTTTTCATTATCTAAGAAATAGTAAGTACTATCCTCATGCTTTAGTATTTCCAAGCCGCCATACTCTTGTCGCCAGGCAACAGGTACAGTAAAGGTCTTTTTATGTACCATTTCTTTTTTATATTCTGCCAGTATATTGTCATATTTAGGAATAATCACTCTTGCATCAATTTTTTTATCTCTTAAAGCTATCGGTAAGCTCTCAATTACATCACCTAACCCGCCGGTTTTAGCAAAAGGTGTGCACTCTGAGGCAATAAATAATACCTTTAACATTTGATTTATAACCCTCCTCCTATTACTATATTTTTCTCTATTATTACGGGGTTCTCATCACTACTTATTAGTTGTGCTCCTTTTTTTACGCGTACACTTTTATCTAAGATTACCCCGTCTAAGGTAACATTCTCTTCAATCTCTACTCTCGGCATCAGGATACTGTTACGAACTACAGCCCCTCTACCTATTATTACTTTTCTAAAAAGAATGCTGTTTTCTACTTTCCCTTCAATTAAACATCCGGGGGAAGCAAAAACATTATGTACTTCGGACTTCTCGCAATATCTGGCAGGAGGTCCGTCTTTTAGTTTTGTATGAATCAGCCCCTTAGCAAAAAACAGTTCCTGCCAAACCTTTGGATTTAATAGGTCCATTTGATGTTTATATAAACTCTGCCATGAATTAACTATTCCTAAATATCCTTCATGCGCATATCCATATATTTTCATTTCTTTTAATTTTAAAGGTAGTACTTCACTGATAAAGTCACATTTCCCAAGATCCGAACATTCCTGTAAAAGCTGAAGAAGAAAAGATTTCTTAAATAAATACATATCCATGCAAACTACACCATTTTCAACTGGTGTTCCTATACTTACCGCAGTTATTCTGCCATTAACACCTTTTTTTAAATAAACCCCACGCGCGACATCTTGTGGTAAAAACTTATATCCTTCACCATAAATAATGGTTAAATCAGCTTTTTTTTCACAATGGTATGCAAACACTTTACGTAAATCTATATTGCAAACTATATTACTCCCGGAAAGTAAGACATATTCTTGATTGCTATTAACAATATAATCCTGATTAGCATAAATATCTTCTAAATCTAACCAGCGTTTATTTTTTTCGCTGGCAGCCGGTAAGATAAAAAGCCCGTCGTGCTTCCTATCCAGCCCCCATTCTTTTCCTGTTCCTAAATGACCTAATAAGGATCTGAGTTTTAATGAGGTAATAATGCCCACATTAGATATACCCGCATTAGTCATATTTGACAAGGGAAAATCGACTAAACGGTACTTACCCCCAAAAGGTATCGCCGCTATACAACGATGCTTGGTTAGTTCTCGAAAAGCATCTTCATCTTTCTTATGGTGGATAATTCCCATTACATTTTTCATTTGCCTATCCCCTTATCCCAATAATTCTTTAATTTCCTCAGCCTTCTTCTTTTCTACTTTATTTAAATTTAACATGCATCCAATCTGTGAATTTTCCTTGAGCTTCTGGTCATCTTCAATCACGGTAATTTCTTCAGAACCAATAAAGGAATTCTTGCCAATCACTGCATTTTCACCAATAATAGCTTTTTCAATTCTGGCTCCTTGCCCAATTTGTGCGCCAGCCATAATAATGGAATCCTTAATCTTGGCATTTTTACCAACCAGCACAGCAGGAAATACTATCGAATGTTCTACTTCCCCATCAATCCAACATCCATCTGAGATTAACGCTCTGTCTACTTTCGCCCCAGCTGCTATATAATGAGGTGGCTGCAAAACCGGCGCAGAAAAAATATTCCAATTATTATCAAAATAATTTAAAAAATCATGATCATCTATAACATCCATACTGGCTTCCCAATAGCTCTCGACAGTACCAACATCACGCCAATAACCCTGAAAACGGTAGGCATACAATTTTTGTTTTTCTCTTAGCATCAGAGGAATTATATCTTTGCCAAAATCATGCGCTGAGTTGTTATCTGCGACATCCTTTTCTAGATACTCTTTAAGTGACGACCAGTTAAAGATATAAACACCCATCGAGGCCAGATTACTTTGAGGATGAGCAGGTTTTTCTTTAAACTCGTTTATCCTCCCGTTTTCATCTGTATTCATAATTCCAAAACGGGGAGCTTCCTCCCAATCAACCTCAACTACAGAGATAGTGACATCAGCATTTTTAGCTTTATGTTCCTTGAGCATTAGGGAATAATCCATTTTGTAGACATGATCTCCGGAAATAATCAAAACATACTTGGGATTATATTTGTCAATAAATTCTAAGTTTTGATAGATAGAATGTGCTGTCCCTAAATACCATTCTCCGCCGTCTTCACTTACATAGGGGGGTAATATAGTAACTCCTCCGTCTCTACTATAACATTGTAAATCCCACGCACTACCTTCCCCGATGTACGCATTAAGGACTTGTGGTTTATACTGTGTTAATACACCAACGGTATCAATCCCGGAGTTTATACAATTACTCATGCTAAAATCAATAATCCTGTATTTACCTCCAAATGGCACTGCCGGTTTAGCTAGGTTTTTGGTTAATACCCTTAATCGGCTACCTTGACCGCCAGCTAGGAGCATGGCTATACATTCTTTTCGTTTCATGACTACCCTCTCCCAGTGATATATTTGTAACCCATGTTTTTTCGTAATTTATTTGTGCAAATAAACGGGTTTAAGATGCCAGATTCCATCTGCATATTCATTAGTAGTACGGTCACTAGAGAACGCTCCTGAACAGGCAACATTTGCGAGGCATATTTGCAGCCATTTTTCTCTATCCTGATATAAGCTATCGGCCTTATCTTGGGCGTTGATATATGAACCAAGGTCTTTCAACACAAAGTATTCATCATTATAATTCAGTAATTGATCATAAATCCACATAAACTCCTCTTTGGGAACTTGTAAAAACCCATTTATCAACTGTTCTAAGATTTTATTGATTGTATTTTCTTGGTTATACAAATTCCGAGAGGAATATCCGCCATGCTTGTAATAATTCATGACTTCATCTGCAGTCAAACCAAATAGCAGAAAATTGTCCGCTCCCACCTTTTCCAGTATTTCTACATTGGCACCATCCAAAGTTCCTATAGTTACTGCTCCGTTCATCATAAATTTCATATTACCGGTACCGGAAGCTTCTTTGCTTGCTGTAGAAATCTGTTCACTAAGATTCGCTGAGGGAATCAGTAATTCGGCTAGAGAAACATTGTAGTTTTCTAAAAAAACCACCTTTATTTTCCCCTTGATTGATTTATCATTATTAATTACCTCGGCTATAGTATTAACCAATTTTATGGTTTTTTTTGCGAAATAATACCCCGGGGCTGCCTTCCCCGCAAAAATAAAGGTACGCGGAGTAATCTCCAAATCCGGGTTTTCCAGCAACTGATTATATAAATGCATTATGTGCAGTACATTAAGCAGTTGCCGTTTATACGCATGTATTCGTTTAATATGAATGTCGAAAATAGAATGAGGGTCAATCTGTATATCGTATTTTCCCTTGATAAACTCTGCTACTTTAGCTTTATTCTGTAGTTTTATCTGCGCAAATGTCTCTTGGACTGAGGAATCTTCTTTATAATGAAGCAGATTTTTTAATTCACTAGGATTTTTGAGCCAATTGGGACCAATTGTTTCCGTTATAAGTTGAGCTAATTGTGGATTGGCAAGCATTAACCATCTACGATGCGTAATCCCATTAGTCTTGTTATTAAATTTGTACGGACAATCCTCATAATATTGACGCATTACTTGTTTCTTTAAAATATCGGTATGGATTTTTGCTACTCCGTTAACACTAAAACTTCCGGCAATAGCTAAAGGAGCCATCCGGACATAGCCATCGCCAACTATGGCCATTTCTCTAACCTTTTTCATGCTGGGGTACTTTTTCCATATTTCACAGCAATAACGTTCATTTATTTCTTCAGCAATCATATATATACGCGGCAGGAGTTGTTTAAATAAATCTATCGGCCACTTTTCCAAAGCCTCAGGTAAAATGGTGTGATTAGTATAAGAGACCGTTCCTGTAGTGATTTGCCAGGCCTCATCCCAGCCCATTCCCTCTTCATCCAGTAAAATCCGCATTAATTCAGGAATAACTAACGCCGGATGTGTATCATTGATGTGTAAAGCTACCTTTTCCGAGAAATTATGCATGGTTGCGTGCCGTTTTTTATAGCGACGAACAATACTTTGTAGACCAGCCGAAACAAAGAAATACTGTTGTTTTAATCTTAATTTCCTACCCTCATAATAGCTGTCATCCGGATAAAGAATTTGCGAGATGGATTCCGCCGAATATTTTCTCTCCACGGCTTTCAAATAATCTCCGCGTTGGAAAGAATAAAAGTCAAATTCCGCTTCAGGCGCCTCTGCGCTCCATAAACGGAGGGTGTTAACCAGCCCATTCTGGTAGCCGACAATCGGTATATCATAAGGTACGGCTAAAGCTGATTCATATTCCTCATGGATAAAAACAGTTCTACCTTCAACACAAATTACATTGACTTTTCCCCCGAACTTGACTTCTACGGCTTTATCAGGTCTACGGAACTCCCAAGGATAACCTTTTTTTAACCAATCATCAGAGCACTCAACCTGTTCGCCATTCTCAATCTTTTGTTTAAACAAACCATGACGATACCTGATCCCGCAACCATGTCCCGGCAAATTTAATGAAGCCATGGAATCTAGTATATCCGCAGCCAAACGACCCAAACCACCGCTTCCCAAACCTGCATCTGCTTCTTCAGCCTCTAAATCCTTGAGGCTAATCCCTAAATCGGCCAATCCTGCTCCGACTGTCTCCTGAATCCCAAGATTAAGTAAATTACTACTTAATAGTCTACCTAATAAGAATTCGATGGAAAAATAGTAAACCTCTTTCGCTTTATCAGCTTCTTTGTAGTATTTATTGGTTTGATACCATGCAGTACTAATTTCATTACGAATTAGGCTTGCAAGCGCATCGTATTTTTCAAAATTACTACCTTCATCTATTGATTTATTATAGATACTTTGGAATTCTTCCAAAAAGGCTTTTTTAAAAGCATCTTTATCTTTAAACATCGAGAACCCCCTATTATGGATTTTTTCCTATAGTATATTTTCCAGAATGAAACTAGGTTATTATTGGTTAATTTTTTTAGATATTTGCTTAATTTGTTTTTTTTCTACTTTTTTCTTTTTAAAAATAACACAGGCTAAAGGAGGTACCTCAATCTCCAAGGAGAAATCTTGTCCCTGCCAAGCACTTTTTACAGCTTGTAAGTTCGCTCTATTCCTTTTTCCTGACCCGCCAAACTCTGTAAGGTCACTATTTAATACTTCTTGGTATACCCCATCACATGGAACCCCGATCCGGTAATTTTCATAATACTGTGGCATAAAGTTGCACAAAACTATGATAAAATTATCTTCTTCCTTACTCCAACGGGCAAAGATAAGCATACTCTGCTGATTATTATTACAATCAATCCACTGGAAACCTTCCCATCCATGATCCTGCTCCCAAAACGCCTTTTCTTGGCGGTAAAGCCAATTCAGGCTACGCACATAGTGCTGAAATTTTCGATGCATTTCAAAATCAAGTAGTTTCCATTCTAGTCCCTCATAGTATCTCCATTCGATAAACTGAGCAATCTCCCCACCCATAAAGAGCAGTTTTTTACCCGGATGGCCCATCATATAAGCTAAAAAAGTCCTCAGATTAGCGAACTTCTGCCAATAATCACCAGGCATCTTTTCGATCAGCGACTTTTTTCCGTGCACTACTTCGTCATGCGATAAAGGAAGAACGAAGTTCTCTGAAAAAGCATACATAAAGGAAAAAGTTAATGAGTCATGATGCCAGCTACGATAAATAGGTTCCTTCGCCATATACTTTAAAGAATCATTCATCCAACCCATATTCCATTTAAAATTAAAGCCCAGTCCACCGGCATATGTGGGCCCGGTTACAAAAGGCCATTCGGTAGATTCTTCCGCAAACATTAAAGCCTGTGGAAATTCGGAAAAAACTACTTCATTCAATCTTTTAATTAAATCAATAGCATTTAAATCACCGTTGCCGCCATACTTATTAGGAACCCACTGACCCGACTCTTTGCCATAATTTAGATAGAGCATACTGGCTACCGCATCTACTCTAATCCCATCGATGTGAAATAAGTCAAACCAGAACAAAGCATTAGAGATAAGAAAGCTTCTTATTTCCGGTCGACCATAATCAAATTTCAATGTGCCCCAACCCGGAATTTCTTCTGATTCATACAAAGCGGTGCCATCAAACCAAGCTAAACCGTGCGCATCCTTACAAAAATGTGCCGGAACCCAATCAAGAATAACGCCAATCCCCTTCTGATGACAACAATCCACAAAATACATAAAATCCTGAGGTGTCCCGTAGCGGCTAGTCACTGCATAATATCCTGTTGACTGATAACCCCACGAACCATCAAAAGGATGCTCGTTTATCGGTAAAAGCTCAAGATGTGTGTAACCCATCTCTACAGCATAATCTACCAATATCTCTGCTAATTCACGATATGTATAAAAGCTACCATCTTCCTTCAGTCTCCAGGAACCCAAATGCACTTCATAAATAAGCTGAGGTTGATTATAGACATCATACTCTTCTTTATTTCTTTTTTGCCATTTTTCATCTTGCCATTCATAAGTGGTCAGGTCACATACACGGGAAGCAGATTTAGGTCTCAGTTCAGACCAAAAAGCATAGGGATCTGCTTTATATAAGACCTCTCCATAATACGTAACTATTTCGTATTTATAACACGCCCCGATTTTTGCACCAGGGACAAAGGTTGTCCATATCCCTGAACCTTCTATTCTCTCCATCGGATTACTGCAACCTTGCCAGCCGTTAAAATCACCGACTACTCTTACTTCCACTGCATGAGGAGCCCAAACCGAAAATCTTACTCCCTTTCTTAGGTTCTCCTGGTCAACATGGGCACCCAACATTTTATAACTCTTAAATAGGTTGCCTTGATGAAAAAGATATATTTCATAAGGAGTTGGACAATTACTGCTATTTTTCACTATTGTGTACCCCTCTCTATCATAATCTTATTAAACTTTTAAATTATTGTCAAATTAGTGAAGATAGTAAATAAACGTAATAAAGCTTAAATCGTCTTAATATTTCGGAGCCAAAGACTAGCCGCTCCCACAATACCTCCATAATAACCCTGTGTAGCTTTTATTATCTCAACTTTCCCTCTCAATGTAGGAAAAACTTTTTTGTTAATTTGCTCAAGCAATTGTGAAGAGACGATCTCCTCCGCTTCAGCAATCCCTCCCCCTAAGCTAATTTTATGGGGGTTAAACAAATTGATTAGATTAACAAGTCCAAGTGCCAAATAATAGATAGTTTCCTCTACAACAACTTTAGCAAGAGAATCTCCCGCCCTATAGGCTTGGAAAATCAGTTCCGGTGAAATATTTGGTACGGAAAGCGACTCTGATGGTATCTGTTTTATCTTCTCCCTAGTTCTTCTAACCATTGCCGGTGCTGCAACCAAGGTCTCCCAACAGCCACTCCCGCCGCAAGCACACGGATATCCGTCCGGCTCTATAATCATATGGCCTGCTTCCACTCCGGAACCAAAACGTCCGGTATATAGCCGTTTGTCGAGAATTAAGCCGGAACCAACACCAGTGCCTAAGGTAATACTCAAAAAGGTCGCTGCAGCTTTTCCTCCGCCATAAAAATATTCCCCAAGACAAGCGGCATTCGCATCATTAACTAATCTCACCGGAAAGCCTGTACTCTTGGTCAACGGCGCGCTAACCTCCAGTTTGCCCCACTTTAAATTAGGGCAACAAAGACTATAGCCTTTTTGATATTCTATATCTCCAGGTAAAGCCAACCCTACACCCAGTACCTTTTCAGTAGTAGAACCACTCAATTCGCTGATGAGCTGTGCAACCTTTTTTAAAACGTGCTTTGCTCCTTTTTCTTTTTCCGTAACCAGCACTTGTGCAGCTATAACTTTACCTTCCTGATTAACTAAACCGGCTTTTATTTTTGTTCCTCCGACATCAATACCGATAGCTAGTCCCTGCTGTAGCTCGACATTTCCCTCCATCATTACCCCCCTTTATGCTATTAAGATTTTTTTCGCACCCTTATTGTTTAATTATACATAATTAACTGTATATGGGGTAACATTAAATTATATTTTTATTAATAATATTATGCCCCTGTCCTGCGGAGTCATAATTACCCTTCTCCTGTACTATGTTTAAAGAATAAAAGAAATTATCTCTACACAGGAGAACAAGTATGACCTATGAAATAATTGGGCAAAGCATAATGGCCGGACTGGCTACGGTATTGGGGGCGCTAATTATCCTTGCCACCGGTAGACCGGGAGAAAAGCACTTGTCTATTTTGCTGGGATTTGCCGGTGGAGTAATGACTGCTGTAGTAATCTTCGACCTACTTCCTTCATCTCTGGTTTACGGCAATGTTATTACCGCAACACTAGGTTTTCTTGCCGGGCTATGCTTTATGCTTATCCTGGATGTAATTATAGGGGCTATACATACTCCGGAAAATTACATCCTTAATACCGGGCGACAAGGACGGTTGCTTAAAATGGGTTATCTCATTGCTATTGGAATTGCCCTTCATGACCTTCCTGAAGGAATCGCTATCGCTGTTGGTTATGCTGCCAAGGAAAATCTAGGTTTAA
>Ga0265294_10008796_pt1 | contig 11729 bp, 10 predicted proteins | sample MunlanPumphouse3_FD_192504 | JGI IMG/M metagenome (GOLD analysis project Ga0265294, IMG submission 192504) | Groundwater microbial communities from a municipal landfill in Southern Ontario, Canada - Pumphouse #3 | ecosystem: Environmental > Aquatic > Deep subsurface > Groundwater | place...
GACGTTTTGGTATTGGTTCTGATGGATTGATTTGTATTTGCCCATCAGAAGTAGCAGATTTTAAAATGCGTATGTTTAATGCGGATGCTTCAGAAGGGAAAATGTGTGGTAACGGTACACGTTGTATTGCTAAATACGTGTATGATAAAGGTCTTACAGATAAAACCACAATTACATTAGAAACTTTGGGCGGTATTAAAACTATTGAGACGACCGTAGTAGACGGAAAAGTTACAGAAGCAGTAGTTGATATGGGAGAGCCAATTGTTATAACCAAAGATATTCCTATGATCAGCGACCATTATGTTTTCATGGATCAAGGGTTAGCTATTGATGCTGCGCATGATGTTGTCTATAATGGCACGGCTGTTTCTATGGGAAACCCTCATTTTGTTATCTTTGTGGAGGACGTAGACAAGGTAGCTCTTTCTGATATTGGTCCTAAAATCGAAAATCATCCTCTATTTCCTGAACGTACAAACGTGGAATTTGTGCAAATAATTGATGAAAACACTGTCAAATTTCGTGTATGGGAACGTGGCAGTGGTGAAACTTGGGCTTGTGGAACAGGGGCATGTGCAGTGGCATATGTAACTATTGCTTTGGGTCATGCAGGCAAAAAAGATGAGTATTTAAATGTGCTTGTTAAGGGTGGAAAGTTACAAGTAAATTGCAAGTCTGACAATCATATCTTCTTAAAAGGGCCTGCTACGTTGGTTTTTGAAGGAGAAATTGATATACCGGCTGAAATTGCAAAAAAATAATTTAAATTTATAGAGGGGATTGGTAATTATGGCAATAATGAATGAAAATTATAGCAATTTGAAGGAGAGCTATTTGTTCTCACAAATTGCAGCAAAAGTAGCAACATATGAAAAGGAACATCCTGATAAAAAAATTATACGCATGGGGATTGGTGATGTTACACTACCTCTAGCAAAAGTTGTAGTTAACGCTATGAAAAAAGCAGTAGAAGAAATGGGTGTTAGAGAAACTTTCCGTGGTTACGGTCCGGAACAAGGATATGATTTTCTTCATGAAGCCTTGGTTAAATATTATACTAAGATTGGTGTGCATTTAGAAACTAGTGAGATATTCATTAGCGATGGTGCTAAAAGTGATTGTGGCAATATTACAGATATTTTTAGTGACTTGAATACTATCTTGGTACCTGATCCTGTTTACCCTGTTTATGTTGATACTAATATTATGAGAGGCCGTAAGATTGTTTATATTCAGGGAACTCCTGAAAACAATTTCTTGCCTATGCCTGACAATAATATAGTTGCTGATGTAATTTATTTGTGCTCTCCTAACAACCCCACAGGAGCTGCTTACACAAAAGAACAGTTAGAAGAATGGGTTGCTTATGCTTTGAAAAATGACAGTGTTATTTTGTATGATGCTGCTTATGAAGCTTTTATAACTAATCCTGACATTCCACGTAGTATTTATGTGGTAGAAGATGCTAAAAAATGCGCTATTGAGTTATGTTCCTTGTCTAAGACAGCAGGGTTTACCGGTACCCGTTGTGGTTATACAGTTGTACCACATGCTTTGAAACGTAAATCAGGTAATGGTACTTTGATGGAGTTAAATAAAATGTGGCTAAGACGCCAAACAACAAAATTTAATGGTGTTCCATACATTATCCAGCGTGGTGCTGAAGCAGTATTTTCAGAAGAAGGCATAAAAGAGTGCGGTGAAATTTTAGAGTTTTATCGTGAGAATGCCCGCATTATGATGGCTACTTTGGATAAAAAAGGTATTAAATATTTTGGCGGAATATATTCTCCCTATATTTGGTTGCAATGTCCCAACGGTATGAGTTCTTGGGAATTCTTTGACTATTTATTAGAAACACTTGCTATAGTTGGCACACCAGGAGCTGGCTTTGGTACTATGGGTGAAAAGTATTTGCGCCTCACGGCTTTTGGTAGTCGTGAAGGTACAATAGAAGCAATGCAACGTATAGACAAAAGCCTATAGCAGATGAATTTGTTTGTGTTATAATAAGTTTAAATAATTAGAGGGGGGGCTTTTGGAATGGTAAAAAAGATAGCACTTTTAGTGACAGTTTTGATGATTTTTTTCAGCAGTATTTGTTTTGCTGATAATGGTAAGCTGTTGACTGCAGAAGAAAAGATAGCGGAACAGGCAATTAGTTGTATTTCTGGGCAAACTGAATATAGAGCCCTAGCTCAGAATTTCACAACTGGGTTAGCAAAAAATTTATCTGCGTACAAATTCAAAGATTTAAAAATAAAAGTTGATGAGCAAATGGGTTCTTTGTCTAATAGTAAATTAGTTATATTGCAAAAGTTTGATAAAGCAGATCGTGTAATTTATTTGGCTAATGGTTCTAAGGCAAAAACTGTTGAAATGACGTTTATTTTTGATACTACAGGTAGAAAACCCTTACTAAATGAAATCGCGATGAGACCATTACCACTAAAGCCAGCTGTTAACAAAAAGTAATAAGAGTAAAAAGAGTTGAATCCCTATGGGTTCAGCTCTTTTTTTATAATGCGTACAATAATGTGATGTGATATAATTGTTTTGCAAGCAAAAAGTAGGGGAAAGAAGGGAAGAGTATGATTAGCAATGGTTTTACGTATGTTGCTGCTTTAATTTTTTTAGCTGGTAGTTTAGTCCTATTGGAGAAAAAAACGCATTGGAAAATTTTTGAGTATGCACCACCGGTTGTTTTATTATATTTAGTTGCCATGCTTTTATGTACTGCAGGTGCTTGGGACATGAAAGCGACTAAACCGGCTTATAGCGCGTTAAAAAATAATTTGTTGTTTGCTATGGTCTTTGTTATGTTGCTAAGATGTGATATTAGAAAAATTCTTAAGCTAGGACCGCGAATGTTAGGTGGATTCTTTGCTGCTTCATTTTCCATAGGTATAGGGTTTGTTGGTGCTTATGCGCTTTTTCACACAGCGCTAGGAGCAGGCGCGTGGAAAGCTTTAGGAGCTTTATGTGGAAGCTGGATGGGTGGCAGCGGTAATATGATTGCTATTCAAGCGGCACTGGATATTAATTCTGGGGATATGGCTTATGCTTTGGTGGTTGATTCTATCGATTATTCTATTTGGGTTATGTTCTTATTGTGGGCTGTCAGTTTTGCCCCTAAATTCAATAAATGGACTCATGCAGATACTAGCGCGTTAGATGAGGTTTGCGCTCGTTTAGAGGCTGATGAAGCTGCAGATAAAGGGACTATTTCTTTTGCATCTATGATTTTTTTATTAGGTTTTGGTCTTATCGTTTCAGCCATTGCTCAAAATTTTGGCGCAGATATCCAAAAGTCCATAGGTATTTTGGATAAATCCACTTGGACAGTTTTAATAGTCACTGTTTTGGGACTTATAGTAGCGGTTACGCCTTTGGCTAAGATTAGTGGTAGTGCTGAGATTTCTAATGTTTTATTATATTCGATTATTGCTTTGTTAGCATCTAGGGCAAGTTTTGCTGAATTGAAAGATGCCCCTATTTGGATTTTGACCGGTTTCGTGATTCTTGGTATTCATGCTATATTACTATTGATTTTAGCAAAAATCTTCAAACTTGATATGTTTACTTGTGGAGTGGCGTCTTTGGCTAATATTGGAGGTACGGCTTCAGCACCAATTTTGGCAGGTTGTTATTCAGGCGCATTAGTGCCAGTCGGAGTTTTAATGGCTTTAATGGGTTATGCAATTGGCACAGGTGGGGGCTTAATTGTAGCCCATATAATGTCTATGTTTGGCTAAAAAAGGAGTTGTATATTATGCCCATAGTTGATTTGCACTGTGATACAATAACTGAGCTCAAAAAACAAGGTAAAGTTTTACGTAGTAATGATTTAAATTTAGATTTAGAAAGAATGCATGAATTAGATATTGTTTTACAGGATTTTGCTATTTTTGTAAGGATGACAGAGCATGAAAATATTGATGCAGCATGGAAATATACTCTTGGTGTCTGTGACTTCTTTAGCGAACAAATGCAAGCTAATGCAAATCTGGTTTCTCATGTTTTATCGTATGCTGATATTAAAAAAAATATATGCGATAAGAAGATTTCTGCCTTGCTTTCTGTAGAAGAGGGGGGAGTTTGTGGTGAACAAATAGAGCGCTTAGAGGAACTTTATAAACGCGGCGTGCGTCTTATGACGATTTCCTGGAATTTCGAAAACACTCTGTGTTACCCACATTCTCTCACTGAAGATACCAGTACTAAGCACTTAAAGCCTTTTGGACGTGAAGTAGTACAGCGCATGAATGAAATGGGTATGATTGTGGATGTATCGCATTTATCTGATGGTGGCTTCTGGGATGTAGCAGCATTAGCAAAAAAACCTTTTATAGCATCACATTCAGATGCTAGGGCTATTGAAGGGCATTCACGCAATTTAACAGATTCCATGATTAAGTGCTTAGCGGAAACTGGTGGCGTCACTGGTATTAACTTTTTTAGTAAATTTTTGGGGCACGATGGCACTGGCAGTATAGAACAGATTTTGCAGCATATTGACCATATTAAAAATGTTGGTGGTATTGATGTTTTAGCACTTGGCAGTGATTTTGATGGTTTTGGCGGCGAGAGCGGAGTAAGAACCTGCGAAGATTTCCCTAAATTAATTAGGGCCTTGGAAAAAGCTGGCTACACTAATGAGGAAATAGATAAGATTACTTATAAAAATGCATTGCGTGTTCTGCAAGAAGTTTTAAAATAAAGGGAAACGCCTTTATTTATAGAATAAAGAGTTATGGGAAGTATATATTATAAGTGAAAAGTGGAGGAGAAGCTATGCCGTTTACAAAATGGTTGACCGAAAAGTTAAGCACTGTGGGGTGGAATCGCTATTCTAACGAAAATAGCCGTAAAAAGATTTTGGATAGCGCAATAGCACGTTATAGTGATGAAAAGTATGCTCTTTATGAGCTTGAGCAAAAAACACTTGATATTATAGAAGAGTTTGCTTTAATTAAATTAGCGGCATGGAATTATAATCGGCGTTTAATTAAAATTTTTAAAACAGTAGAACATAAGCCGGCCAGTCTGGTCTATTATGAGCATAAAAACCTGCGCCTTTCATCTACAGACATAGGGCACATGCTAACCGCTTGTACCTTGGTGGACGAAATGCATGCTAAAAAAATAGATAAGATAGGAACAGGTATTTTAAGTGCAATTGTTTTACATGGTGGCGCTTCTACTATGGCAGGTGAAGATGGTGGTAAATCTATCCTTGAAAATTTGATAGATATACCAGTGGATTCTAAAAATATGGGTCGGTTAGAAGAGTTGTCCATATTTAATAAAATGATGTGTTTTCCTGTAGTCTTAGATGATAAAACATATTCTCCGGCGGCTTTAAAAGAATTGGACAAGGATCATGTTATTATGTTCAAGGCCCGTTTAGATGCAAAATCGCTGGATTTAGCAGATGCTAGAGGGCGGGTAAGCCGTATTAATGAGACCTTGGAATATGTTTATCACAGGTTTACTATTTTGCGCCAAGAGCAAATAAAAGTAGTAGAACAACTTGAAGACGTTATAGAAGAAAAAACGGACTATCGAGAATTTACGCCTAAAGAAAAAAACTTATTTAGCTATGCATTGGCTTTGTTATGTGCATTACGTAAACTTGCTAAGACTGATATTATAAATTCCAATGGTAATATTAGCGTCTTAAATTATACACGTATTAGAGATGTTATGGCCCGTAGTCAGGATTTAATTCCGGAAGAAGAACTAAAAAAAGAAGAAGCCAAGATGAAAAAATACTAAAAAACATTGACATAGTCATTTTGTGATGCTACAATAACACTAATTTAATAAGCCTTATGAAACCTATGAGGTGGAGATAACGCCGAAAAATGCGCTTACAGAGAGTCTGGGATGCTGGGAACCAGATAGAGATGCAGTTCGACAAATGGACCACCGAGGGTGCAGTTAAATCAAGCTAGCTTGAGAGTACTCTGCAACGTAACATCTGCGTTATTGGTGAGGAATGTGTTGGCATTCTGCTAAAGATTACGGGAATTATTCCGTAAAACAAGGTGGTACCGCAGGTTTATACACCTGTCCTTGCAAAAGGACAGGTGTTTTGTTTTTTAAACCTTAGACGGCTACCTATTTTGTGAGCATATGCCAGTGGTTGCTTGCAAGATAGGTAACCGTCTATTTTATTATAAAAAGGAGAAAAGAAAAAATGCTTAATTTAACGTTAGAAGAGGTAAAAGAGTATAAAAAGGATTACACTGCAGTGCCAGTTTGCAAGGAATTACTTGCGGATATGATTACACCAATTGCCTTTTTACATGCAGTAAGAGAAAGCAGTAACAATTATTTCTTATTGGAAAGTTTAGAAGGTGGAGAAAAATGGGGCAGATATTCTTTTATAGGGTATGACCCGATAGTACGCATTAAGGCAAAGGACAATGTAGTAGAAGTAAAAAATATGGCTACAGTCAAATTGTTCGCTGAGGACCCAATAAAATGCATACGAGATATTTTAAAAGAATATAAGGTTCCTAAAATTAAGGGGATACCACCTTTGACAGGTGGTTTTGTAGGTTATTTCTCTTATGATTTTATTCAGTATTGTGAACCATCTTTGCATTTTGACCAAACAAAAGCTACCGAGTATCCTGATTTTGATTTAATGCTCTTTGATAAAGTTATTGCTTTTGATCATTTGCAACAAAAAATTTTTATTATTGTAAATGTAAAAACAGACGATGTTGCTGTGAACTATCATAAAGCTGAACGAGAGATAGAAGCCATTGAGCAGCTGTTAGAAAAACCTATTAATTTTCCTAAATATGTGTCGGCAAAATTAGGACCCATGACTAGTAATCAAACGAAGGAAGAATATGCAGCAAACTTAGCTAAAATTTCTAACTATATAAAAAAAGGAGATATTTTCCAAGCTGTTTATTCGCAGCAGTTTAGTGCTGATTATGACCAAAGCTTATTTAATTTTTATCGTTTATTAAGAACTTCAAATCCTTCACAATATATGGTTTTCATGAAAAATGACGATGTAGAAATAGCAGGAAGTTCGCCTGAGACTTTGGTAAAGTTGGTAGATAGAACGATAACCAGTATGCCCATTGCTGGCACGCGGCCCAGGGGTAAAACAGAAGAGGAAGATGCGGCACTGGAAACAGAATTACTTGCTGATGAAAAGGAAATTGCTGAACATAATATGTTGGTAGATTTGGGACGCAACGATGTAGGTCGTGTTAGTGAGTTTGGTAGTGTAAAAGTACCGGATTACAAAGTTATTAATAAATTTTCACAAGTTATGCATATTACTAGCAGAGTAACGGGCACTTTAAAGGCAGGGTTGGACAGTATTGATGTTCTTTGTTCTGTTTTTCCGGCGGGAACATTGTCAGGCGCTCCAAAAATTCGTGCTTGTGAAATTATCGATGAACTAGAACCCAATAGACGCGGTATTTATGGTGGTGGCATGGGGTATTTAGATTTTGCCGGTAATATGGATATTTGTATAACAATTAGAACAGCGGTGAAATATAAAGACCGGGTATATGTGCAAGCCGGTGGTGGCATTGTAGCTGATTCTGTTCCTGAAACAGAGTACCAAGAAACATTGAGTAAGGCTGGCGCAGTTTTCAAGGCGCTGGAAGAATCCACAAAGGAAAGGTAGGCAATAAAAATGATCTTAATTATCGATAATTATGACAGCTTTACGTACAATTTATATCAATACATTGGTTCACTTAATAAAGATGTAAGCGTCTATCGTAATGATAAAATTATGCTTAAAGAAATAAAAAAAATGCAACCAAGTCATATTGTGCTATCTCCTGGCCCAGGCTATCCTAAGGAGGCAGGAATTTGTGAGGCAGTAATAAAAGAATTTGCTGGCAAAATTCCTATCTTAGGTGTTTGTTTAGGTCACCAAGCGATTGGCGAAGTTTTTAACGCCAAAGTAGTTTTGGCAAAACATTTAGTACATGGTAAACAAAGTGATATACACATTGCCAATGGCAGTGAGATATTTTTGGGATTGGCACCAATTATTAAAGCAGCTCGTTATCATTCTCTTATTGTTGCTAAGGAGGATCTACCGGACGAACTTTTAGTCATAGCAGAATCGGCTGAAGGTGAGATTATGGGTCTTAAGCATAGAGACTACAATGTATTTGGTGTACAGTTTCATCCAGAGTCTATTATGACACCTGATGGCAATAAAATATTAGAAAACTTTTTGAGAATAGGAGTTGGGACAAAATGATACAAGATGCAATTTTAGAATTGGCAGATGGGAAGAATTTAAGTTTGATATGACAAAAAACGCTATGAATTCTATTATGAGTGGGGAAGCTACCAACGCGCAGATTGCAAGTTTTATTACTGCAATGCGTATGAAGGGTGAGACGATTGAAGAAATCACCGCTTGTGCTATGGTTTTACGGGATAAATGTCTTACGTTTCATTCCAACCACGATGTTTTAGATATAGTTGGTACTGGTGGTGATTGCGCCAATACGTTCAATATTTCTACTACCAGTGCTTTTGTCATTGCTGCGGCAGGAATTCCTGTAGCAAAACATGGTAATCGTAGTGTTTCCAGTAAATGTGGGGCTGCAGATGTGTTGGAAGCTTTGGGCGTAAAAATTGATTTACCGGCTGATAAAAGTGAAACCGTATTAAAACAGATAGGAATTTGCTTTTTATTCGCGCCATTGTATCATGCTTCCATGCGTTTTGCAGGTCCTGTTCGTAAGGAATTGGGGATTAGAACTCTATTCAATATTATTGGGCCATTAGCTAATCCGGCTGGGGCTAATATGCAATTATTGGGCGTTTATGACGAAAATTTGGTGGAACCATTAGCAAGGGTTTTGGCGAATTTAGGGGTAAAACATGCCATGGTAGTACATGGACATGATGGTTTAGATGAAGCTTCCATGGTAACGTCCAGCACCATTTGCGAAATTTCTAATGGCAGGGTAAATAGTTTTTTCTTGGATCCTACACAGTTAGGTTTTGCTACTTGCAAATCGGAAGATTTGACGGGAGGAGACGCACTAGAGAATGCGCAAATAACACTGGATATTTTAACAGGAAAAGATAGAGGACCTAAGCGTAATGCTGTGCTTTTAAATGCTGCTTTGTGTATTTATATGGGACAGAGTAAAAACACTTTACGTGAATGTGTAAAGATGGCCGGTGAGCTTATTGATCAAGGGAAGGCTAAAGCAAAATTGGATGAATTTATAAGGTTAACCCAAAAATTTGGTCAAGTAGACATTAAGAAATAAGGGGTGCATGATGATTTTAGATATTCTTGCTGATTTTGCCCGGGTGCGGGTGGAGCAATTAAAACTAAATAAACCATTGGCAGAAATAAAAAAACTTGCTCTTGCTCTGCCGGTAGGAGATTTCATTTTTGAAAAAGCACTTAAATCTTCAGATATAAACATTATTGCTGAAATAAAAAAAGCATCACCGTCTAAGGGTATTATTTCTGCGACTTTCGCTCCAATTTCACAGGCGAAAGCTTATGAAATTGCAGGAGTTGCGGCAATTTCTGTTCTAACAGAACCAAAATATTTTTTGGGCAGTGATGAGTATTTAAAAGCGGTGAAAAGAGTGGTAAGTGTACCTGTGCTACGCAAAGATTTTACGGTAGATGCATATCAATTGTACGAAGCCAAAATTATGGGGGCGGACGCAGTGCTTTTAATTTGTGCATTGTTAGACCTTAAAACAATTAAAAATTACTTAGAAATCTGCGATGTACTGGGTATGTCGGCGTTGGTTGAAACCCATGATGCTAGAGAGATAAAAATGGCATTAGAGGCAGGTGCCCGTGTTATAGGCGTTAATAACCGTAATCTAGGAGATTTTACGGTGGATATTAACAATAGCGTAAGTTTGCGTAAACTAGTGCCAGCAGATAAAATTTTTGTCTCTGAAAGTGGCATGAAGACAAGAGCCGATATAGCAAGGTTAGAAAAAGCAGGCGTTAATGCCGTGCTCATAGGAGAAACCTTGATGCGCAGTAGTAATATAGAAAATTTAGTGGCTGAATTACGAGGTAATGGTTATGACGAAAATTAAAATTTGCGGTTTGCAACGCACACAAGATATTGAATACGCCAATGCTTTAAAGCCTGATTATATAGGGTTCGTTTTCGCCGATAGCAAAAGGCAAGTGGATGAGAATACGGCGGAAATGCTGAAAAAAAGGCTGGTTTCTCAGATTAAGGCAGTGGGCGTATTTGTTTATGAGGATGTCGACAAAGTAGCTGATATTGCTAACAAGGATATAATTGACTTGATACAATTACATGGTGACGAAACACCGGAATATTGTTCTAGACTCAGGGCTAAAACGGACAAACCAATTATTAAAGTCATACGTGTTAAGAATAGGAAAAGCATGGCTTATTTGGAGGATTTTAATTGCGATTATTTTTTACTGGATACCTTTAAAGTAGGTAAATTTGGTGGCGCAGGGCAAATTTTTGACTACAATTTTTTAACAGATATGGTGATACCCAAACCGTTTTTTATGGCAGGAGGACTTACTGCTGAGAATGTAGGCGAAGTATTAGAAACACTAGTTCCCTATGGGGTGGATGTTAGTAGCGGAGTAGAAAGTAATGGTTATAAAGATTTTGCCAAAATGGCTCAGTTTATGCAAACGGTGCAAGGGCCAAATGCTAAATAGTAAAGAGGGAAAGGATGAAAAAAATGACTAAAGGAAGATATGGAATACATGGTGGACAATATTTGCCGGAGACCTTGATGAATGCGGTTTTGGATTTAGAGAGGACGTATGAAAAATATAAAAATGACCCGGATTTTTTACAAGAACTGCAAACTCTCTATCATGATTATGCTAACAGGCCATCTTTGCTTTATTATGCGGAAAAAATAACTAAAGATTTAGGCGGCGCAAAGATTTATTTGAAACGTGAAGATTTAAATCACACGGGTTCTCATAAAATAAATAATGTTTTAGGACAATGTTTGCTAGCAAAAAAAATGGGCAAGACAAGAGTGATTGCAGAAACGGGCGCTGGGCAGCATGGGGTTGCTACGGCTACTATAGCGGCTCTTATGGGTATGGAGTGCGTTGTTTATATGGGCAAAGAAGATACAGAGCGCCAAGCTCTAAATGTGTTTAGAATGGAGCTATTAGGGGCTAAAGTAGTTCCTGTTACATCTGGGACTATGACTTTGAAAGATGCAGTTAACGAAGCTTTAAGGGTATGGACTGCACGTGTATTAGACACTTTCTATGTAATGGGTTCGGTTATGGGCCCGCATCCTTATCCTGAAATGGTCCGGGATTTTCAAAAGGTTATAGGCAAGGAAGTAAAGGCGCAGATTCTGGAAAAAGAAGGAAAACTGCCGGATGTTGTTATGGCTTGTGTGGGTGGTGGTAGTAATGCTATGGGACTATTTTATGATTTCATTCCAGATAAAAATGTAAGACTCGTGGGTGTAGAAGCAGCGGGACGCGGAGTTAATACGGCCGAGACAGCGGCTACAATTGCTAGAGGTAGTGAAGGAATTTTTCATGGTATGAAATCGTATTTTTTACAAAATTCAGATGGACAAATCGCACCGGTATATTCGATTTCAGCTGGATTAGATTATCCGGGTATTGGACCTGAACACGCTTATTTACATGATATTGGCAGGGCTGAATATGTGCCGGCAACGGATGTCGAAGCGGTAGAGGCTTT
>Ga0265294_10008797_pt1 | contig 11728 bp, 9 predicted proteins | sample MunlanPumphouse3_FD_192504 | JGI IMG/M metagenome (GOLD analysis project Ga0265294, IMG submission 192504) | Groundwater microbial communities from a municipal landfill in Southern Ontario, Canada - Pumphouse #3 | ecosystem: Environmental > Aquatic > Deep subsurface > Groundwater | place...
CACATCGATCCGGCCGATATTGCATCGGACCGGGTCTATCGTACGCCGTCACAGCTGTGGCTGGACCACGACCACTACAAATGGAGACTGCTTCGGAGCAACGGAGTCGATGAAGCGTATATCACAGGAGACGCTGATGACTTCAGCAAATTCGAGCAATGGGCAAAGACGTTGGAAAAGGCTGCCGGCAATCCGCTCTACCTCTGGAGTCACATGGAGTTGAAACATTTCTTCGGCTATGAGGGATACCTGAAAGGAAGCAATGCCGCCGGAGTCTGGGACTTCTGCATGAAGAAGATCGGAACCGGAATTCGGGCATCGGATCTGCTTCGGAAGGCCGACGTGCGGCTGCTCTGCACGACGGACGATCCGGTTTCCGACCTTTCGTGGCACAGAGAATATCGAGCCGGATCCACGCACGCGCCCCGGATGCTCCCCACGTTTCGTCCCGACCGAATTTTGGCTGTGGGAAATAGGGATTATCCTCAGTATACGGCGGAATTATCAGCCTGTGCAAAGATTTCCGTGACCGACTTCGAGTCCTTGCGTCGAGCGCTGGATCAGCGAATGGATTATTTTTCCGAAAACGGCTGTCGCCTATCCGATCACAGTTTGTCGGAATTTCATTTGTACCCTTGGAAAGAGAGAGAGATCGACGAAATCATGCGGATCCGAGCGGGCAACGGTGTGGTTTCGACGGAGCAGCAGCATCAGTACCGGTCGGCTGTTTTGTGCTATTTGGCCGGCTCGTATGCGCGCAGAGGTTGGGCGATGCAGCTGCACTTCGGCGTCCATCGCAACGTCAACAGCATGATGTTCGCAACCCTGGGCGCCGACACCGGTTTCGACTGCATCGGAGGCCCCGTTTCATATCAAGATGTGGCAAGATTTCTCGATACGCTGCACGGAAACAATAATCTGCCCCGCACCGTGATATATTCCATCGACCCCGGCGACAATGCTGTCATCGATTCTCTGGCGTATAGTTTTCACGAGCCGGGAACGCGTTCCTTGATTCAGCACGGAGCGGCCTGGTGGTTCAACGACCACAAAGATGGCATTCGGCAACACCTGTCTTCGCTTGCAGCTCAGGGCCTGCTGGGTACTTTCATCGGAATGCTCACGGACTCCCGCAGTCTCTTGTCTTATGTCCGGCACGATTATTTTCGCAGGATTTTGTGCGAATTTCTCGGCGATCTGGTGGATGCAGGGGAATATCCAAACGATCCGCAGCTGCTGGAAACTCTGGTCAAAGATATTTCTTACCGAAACAGCCTGGCCTATTTCGGTTTGGAAATAGATGTATGATAAAGCTCAAGTCCACGGCACAAGGAGGCAACCATGGCACAGATCAAAATCGCACATACCGAAGAAATCGTCCATCAGTACAAGGAGGGATTTTCCGCAGTTCCCTTTTTAGAAGGGGCCTACGATCAGGCGCGCTTTGAAAAATGTTCGCTGCAACCGGGTCATTCCGTTTCACCGGAGGTCTACGGGATCGCACAGAACAATCAGCTCTTCATTTTTCTCGCAGGGAAAGGATATGTTACTACCCCAAGAGAAGCTTTCAATATCACAGAGGTTGCCGTATTTGTTCCCGAGTTCGACCAGGAACGCTTTACGATCACCTGCTCGACGGACAGCAAAGAAGCATTGGAGTTTATCCACGTGGTGACAGAACTGAACGACTATGACAAGGCCTGTCTGGTGGAAGCTCGGATCAAGTTGCCTCGCTTCCGTCTGCTTTCTCAGGGATGGGAATACGTTGAAGATTTTAAGCAGTCCGATACCAAGTCCGTGATGCTCATCGAGCATCGTAATCTGGGCAGACTGTCCATGGGCGCCGTGTTGGGCAAAGGCCCCACCGTGGTGGGACAACACATCCACAACGAGTTGGTCCAGTGGTATATCCCGCTTCCGGGATCCAAGCTCACTTACACGGCCGGCGGAGATCAGTACCCCATGAAAGGCGGGGATGTGAGTTTTACTCCCACCGGATTCTATCACGGTGCTCAGGCAGAAGAAGGAGACTCGTACGATTACATCTGGTTTGAGTTGTGCTGTGAGGGATACCCCGGCGAAATCAAATAAAGCGGTGAGAAATCAGGCAGGACAGATCAAATTAACCAGATCAGGATTGTTAGATCGACAGGCCTGGGAAGAAGCAGGCGTCAAACTGCCCGGCTACGATGTGTCCGCAGTGGCGGAGGAGACGATCCGCCACTGCGGGTGGATCCATTTCGGCGCCGGGAATCTCTTCCGTGCCTACCCGGCGATGCTTCAGCAGCGATTGATTCGCAGTGGGGATGCCGGGACCGGAATTCTGGCCGTTGTGGATGCCGTTTCCGAAACACCGGAAAAGATTTACGCACCCTACGATCACTTGAGCCTGGCAGTTACACTGGATGCCGACGGACGATTTGACAAAGAAGTCCTCGGCTGTATCGCCGATGTGCTCCGGGCCGATCCCCGTAAGCCGGACTGGCAGAAGCTGGTCCGAGCTTTTTGCAGTCCGGATTTGCAGATCGCTACGTTTACCGTCACCGAAAAAGGATATGCGACGCATCTGCCGGACGGAACTGTCCGGCCGGAACTTGCGCAGGATCTGAAGCAGGGGCCGGAAAAGGGTGTGAACTTGCTGACCGCTGTCACCGCATTGCTGTTCCGCCGTTACAGGGCGGGCGGCATGCCCCTTGCTCTTGTGAGCCTGGACAACTGCGCTCAAAACGGCCGACGCCTGGGGGATGCAATCCGCTTTATTGCCGACGCGTGGCAGAAGAACGGATGGGTCGACCTCGGGTTTATAGCGTATCTCAGTGATGGAGCCGGAATCTCCTTCCCCTGGACCATGATCGACAAGATCACTCCCTATCCCTCGGAAATCGTACGGGATCATCTTCAGTCCCTGGGGATTGCAGACATGGATATCCTGCGGACAGGGCGGGGAAGCCTGAGCGCTCCTTTTGTCAATGCGGAGAGACAGGGTTATCTGGTCATCGAAGACCGATTTCCCAACGGTCGGCCTCCCCTGGAGCAAACCGGGGTGTTGTTCACCGATCGGGAAACCGTAGAGAAAGTGGAGAAAATGAAAGTGGGCACCTGTCTGAATCCGCTCCACACGGCGCTGGCATTGCTGGGTTGCCTGTTGTGTTATCCCACGGTTGCCTCTGCCATGACCCATCCGCTTTTGCCCGGATTTCTGAGGGCGATGGCAATGGAAGAAGGAATGCCGGTTTTGGAAGACCCCGTTCTTCTGGATCCCGTGAAATTTCTGGACGAAGTGCTGGAGGAACGGTTGCGCAATCCTTTCCTGCCGGATACACCCAAGCGCATCGCAACGGATACATCTCAGAAAATACCGGTGCGCTTTGGGACGACCTTACAAAAATATGCCGCTGTACAGCCCGACCGGCTGCAAGAACTCCGGTACATCCCATTCGTATTCGCCTGCTGGTTGCGCTATCTGCTGGCGACGGACGATAGGGGAAATCCAATGGAATTGAGTCCAGATCCACGTCTCGCGAACCTGCGGAAAGCGGTGGAAGGCATTGAAGTTGGAAGCCCGTGGAACCCCGGGCCGGGCGTGGAAGATCTTTTGCACGACCGGGAGACGTTCGGGATCGACCTTTGGTCCGCCGGTCTTGCGGAGGCTGTCATGGAACTGTTCCGGCAGATGTGCGAGGGACCCGGCGCAGTGGAAAAAGTGTTGACTCGAATCACCGGCAAATCGGATACTTGATAGGAGGACGGGATGAAAATGACACTGCGGTGGTACGGGAAAGAAGCAGATCCCATTCCACTGGAATACATACGACAGATTCCCGGAGTAACGGGCGTTGTGACCGCATTGATGGATATGCCCGCCGGGACTCTGTGGCCGTGGGAGCGGATTGCCGAGCGGAAACGACAAGTGGAAGAAGCCGGGCTGGAGATGAAGGTCATTGAGAGCGTGAATGTCCATGAAGATATCAAACTGGGTCTGCCCTCCAGGGACGAATACATCGAAAACTACCGGAAAACCGTGCAGCGGCTGGGGCAGGCCGGCGTGGAAGTGATCTGCTACAACTTTATGCCGGTCTTCGATTGGACGCGGACCGACCTGGCTTCCGTCAGGCCCGACGGCGCCACGGCACTGGCTTACCGTCAGGATCTGGTGGATGTCATCCGGGACCCTCAGGAATTTGCCGACAAGATCGAAAAAAATGTGCAGGGATTTGAAATGGCAGGATGGGAGCCCGAGCGCATGTCAGAGGTCCGGAGATTGTTTGGCCTCTACAAAGGGGTTTCTCACGATGATCTTTTCGCGCATCTGGGGTACTTCCTGAATGCGGTCATGCCGGTATGTGAGGCGTACGGTGTCTCTATGGCCCTGCATCCCGACGACCCGCCCTGGGACATCTTCGGACTGCCCAGGATTATCACCGGACGAGAAAGCCTGGAGCGAGTCCTGGCTCTGGCGGATACGCCCTGCAACGGACTGACGTTGTGTGCCGGATCTCTGGGTGCGGATCCGGGCAATGATCTGCCTGCGTTGATCCGGGAATTCGGCGGCAGGAAGCGCATCCATTTTGCCCATATACGCAATGTAAAGCACTGCGGGCCGCGTCACTTTGAGGAAACCGCGCACTATTCCGATGACGGCAGCCTGGACCTGTATGAGATCATCAAAGCTTATGGTGATGTGGCGTATGAAGGATATGTCCGCCCCGATCACGGGCGAATGATTTTCGGCGAGACCGGGCGGGCGGGCTATGGTCTGTACGACCGGGCCCTGGGCGCTTCATACATCAACGGCCTGTGGGAGGCTGTCACCAAGAACGATAAAGGTAAGGAGAAGATCCTATGAACAGCATTTCAGATACCATTCGCCGGCTCGGCATCGTGCCGGTGATCAAAATCGACGATCCCGATCTGGCGATTCCTCTCGCAAAAGCGCTGGAAGCCGGAGGCCTTCCACTGGCTGAAGTAACGTTCCGTACCGCTGCGGCGGTCCAAGCGATCCGCAACATTGCCGCCGGTTGTCCGCAGATGACGATCGGTGCAGGAACCGTCACCACGACGGAACAGGTGGATGTCGCTGTGGAAGCAGGGGCCTCATTCATGGTCAGTCCCGGGTTCAATCCAAAGATCGTGCGCTACTGTATCGAAAAAAACGTACCCATATTCCCGGGCACCTGCACCCCCGGAGAAATGGAGCAGGCGATGGAACTGGGCTTGGACACCGTGAAGTTTTTCCCGGCGGAGGCAGCCGGAGGGATCGCTTTTTTGAAGGCGGTAGGCGGGCCTTATCCCACACTGCGTTTTATGCCGACCGGCGGGATCAAGCCGGAAAATATCGCCTCTTACTTGAGTCTTAAGAGCGTTATCGCCTGCGGCGGATCCTGGATGGTGCCGTCTGAATGCATTGCTGCAAAGGACTTTGAGACGATCACCGGACTGACTGCCGAAGCCGTGGCTCTGGTGCGTCGATGCAGAGAAGAAGGAGGGACAAAATGAATAAAAGAGTCGTAACCTTTGGAGAGATCATGCTCCGCCTGGCACCCGAAGGGTATTACCGATTTGTTCAGGCATCGGCATTCGGCGCAATCTATGGCGGAGGAGAAGCCAACGTGGCGATTTCACTGGCTAATTTCGGGCTGGAGTCTCGTTATGTGACCAAGCTTCCCGCCCATGAGATCGGGCAAGCTGCCGTCAATACCCTGCGCAACTATGGGGTGGATACGTCCCTGATCGTGCGGGGCGGAGATCGGGTGGGGATCTATTTTCTGGAGAAAGGAGCCTCTCAGCGGCCTTCCAAGGTGATTTATGACCGAGCAAATTCTTCCATCGCTGCGGCGACCCGCCGGGATTTCGATTGGGATCGGATTTTCGAAGGAGCAGACTGGTTTCATTTTACCGGCATCACACCGGCGTTGGCTCCGGAAATTGCCGCTGTGTGCGAAGAAGCGTGCAAATCAGCGAAAGCCGGGGGCCTGACTGTATCCTGCGATCTGAATTACCGCAAAAAGCTGTGGAGCCGGGAAGAAGCGGGCAGAACCATGGCAGCGCTCTGCAAGTATGTGGATGTGTGTATCTCCAACGAAGAAGATGCGAAGGATGTGTTCGGCATCGAACCCGAACAAAACGACATTATCGCCGGCAAACTCAACAGGGAAGGCTACGAGACGGTAGCTGCTCGTCTGACGGAACGTTTTGGTTTTCAAAAAGTCGCCATCACGCTTCGTGGATCGATCTCCGCCAGTGAAAACAACTGGGCTGCGATGGTTTATACAAACGGCACCTCTTATTTTTCAAAAGAATACAACATCAAAATCGTGGATCGCGTGGGCGGCGGCGACAGTTTCGGCGCAGGCCTCATCTATGGCTGTCTGACGGGCAAATCGGACCGGGAGGCCTTGGAATTCGCCGTGGCTGCCTCTTGTCTGAAGCATTCTGTCGAGGGGGACTACAATCTGGTATCCGCGGCGGAAGTGGAAGCCCTGGCCGGCGGAGACGCCTCCGGTCGAGTCCAGCGATGATCGTTGAAAAACAGACATGAAAAAACAGGCCGTGATCGTGAAGGGTACGGCCTGTTTTATTTGAGCAGCACTACGGTGATACCCTTGTTCTCTGTGATGTCCCGGTCGAATTGTTTCAGTTGGCTGCAATGGTCGATAAATTCGATTCTCCGATCCTTCCATTCTTCTCCGCCGCAAAAGTCCAGCACCAATCCGGACAGACTTCGTTCCCGCAGTTTTTTTCGCACGCCGGTACGGATGCCGCCGCCTGTACCGGAAGATCCCCAGCCGTGTATGAACACCAGTGCCCGGTAGCCCATTCTTTTATAGGTACCGAGCTGGCCTACCATGTCCCGCACGGCCAGATCCACTGTGGGAAAGCCTCTTTCCAGATTGATGTAGCGTACTTTCTGCACCGTTGCTCCTCCTAATAAGGGGCATTCAACGAGCCCGGAGAAAGGCCTCGTTTGTAGACTGCCTCAAACACATCCCAAGCCGCATCCTCTCCCTGAGAATACTGCCAGCAGGCCGAACCGGCCAGACCGTAGGTATAAACCAATGTCAGCCGTCCTGCGATCGAACGGGGATCCTCCAGCCAGATCTTGTCCGTGTTGCTGCCGTTGATATATTCTGCGTAGTACTGTCCGGTTTCCGGCAGCCAGCGCGGCGTAAGACCTTTGCTTTGGATGAGCTCCCGGGCGGCCGTCATCGTCATGGTCCTGTTTGTGATTTGTTTTCCGGTGGGCGAAACAGTCCACAGACGGGTATACATGGGGATGCCCATCAGGATCTTTCGTCCATCCACATAGGTCAGAAGATCCTGTATGGCCTTGTCTGCCCAGGGCAGGGAAGAGACCGAGCCGGCGGACGGACTGGTCGAATAGTGTTCATCGTAGGTCATCACGGCGATGTAGTCCACTGTTTTGCCCAGGGCGGCATAATCATATTCCACAGTCCATGGCTTCGGGATCAGGGTATCGATGGACAGCGTCAGCCCGAGCCTTTCGGTGTACTTGCGCATTTCCCGTACGAATGCGGTAAGATTGTTGCGGTCGGAATCCCTGACATCTTCGTAATCGATGTTGATGCCGTCCACCTCGTAGAGACAGGCGTAAAACAGGTATTGGGCGATGGTTTTGTTGCGCAGGTCAGTGTCCGCCAACACCTTGGTCGTGTAGTTTGTGGAGCCCGTCGTGCTCATATTGTTGGTGATGGTGGCCCATACATAGGCGCCGTTTTCCCGGGCCGTCCTGGTGTAGCCAAGGTCCCCGTTGTTTTCGATGTTTCCGTTGCCTTCGACGATCTGGTCGAACCAGGTGGGTGCAAGGATGTCGATTCCTTCGTGCGCTTCCGGTGCCGCCGGGCTGATGTTTCCCACGTATTGCCACGCAAGGTTGATCTTTTGTCCCTGAAAGTTCGGCTTTTCTCCGGGCACAAACCGGTAGTCCAGCAAGCGTTCGTCGTCAGTGGCCATGCGCAGATCGTCTTTCATAATATATGCCGATGTCCCGGTGAGAGATTCGACCTGATAATAACTAGGCGTTTCCCGTCGGATCAGCACGACTTCATCTTTGGCAAAAGAAAGACTGCGTCCGTCGCTTTCCACAAGAGAGGCTACAGCCGGAGTGTTGTCGGACAGAATACGTCCCGCAAGGGATTGACTGTCCGTATTTGCCAAATACAGTGTGTCTTGGTACAGCGAGTAGCCCAGACCGGCAAACTGTGCCGTGGTGTTCAACGGAGCATAGAGCTCTCCGTCGATGCTGCGAAGCGGGATGTAGACGGTACCGGCATTGTTTTTGATGAACTGTGTCGTCGCGCCGTCGCCGATATACACGTTGAGTCGATTGAGATCCATATTCAGACGGGCATTTTTCATGTCCGATGTGTCCGGACTGAAAATGCCGCTATTGCCTCGCTGGAGCAGCACATTCAGCGGGATGTAGGGGGTGCCTCTGTGCATGTAGCCAGTGCCGGCTATCGTGGATCCGTTGTACAGGATGGCAAAGGGTTCATATTCTTCGGAAGCAGCCCGAACCGCTCCGCCGGGAAGAAAAGCAATAAAAAGAACCGACAACACGGTAAGTGCGGCGGTCTTGAGCCATTTGCGATTGAACAGTCGTCTCGTCATCCCTGATTCCCCCTGATAATTACTGAGACTTATTATACTGGAAAATGATCCCGGACACAAGGCCGGAAACGCATGTGACCCTGTCAATTCCTATGCGGGACAGGAAAACACGGAACGTAGCACAGCAGTATCGCGATAGACAATATATGTATATTGCTGCAGCAATTAACTGTAACTGTCAAATTTCCTTGATATCTCAGCTCGTTTGGATTAAAATGTACGGGAGTGGCAAGGCACTATCGCCTGCTTGTAACGGAGTAAACAAGTAAATGGAGGTAAGATTATGAAGAAAATAATCGCTGTTTTACTGGTTCTTGTCCTAGCCCTTGGGCTGGCAGCCTGCGGTGGCGGGGGAGAGGATGCGCCGGAAGTTACCAGACTGACCATGGTGACCGGCGGAGATTCCGGTACATATTATGCGTTCGGCGGCGTGATCGCCAGCGTGCTGTCTTCTAAAATCGAGAATCTGGAGATCACAGCAGTAACGTCCGGGGCTTCTGCGGCCAACTGCCGCTCCCTGAACAACGGAGAAGCGGATCTGGCCATCATGCAGAACGATGTATTGGGGTATGCAGTCACCGGCACCGAAACAATGGAAGCCGACGGCGCAATGCCCAAGCTCAAGGCGATCGCATCCATGTATCCGGAGGCGGTGCAGCTCGTTGCGCTGGCAAATTCAGGCATCACATCGGTCGAAGATCTGGCCGGGAAAAAAGTCTGTGTCGGTGATCAGGGCTCCGGTTCCGAAACGAACGCCAAGCAGGTGCTGGAAGCTTACGGCCTCAGCTACGAGGATTTCGACGTGCAGTATCTGTCCTTCTCCGAGGCATCCACTGCCATGCAGAACGGTACGGTAGATGCGGCGTTTGCAACGTCTGCGCTGCCCAACAATGCGATTGTCGAATTATCGACCATGAAAGACATTGTCGTCATCCCCATCGACGGAGCGGGCGCTGATGCGTTGATCGCAAGCTATCCGTTCTATGCGCCCACGATCATCAGCGATGATATTTACAATGTCCCCGGTGCTGGAACGGTGGCAATGCTGGCCACGTTGGTCTGCACCGAAGATATGTCCGAAGATTTAGTCTACAGCATCACGAAAACCTTGTTTGAAGCGAAGGAAGACCTGATCGCGGGTCACTCCAGAGGCAACGACATCGAACTGGAAAAAGCGAAGGACGGCGTTACGGTCGACTTCCATCCGGGCGCACTCAAGTATTACGAGGAAATGGGAATCTAAATGAAACGCGCCTTTTTCACAGGGCCGAATCCATCAAGAGAGAAGGAGGAACGTGCGGGTATGTCGCCCGCACGACTCTTCCTGGTAGCGGTACTCGTGGTTTGTACCGCATTTTTGACGATACCGTTCCATCTGCGTCTTATTGTGAGCAGTGCGGACACCGAAGAGATGCTGCTTTCACTCCCGGTCGAAGAAAATGAAATGATTCGAATCGGATTTGTCCACTCGGTCAACCTGTCGCCGGTGGAGGATCGATACGAAGTCCGGGGGAGCGAGCTGGTTTTGCGATCCACGCTTTTTAAAACATACGGCGCAGGGATCCCCATACTGGATGACGGACTCGGAACAGCGTTTGGGAGCACCCCCGAAGGATTCGAGATCACCGGGATCGATCTTCCGCGTACGCAGATCCCGATCCAGCTTCAGACCGTGCCCGACCACACATTGTATTATCGGCAAACGCCCATTCGCCTGCTGGAGCTGGCCGGATCGGGCAGCCTTGTTCATATCGGCATCCGGCGGATTTCGCTGTTCAGGATGCTGTCTGTCCGTTCTATCGCCCCCTATCTCTAAAAGCAGGAGGTATTTCATGAAATTGTTTCAAAAGAAGATTCGAAAGGATCGCACCATTCAGGATAACCGAGACGATATCGACCGGAAAGGGTTGTCCGAAGAAGAGGTCGCCCGGCTGGAAGCAGAGGCGGTCCTGCAAAAATATGATAAAGAGTCTTCTTTTCGGAACCAGCTGCCGACGCGTATCACCAATGCCATTGCGGCGATCCTGATTCTGTTCTCACTGTTCCAGCTCTATACCACCATCTGGACGATCCCGATCCAAAAATTGCGGCCGATCCATCTGGCTTTTACGTTGTTGCTGGTGTTCTTGCTGTATCCGGCCGCCCGCAGTCTCAGAAAAGATCGTATTCCCTGGTATGATGCGATCTTTGCTTTCATGGCGCTGGGCTGCGCGCTGTACATCCCGTTCAATTACGAATACGTGATCCAGAATGTGGGGAATTATACCCCTACGGACATCGCAGTCGGCGTCGTGGGGATCCTCCTGCTGATGGAGGCCTGCCGGCGTGTCGTAGGGCTGCCGATCCTGATCATCGTTTCGGGGTTTTTGTTGTACGCATTGCTTGGGGAGAACATTCCTGGTACGTTCGGGCATCGGGGTTACACGATCAAACAAATCATCAATCACATGTATTTCACCACCTCCGGTGTCTTCGGCACGCCGCTGGGGGTGTCGGCGACCTTTATCTTCCTGTTCATTCTATTCGGTGCTTTTCTCGAAAAGACCGGTGTGGGACGCCTGTTCATCGATTTGGCCAACGCCATCGCCGGACGGCGGGTCGGAGGCCCCGCGAAAGTGGCGGTCATTTCTTCGGCGCTGCAGGGCACCGTTTCCGGAAGTTCCGTGGCCAATACGGTCAGTACGGGATCGTTTACCATACCGGCCATGAAGCGGCTGGGGTATAAGCCGGAATTCGCCGGGGCCGTGGAAGCGGCGGCTTCCACCGGCGGACAGCTGATGCCCCCCATCATGGGCGCAGCAGCTTTCCTGATGGCCGAATCCACAGGATTTACCTACGCCTCGGTGGTCAAATCGGCCATCATCCCGGCGATCCTGTACTTCTCGGGCATTCTGATCAGCGTTCATCACGAAGCCCGTAAAATCGGTCTTAGGGGCATGGATGACGCCGACATTCCCAATGCGGGGCAAGTCATGAAAGAACGGGGGCACCTGCTGTTGCCTTTGGCGTTCATGATCTACATGCTGGCCAGCAAAGTAACGCCCTCCTATGCCGCTTTGGGGGCGATCCTCACCTCTCTCATGGCCTACAGCATCAACTG
>Ga0265294_10008798_pt1 | contig 11728 bp, 6 predicted proteins | sample MunlanPumphouse3_FD_192504 | JGI IMG/M metagenome (GOLD analysis project Ga0265294, IMG submission 192504) | Groundwater microbial communities from a municipal landfill in Southern Ontario, Canada - Pumphouse #3 | ecosystem: Environmental > Aquatic > Deep subsurface > Groundwater | place...
AAGATGCTCAAAGACATCGTAGGCAAGGTTGTAAGCAGTGGGGCAAATGTGGTCTTCTGCCAGAAGGGAGTAGAAGACATGGCCCAGCACTACTTGGCAAAAGCAGGCATCTTTGCAGTACGCAGAGTCAAGAAGAGCGATATGGAAAAGCTTGCCCGCGCAACTGGGGCTAAACTTATTACAAATCTAGACGAGATTGCCCCTGAAGATCTTGGCCATGCGGAATTTGTCGAAGAGAAGAAAGTCGGAGGCGATAGCATGACTTTCGTTACCGGCTGTGATAACCCCAAGGCTGTAACCGTTCTTCTTCGTGGCGGGACCGAACACGTTGTAGACAGCATTGACAGTGCCCTTGAAGATGCAATGCGCGTTGTAGGGGTTGCAATTGAAGACGAAAAGCTAGTTGCAGGCGGAGGTTCTCCCGAAGTAGAAGTTGCTCTTAGACTTCAGGAATATGCAGCAACGCTTGAAGGCAGAGAACAGCTCGCAGTCAAAGCTTACGCCGAAGCTCTGGAAGTAATTCCGAGAACCCTTGCGGAAAACGCAGGGCTTGACCCGATTGACATGCTCATGGAACTGCGTTCTCAGCATGAGAAAGGTACAAAAACAGCAGGTCTCAACGTCTATGAAGGAAAAGTCGTTGACATGTGGGAAAACTTTGTGGTCGAACCTCTCAGGGTTAAAACCCAGGTTGTCAATGCCGCAACCGAATCTGCGGTCATGATCCTCAGAATCGATGATATTATTGCCTCCACCCGTGCTCCAGCCCCCGCACCCGGGCCCGAAGGCATGGGCGGAATGCCTCCTGGAATGGGCGGCGGCATGGGCGGAATGCCCCCTATGATGTAAGTTTGAAGCGCTTAAAATAAGCTCGAAAAGTTGGGGCGGAGCTTTTTCCGCTCCTTTTTTTCAACTTTTTCTTTCTTTTTTACGCTTTTTTTTCAAGACAATTTAGGATATCTGCAGCTTCAAGTTTTAGTTTTATAATTCTGGTCCTCCCCCGCTGTCCTTTCCCCGAAAAATTCGCATCTACATAATTTAAGGAGCGGAGTTTGTTGACAATTCCGTAAAAACGAGTATACCCTAAGCCAGTTTGTTCGTGAAAAGCTTTGTAAAGTTCCCCGGCTTGGATTTCTCCTTTTTTTGCAGCTAGCTCAAGCAGCTTTTTTTCGGAATCCAAAAGAAGACTTATGCCCCTGCAAAGATGCAGAATTTTGGAGGCCTCGTAGGCTTTTTCAACATCTACTGCAGCAACCGTCCGGCTGCCCCGAAGCTCAGCATTCAGCCCCGAACGTTTCAAAAGGTCGATTCCAACTCTCAAGTCTCCAGTCCTTTCCACATAGGCCACAGTCAAGTTCAGAACCTCGTCTGAAATCACTTTCGGGTAAAAGCCATATTTTACCCTGTCTCGAAGGATGTCTCGGATTTCTGAATATTCATAGCGAGGAAAGGCAATTTCTTCGGGTAAGAATACGGAATTGACTCTTGCATCAAGTCTGTAAAGATCTGAAGCATCGTTTAGAATCCCTATTACTCCTATTTTAATTCCAGGAAATTCTTCATGAGCTCGAAGAAGTGAGTACAAAACCTCGTTTGCATGTCCTTCATAGCAGAGATAGTTAAGGTCATCAAGGGCTACAAGCAGCACTTTTTCAGAGCGGATCAGAGAATCTACAATATTATCAAAGAGTTTCCGAAAAGCTACTCCTGAGGCTGGGGGGGAGATTCCAAATATTTTTTTGTAAATCCTGGAAACAACAGCAAAGCGAGTTGAATCAATCTGACAATTGACTTTTATGGCCAACACGTTTTTTGCATGAGTTTCGATTTCCTTGAAACCCTTCATGACAGCGCTGGTTTTTCCGGTGCCAGGAGGCCCTACAAGCAAGCAATTTACAGGCCTCATTCCTCGAAGCATAGGTCTGAGCGCAAATCTAAGGGTGTTTAATTGTGTATCCCTGTGGGGAAAGTAATCTGGCAGATAGTCAGGTTCCAGCACTTCAAGCTCTTTAAAAAGAGTCTCGTCCCAGAGTAGTATATTTTTATCAGTCAAGGCAGGCGCTCCCTCAATATATTAAAAAATGTAGAAAGGCTGTGGAAAAAGCGGAAAAGCTCTAAGCAGATTTCTAAATGAATATTTTAGAGTAAGGTTTCTACTACATAAAAGGGAACTGCTGAAATATATTCTTTCTCAGTTTTGAGAAGCTTGGATAATTCCTGAGCTTTTCTTGTCAGAGGGAGTATCGCTATTAATATCTCATTCACATACTATATTGTAGAAGCAAGCATGGAAATCGAAGCAAAATTTTTAATAAAGGATGAAGTAAATTATCGAAAACTGCAAGCTCTTGAAAGGCTTGGAGATTACGTATTTTCCATAGGCAAGTCTCAGTTTATCGAAGATTGTTTTCTTGATACTGCTGATTTGGAGATCACAGCTTCCGGATATTATCTGAGACTCCGGAAAACCTGTGGGGAGAAGGGACAGTGGGCGACCATAAAAAGTTTGGAAGGCTTTGAGGGTGGCCGGCACAAAAGGGAAGAGTATGTAGGATTTCTTCCGGCTGGAGGGGCGTTACTTTCGGATTGCAGGGAAGCTGCGGTCCGAAATAGGGTTTTTGAAATGGTAGGGGAAGCCGAACTAAAACCTCTTGTAAAACTTAAGCAGAAAAGGCTTTTCAGGCAGATGGAAATGGCTGGTAGGCATGTTGCTGAACTTGCTCTTGACAGAGTCGAACTGGAAAGCGAAACTCAGAATAAGGTTTACTTAGAACTTGAGGTAGAACTTAAGGAAGAAGGCACAGGAGAAGATCTGAAGCTGATTTCAGAGCTTCTGTCTCAGGCTTTTCAACTCGAATCAAGCTCCTATTCTAAATTTGAAAGAGCGCTTCTTTTCAGAGAAGGACTTGAGGAGAGGAGTTTCTTAAGCCCGAGAGAAAAAGCTTTTTGTACTCAGCTTAAATCTCACGGGAACCGCTATGGAAAGTGGGCAAGAGTCCTGCTTGCCTATTCCGAAGGCCAAACAGCTGCTGCGATTAGTCAGGCTCTAAATATTTCGGAAACAGAGCTAGGAAAAATTCTCAATACTTTTGAAAAAGAACGCCTTTCTTTTTTTCCTTTTGTTCAAAAGGAAAGCGCTGTTCAAAAAATTCATTTTCAACCCGAAAGAAGCAGCCTGCTTTGGGTAGATCTCGAACCCAGCCTGAAATCCCTTCAAGAGAATAAAGAGAAAAAGAAGGCTAAGAAGGCTTTTGAAAAAGCTGAGCCTGAAAAAGAGAAGCTTAGAAAAAAAGAGCTCCTAAATCCAGAAACTCCAGAGACTCTGCTTAAGCTCTACGCTGCGGATAAAGAAAAAGCTCTAAGGGTAAAAGCTTTGGCTCTTGCGCTTTTTGATGGGTTTTTGCCTTTCCATGGGCTTGGAAAAGAAGATCGAGATCTGCTTGAAGTTGCGGCTCTTCTACACGATATAGGAAATAGTGTCTTGAAAAAAGACAAAGCTGAACTTGGAAAAGAAATCCTGTTAGCCAATCCTCCGGCAGGGTTGGATATAAGGAAAATCCGATTGCTTGCTCTGGTTCTTGAGCTTCAGACTTCCGGAATAAACGAAAAAACCTTGAAAAAAGTCTTGGAAGATGCTCAGCTTAGGCTTTCTCCAGGCTTTCAGAACAGAGCTCTTATGCTTGCGGTTTTCCTAAGAATTGCAAATTTTATTGAAGAATATAGTAAAGCTGCGGAAAATGGAATAGAAAGGGGCTTTGTCTCTGAAGTAAGGCTTGGAAAAGTTCGATTGCTTGGTACGGAAGCGGAAATTGAACTCTGGGGTCAGGAAGCCGAAGCTGCTGCAAAAGGGCTGGAAAAAAGGAAAAAGTTCTGGGAACAGTTCTTTGAAATAAAACTTCGCTTTGTTCCTGTAAAAACTACCTCCAAAATCGAGAGCAAGGAAAAAAGGGAAGAAAAAGAAGAAGCAGGCAAAGGGGAAGAAAGACTTGAAAGATTTGTAAAAACTGAAATCCCTATAAGTCTTAAAAAATCCAAAAAGTACGCAAAACCCCGAATAAATCCCAAAGATTCGATGGCTGAAGTTGCTCGTGGGGTTTTTGCTTTTCAGTTTGAACAGATGCTTGCTCATGAAAGGGGAACCCGAAAAGGAACCGATATCGAAGAATTGCATGATATGCGGGTAGCTATTCGAAAGATGCGGGCAGCTTCTGAGATTTTTGAAGCTTATCTGGATCCTGAAGAACTGAAAGCTCCGTTGAAAGGGCTGCGTTCTACTCTCCGAGTCCTTGGCCGGGTTCGAGATCTGGACGTCTTTTGGGAAAAGACAAAAGCCTACCAAAAAAGCCTGCCTCCAGAGCAGGAACAGGCCCTTGAACCTCTATTTCAGGCCCTTGAGCACAAGCGGGAGAAAAACCGAAAGCTAATGCTTTCCTATTTGGATAGTGAAAAATACGCTCATTTCAAAAAGGAGTTTTCAGAATTTTTGGCCCGGCCCGGGGCTGGAAAGCTTCCCACAAACACAGAAAAACACGACGCTTTGCCCCATAGGGTAAGGGATGTACTTCCCTTTGTGGTTTATTTTCGTTTTGCAGAAATCTCAGCTTATGCCGAATGGGTAGAAGGGCCTTACGTCTCGGTTGAACGGCTGCACAGACTCAGAATTGCAGCAAAGGGGTTTCGCTATACCTTTGAATTCTTTGAGCAGGTCCTTGGCAAAGAAGCCAAAAGCACAATCAAAGAATTTAAAGCCCTTCAGAATTTACTAGGGGAGCTCAATGATGCGGTTGTGGCAATTGACCTTCTAAATGCCTACCTGAGAACAGGCTCTTTCCAAGCTCCTCCTTCCTTAAATGCGAAAAGCTCTGCCCAAAATGAGGCTGTTTTGGGCAGGGACGGCGTTGAAGTCTATCTTGAATTCCGGGAAAAAGAGCTCGATACTCTTCTTGACTGTTTTCCTGAGGTTTGGGAAAAGATTCAGAGCAGGGAATTTCGAAAAAGGATTGAAAAAGCCCTTGAAAATCTGTACTGAAAAACTCTATCCAAAATCTACTTGAATGAGCAGAGCCTCAAGCAGAAGGCTAAAATACTAAGTTAATTCCGAGGCTCTCAAATTCTTTTTAGAAACTCTAATTCAAAAACTAACGGTGTACGGGAATGCTCCTTTCATATCAGGTGGATTTGATTATAGGTTTTTCCTTCCTCATTTCACTGGCTGCAGGCTATTTTTTTGTGCCGGCAAAGCTTAAAACCGAATTTAGTTATAAAAAGTTAAGAAAATCCCAAATTTCAAAACTGCTTCCCTATGCAAGCCTTGCAGCTTTTATTTTTGCACTTATGAACTTTCAGACCAAGCTTTCAAATTTACTTGGGCTTGACCCCTCTCAAAATTATAACCAATATCTGTTGAGGCTGGAAGGGAACAAAGTAAGCTATTTTCAGAATCTGGAAACTCCTTTGCTGACCTACTTTTGTGCAGGTATTTATTTGCTTGGGTTTTCTTTTCTCTTAATTTTTACTTTCGTAATTTTCCTCTGCAATAGCAATAAGGAAACGCTTAAAGAATATGCAGCCGCATTTACTTGCATATATCTGGCCGCGTATCCTTTTTATATCTTTTTTCCAGTCGAGGTTACAGGGCACGTCCTACCTGAAATGAGCCCTTTGCTCTATCAGCTAAACCCTTTTATCGTCCAGCTCGTAACTATCTGTGATCCCGGGCTTAACAATTGTTTTCCCAGCTTGCATGCTGCTCTTTCTGTGATGGCAACGCTTTTTATTATTTTAAAAACTGAGCTTAAAAGCTACAAGGTGTTTGCGCTTTTAATCACTCTTTCCATCCAATTTGCAATCCTTTATCTGGGCATCCACTGGATTACGGATCTGCTTGCAGGGAATCTGCTGGCTTTTATTGTTTATTTCCTAGTTACCAGGAGCTCGGGCTTGAAAAATAAAAAAGAAGGAAAAATAAGGCATTTGAGGTATAAAAATGAGGATTTTGATATTTATCTGCGGTGAAGGTTTGGGGCATACAAGTCGCTGTACTGCCCTTGGCCGGGAGCTGCTCGCTGCAGGGCATGAAGTCCATTTCGGAGCTTATGGCTATTCAAAAAAATTTGTTGAAAGGAAAGGTTATAAGACTCATGAGCTTCCTCCGGAAATAAAGCTTGTCGGAGCCTCTGGGGGTTTGGATTTGAAAAAATCGGTTCTGGAAACTCTTAAAGGCGGAAACGCTGCAGGCCTTTTAAAGGTTTTAAAGCTCTTAAAAGAAACGGATCCTGAGATCGTGGTTTCAGATAGCTATTTTACAGGAGTGCTCGCCTCAAAAATTCGAAAGCTTCCGGTTTATTTCATAGTTAACCAATCAAATATGGAAGTCTTCTTTAAAAACGGAGGAATTGCTTTTCAGGGGCTGGGCTCTTTGATAAAACTGGTATACCGAGATGTTTTCAGGCGGGTTGACAGAGTAATAGTCCCGGATTATCCCCTGCCTTTTACGCTCTGCAAGCTAAATTTGGATTTTGAAAGCCAAATCTCAAAAGAGGTTTTTTTCAGTGGGCCTCTGGTATTGAAAAAATACGATGAAGTAACCCCTCTGCCTCTCAAAAATCCGCATGTTCTCTCCCTCATTGGAGGCTTTGGATACCGAAAACCTATCTTTGATAAAATTCTTGAAGTTGCAAACCTTGACCGAAGCATTAATTACACGCTTCTTTCGGGTCCGAACCTGGATCCGAGCGTGTTTTCTTCCCTGCCTGCAAACGTCACGCTCAAACCTTTCATTGAAGATCAGTTTCCCTATCTCAAAGCTTCAGAGCTTGTAATCGCGCCGGGAGGGCATAGTACTATAATGGAAGCGCTTTCTTTTGGAATTCCTGTTCTCTCCTTTCCGGATATGAAGCATTTTGAACAGGAGAGTAATGCCAAAGGGCTTGAGGTCGGAGGTTTTGGAAAAAGCCTAAGCTACGAAGCATCTTCTGCGCAAATTCTTAGTTCCATAAAAGAGCTTCTGGAAGATAAAAAAATCCGAGAAAATGTAAAAAGAATGAAAAATTTGTCTGAAGAGCTAAACGCTCCTGTGGCAATCAGGCAGCTGCTGGAGCCAAAGCAAAAAGCTTATTCTAGAGAAGCTAAAAGAACTGGAGCAAAAGGACCGGGCTTTCATGAATAATTCTGTCAAATGGTTTCTCAGTTCTATATTAATAAGCATATTTTCAATTGCAGCCCTCTTTTTCTTTACCCGGGATTCAATTCCTGCAGATTTTGTAAAGGTGCTTCGACCTGAATATATTTTAGCGGCTTTTTGTATCCATATGTTTTCCTTTATAATCTGGGGTCTGCGGACAAAATCAATGGCAGAAGCTCTTGGACATAAAATAGCTTTCTTTACCTCTATAGAAATTGTAATCTCTAGCACCTTTGTTGCGGCTATTACCCCTTCTTCCATAGGTGGAGAACCTTTAAGGATTCATCTTCTAAACCAAAACCAGGTGCCGGTAGGAAAGGCAACAGCTGTTGTTTTTGGAGAACGCTTATTGGATGCTCTCTTTATCCTACTTGCTGCGCCTTTTTCCCTGCACCTTTTTCGAGATTTGCTTGCTGACTCCCGCTTGGATGCCCTTCTTGCATCAGGAGAAATATTATTAATTTTAAGTCTAAGCCTACTTTTTTATGTAAACCTTAAGCCTCGGCGCTTAAAAGCTCTGATCCCTAGGCTTGCTGCTGGAGCTTCTAGGGTGCTCGGGAGAAAAATTGGCCTTAAAGTCTCAAAACTAAGCTCTGCGCTTGAACTTGGGTTTGAGGAATTTCGAAGCAGTTTAGGCATTTTGTTTAGAGAAGGACGAAAAGGTCTTTTTTTTGGGTTTATATATACAGTCCTTTTCTGGCTCGTTGAGTTTTCCATGCTTTTCGTAATTTTGCTTGGGCTCAGGCAAACCCCGGCTCTTTCCCTTGTTTTTGCAGCCCAGGTTCTGCTTATGATGATTATAGTTCTGCCTCTTACTCCAGGCTCAAGCGGGGTTGCAGAAGTGGCTGCCAGTTCTCTCTTTTCGATTTTTGTTCCTGCAAGTCTGCTTGGAATTACGGTTGCGGCTTGGAGGGCTTTTACTTTTTACTTAAACCTTTTGGCAGGCGGGCTTGTAAGTTTTAAGCTTCTGAAAAATTCGAAATTACTTCAAAAATATATAAAATGAGGATAACTAACTCAATAAAATCAAACCCTTTTTAGGTTCTTTTTTCATCCTTTGCTTCAAGATAGCGCGGAGAAGGCTCAAAGAGCACTTTACAGCTCAAATTGTATCCAAATATTTTTTTGAAATATTTGATCTGGTTTTCCACTTCCCAGAGTTCCAGCTGACACTCCCTTTGAGCGTGCATTTCAAGTACAACGGTTTTAGTAGAAACTATATAAAACCGGACATGGCTGATAATCCCGGCTCTGGAACGATCCAGCCCCTCAGCAAGGCGTAAAAGAGCGCTAAGGACACGAATGCTTTTCACGGAGCTTTTTTTAAGCCCTTCAAACCTGGGATCTTTCTTTTTTATCCCTCCGGTTTTTTTATGGAAATAAGCAAGGTTGGCAAGAATCTCAATTTCTTCGGAATTAAATCCTGCAAGGTTGCTCTCCTTTATAATATGATAGGCATAGGCATGGTGCCTGTCGTAAGAAAGCAAGAGCCCGATATCGTGCAAAAGGGCTGCATATTCTAAAAGTTCTCTTTCTTCATCTCTGAATTCATAGATTCCTATGGCCCGAGCGCTGTCGAAAAGTTCGAGGGCAAGTCTGGCAACAAAAAGGGCATGGGTCTCGTCAAAGTGGCAGGTAAGCCCAAGTTGCATCACACTCCGTTTCCGGACTGAGAGCTGGGCTCTCAAATCCGAATGAGCACTTTTTGAAAGATAATCTTCAAGGAGTCCTTCTCGAAGTCCTCTTTTACTTATTCGGATTTTTGAAAGGCCAAGCTCTTCCATTAAAACCTCAAGGATTGCTGCTCCTGCAATGATGATATCGGCTCTATGGGAATTTATTCCCGGAAACTTTCCTCTTTCTTCAAGGGAGAGGGCGCAGATTTCCTTTACAACTTTTTTTAGATCTCCATACTCTAGTACTTCTGGATTTTTTCTTTCTGCTCCTTGCGTATAGAAAAAAGCCATTTTCCCCAAGGTTTCAATCGTTCCCGAACTTCCAACTGCCCAGGTTATTTTCTGATCCGAAAGGGATTTTACGGCAGGAGCTGCAATTTTTTTTACATGGGCTTTTATCGTCCTGTAGCGTTTTTGGGAAACTGGCCCCTTCTCCGCAGGCAAAAAAATATTCGTCAGCCGGATGGCTCCAAGGTTTAGAGAGTTCAGATAATAGTAGTGCTTCTGATCTCCCAAAGAAATTTCAGTACTTCCCCCTCCTATGTCGATAAAAAGAGCTCTTGAGGCCCCAATTCTGAGCCCACTTGAAACTCCAAGATAGATCAGCCGGGCTTCTTCAGCCCCTGAGATTGGGCAGACTTCAAGTTTGGCCTTGTTTTTAAGCATTTCCAGAAACTGAACCTTATTGCTGGCATCCCGGGTTGCAGAGGTTGCAACCGCAATAAGCTCTGCAGCTCCGTAGGCTCGGGCAAGTTCTACAAACTTCTTGCAGACAAGTCCTGCTCTTTGCATGGCTGCAGGCTGCAAAATCCGATCAATAAACCCTTTTTCCCCAAGCCTTACGGTTTCCTTTTGTTTGGTTAGATATCGAAAAGTCCCTTGTCTATCAATCTGAACAAGGAGCAAACGGACTGAGTTTGTGCCGATGTCTATAAAGCCGACAACTCGGCCTTCGGAAGCTTTGTTGGGTTTAGAAAAACCGATTTTTGGGGGGATAACGTTTTCTTCTGCCTCCATAAAAATTCACCAAATAGGAATACCTCTACTTTAAGCTGGTTTTTAGGCTTTTTCGGGAAGAATAACTGTCATAGGATGTTTTTTTGTAAAGCTCTCAAAAGCCTTCAAAGCCTTTGGAAATCCTCAGGTTTCAAAATCCCAAGCTCCCCGGTTTTCTAGCATCCAATTTTGAGAATCGAGTTCTTCATCTCCGGGTTCAGGCTCTCTGCGTTCGAATCTCCCGTTTGGGAGGATCCGGCGAGCTTTTATATTATCTTTTAGATGGGTGCCAAGAATTACATCTCTGACCAAGGGAATATATTCCGGAGCCACAGGAAAGAGGACTTCGACTCTGGTATCCAAATTGCGGGGCATAAGGTCTGCACTGCCCATAAAGAGTTCTTCATTGCCTCCATTTCGGAAGTAATAAACCCTTGGGTGCTCAAGGAATCTTCCAACGATTGAGCTTACGCTAATGTTTTCGCTAATCCCGTAGATGCCAGGTCTCAGGCAACAGATTCCTCGGACTTGGAGCTCGACCTTTACTCCGGCTTGAGAGGCCCGGTACAATTCCCTTATGCACTGGTAGTCTACAAGCGAGTTCATCTTGAAGATAAGGTGTCCCCCTCCTTCTTTTTCCTGGAGCTCTATTTCTCTGCGGATGCGTTCTAGAATCTGATGCCTCAGGCTCTGAGGCGCCACAAGCAGTTTTGTGTAATGGGCTTTTCTGGAATAGCCCGTAAGGGCGTTGAAAAGGTCGGAGACGTCTTTTCCTATAAAGGGATCGCTTGTCAGGTAGCCTAAATCCGTATAAAGTTTTGCAGTCACAGCGTTGTAATTTCCTGTACTCATATGTACATAATAACGCAAGCCTTCTGTTTCTGCCCGTACGACCAGACAGAGCTTGGCATGAGTCTTGAGTCCCGGAAAACCGTATATTACGTGTACCCCTTTCTTTTCAAGTTCTTTGGCCCATCCGATATTATTTTCTTCATCAAATCTGGCTTTAAGTTCCACAAGAACTGCAAGTTGTTTGTTTCGATCCGCAGCTTTCATAAGTCCTTGGATCAGTCTGGAATTATCATCCACCCGATAAAGGGTCATTTTGATTGCCAGGACCTCGGGGTCTTCTGCGGCTTGTTCCACAAAATCAATGACAGATTCGAAGCTGTCATAGGGGTGGTAAAGCAAAACATCTCTTTTCCGAAGAACGGAAAAGAGGTTTTTTCCTGCAAGACAAGCAGGTTTTAGAGGTTCAAAAGGCTCATGCTTGAGTTCCGGGCGGTTGAATTTTGTGATTTTTATGATACTGGAAAGCCCAAGAGGACTTGCGGATCTGAAATGTAGGGAAGGGGAAAGTTCAAGATTTTCAAGGAGCAAATTCACAACACTTTCAGGCATGCTATTATCGGTTTCCAGGCGGATTACGGATCCGTAATAGTTTTTTCCCACCCGTTGCTGGACTGCAGTTAGAAGGTCTTTATCTCCGTCTTCGTCAAACCCAAGGTCTGCATCCCGGGTTATCCGGAAAGGATAAGCTCCTAGGATCAATTGTCCCGGAAAAAGAAGGTCAAGGTTTGCGGCGATGAGTTGTTCGAGCCAGACGAATTTTCCTTTCCGAAGTTCGTCTGGGGCCGGAAGGATAAAGTCTCCGTTTTCAGGGACAGGAATTAGCCTCGGAAACATCGGAGGAATTTTTAACCTTGCGAAACGTTCCCCAAACTCAGGGTCTTTAATAAGGACTGCAAGGTTAAGGCTCAAATTGGAGATATGAGGAAAAGGGTGCCCTGCATCAAAACCAAGAGGAGTGAGGACTGGGAAAATATTTTCTTCAAAGTGGATTCTGAGAGCTTCTCTTTCCCTGCCCGAAAGA
>Ga0265294_10008799_pt1 | contig 11728 bp, 12 predicted proteins | sample MunlanPumphouse3_FD_192504 | JGI IMG/M metagenome (GOLD analysis project Ga0265294, IMG submission 192504) | Groundwater microbial communities from a municipal landfill in Southern Ontario, Canada - Pumphouse #3 | ecosystem: Environmental > Aquatic > Deep subsurface > Groundwater | place...
TTAAGTACTTTGCAGATAATAAAGCAGGTCATATTTTGCAAATTAAAACTCCTGATTTAGGTGGTATTAATAATACAATTGAAGCAATTTTATATTGCAATAAAAAAGGAATTGGGTCTTATTGTGGTGGAACATGTAATGAAACAGACATTTCCGCAAAAACAACAACACAAATTGCTCTTGCCTGCTCTGCAAGCCAAATCCTTGCAAAACCTGGTATGGGAGTAGATGAAGCATTGATGCTTGCACGTAATGAAATTGCAAGAGTATGTGCTGTAGCTAATTGGAGAAGAAAATGAAAGGTATTGCTGGAACATTAGAATCTAATGATTGCCTTATTACAGTAGAAATTAGTAGCAAGTTAGAGATCATCATTAATAGTCCAGTAGCTTACCTTTATGAAGATGAAATAAAAAAGACTATTTTAGAAGTTTTAAAAGAAGAAAAACAAGAGAATTTGAAAATAGTGATGGAAGATAAAGGAGCACTAGATTATACAATTAGAGCAAGATTAATTGCTGCGATAAGGAGGATGAAGTAATGAGAAGAAGTTTACTTTTTGTTCCTGGGGATAATCCAGGGATGCTTCAATCAGCTGGGGTTTATAACGCTGATTCAATAATCATTGACTTAGAAGACTCAATTTCTCTTCCAAATAAAGATAGTGCTCGTATTTTAGTAAATGAGTTTTTAAAAGATCATAAATTAGAAAAGGAAGTTATTATTAGAGTCAATAGTTTTGATAGTTCTTATTATAAAGAAGATTTAGAACTCTTAGTATCTGATAATATCGATACAATATTACTTCCAAAAGCTAAATTAGATGCTCTTCTTTCTAAGTTAGAACAAAAAAAGAATCTTAAAAAAGTGATTAAAATTATTCCTTTAATCGAACAAGTATCTTCGTTATTAGAAGTAGAAGAGATTGCTTTATTAAATAGAGTTGATGGGATTTTACTTGGAGCTGAAGATTTAGCTAGTAATATGGGAGTTAGTAGAACTAAAAAAGGATATGAGATTTTCTATCCAAGAGCTAAAGTAGCTTTAGCTTGTATTAATGCAGGGATTGAAGCTATTGATACACCATTTACTGATACAAGAGATTTTATTGGTTTAGAAGAAGACTGTCAATTATCTAAAGGATTAGGATTTAAAGCTAAATCTGCGATTCACCCTAACCATATTGATATTATCAATAAAGTATATTCACCTTCAAAAGAAGAAATTGTTTATGCAATAAAGGTTTTAGAAATGGCTAAAACTAATAAAGGAGCTTTTAGTATTAATAATAAGATGATTGATAAACCAATTATCGAAAGAGCGAAAAAGACAATTGAAAATGCAAAGGCATTTGGGTTAATCTAATGAAGAATAGTTTAGGCCGCAAAATACCTTCAGGGTATCCTTTATTTGAATCATCTAGTGCTTTTGAGAAGAAAAAAAGAGTATTAGTAGATGAAGTTAAAACTAAAAACAAAAGTAAGTTAGTTAATTCATATTCTGAAGTTTTTGATAAGTTAGGGATTAAAGATGGAATGACTTTATCTTTCCACCATCATTTACGTAATGGCGACCAAGTATTAAATGCTTGTATGGAAGAAGTTAAGAAAAGAGATTTAAAGAACTTAACTATTGCAGCTAGTGCAATCTTTCCTAATAACGAGATCTTAGTTGAGTTAATTAAAAACAAAAATGTTACTAATATCTATACTAATTACTTAAATGGACCAGTAGCAGAAGCTATTAGTCATGGACTTTTAGAAGGAATCTTGATTATGCAAACTCATGGAGGACGTGCAAGAGCAATTGAAGCTGGTGAGTTAAAAATAGATGCTGCTTTTATCGCAACTCCTGCCGCTACAAAAGATGGTGATGGTAGTGGTGTTGATGGTAAGAATCCGTGTGGTGTTTTAGGATATCCAATACCGGATATGTTATATGCTAAGAAAAAGGTAGTAGTAACTGATTCTTTAGTAGATAAGTTAACAATTACTGATATTAAAAATGAATATGTTGATTATGTTTTAGTAGTAGATTCTATTGGTGATAGCAAAGGTATTGTAAGTGGTACTACTCAAGTTACTTTTGACCCAATTGGATTAAAGATTGCGAAAGATGCAACACAGCTTTTATATGAACTAGGTGTTATTAAAGATGGTTTTTCAATGCAAACTGGTGCTGGTGGGACTTCACTAGCTGTTGCAAGTTTTGTCAGGGAAAAGATGATAAATGAAAACATTAAAGGCAAGATGGCAAGTGGAGGAATAACTTCATATTTTGTATCGATGCTTGAAGAAGGACTAATTGAAGAGATTAGAGATGTTCAATGTTTTGATTTAGAAGCAATTAGAAGTTATAAAGAAAATGAAAAACACTATTTAATGAGTGCATCTAAATACGCTAACCCATATGATAACCCCGTAGTAAATGATTTAAGTTTTATGATTTTAGGGGCAACAGAGATTGATTTAGACTTTAATGTCAATGTAACTACATCTAGTAATGGTGTAATTATGGGTGGATCTGGAGGACATTCAGATGCTGCTTATGGTGCAGAAGTAGCTATAGTTGTAGCTAAAACGATGAATGCAAGGATCCCGATTATTAAAAAAGCTGTAACTACAATTACAACACCAGGTAGTGATATTGATTGTTTAGTTACAGAAAGAGGAATAGCTATTAATCCTAGAAGAAAAGACTTACTAGAAAAATTAAAGAATAGTAAATTAAATATTGTTTCTATGAATGAGTTAACGAAACTAACATATAGTTTTACTAGAGAACCTAAACCTTTTGAACATAAGGATAGGGTTGTTGGTTTAGTAGAATATCGAGATGGAACAATAATTGATGCATTATATCAAGTTTAAGACCTTTAAGGTCTTTTTCTTTATTTAGGATTTAGTTTATGTTATAATATTAATAAGGAGATAAAGATGGTAGATAAAGCAATTCCTAAAACTAAAAAAAACTTAGAACAAGAAGAATTAGAAGCTTATATGGTAGATGATTGTGTTTATTTTGTAGTGCATGCGAATGTTCCTTATAATTTGCTTGATAAGTATTATGATGATTTTCTTGTAGAGTATTTTTATCTTTATTTGAAAAATGAGTTTAAAGTTATCGGTGATCGTTTTGTTTATAATGACGATGGTTCATATTTTTTCTTGAAAATTGACTCTAAAGATCCTTATTTCCTAAAACAAAAAACAGTTAAAATTGAAGAAGATCATCCTTTAGGAAGGTTAATTGATATTGATGTTTACCATAATTCGCAAAAATCAATTAGAAGAGAAGATGCAGGTTTATCTTTAAGACGTAAATGTTTTATTTGTGATTTAGATAGTTATCAGTGTCGTTGGGAAAAAAGACATACAGATTTAGAATATAGTAGTTATATTCAAACAACTATTTTAGTTTTTTTAAAGAAAAGAGTAGAAGAGTTATCTTTAAAAGCGATGATTTTAGAGCTTGATTTAGATCCAAAGTTTGGTTTAGTTACTAAAACTAGCAAGGGAAGTCATCCTGATATGGATTATAATTTAATGAAAAACAGTGCTAAATTCTTAGCTAAAGAGCTACCTCGTTATTTAACTTTAGGTTTTGAAACAGAGTTAAAAGATAATTTATATCCTGATATTAAAAGTTTGGGGAAAAAACTCGAAAAAGAACTTTTAGAAAATACTAAAGGTATTAATACTTATAAAGGATTACACTTTTTACTAGGTTATACTGTTACTGCTTTTGGCTATGTTTGTTCTTCTAATGTGAAGTTAAAAGATAAATATAGTGAAATGATTAAGAAAATTAGGATTTCGGGGCAACTGCTTTTCTTTGAATTTTTAGACAAACCGAAAACAACAGGTGAAAAACTGTTTAAAGCTTATGGTATTTTAGGTGCTAGAGGTGAAGTTTTCTTTGGTTTAAGGACAGTAAATAAAGCTTTGAAGATTTTAGATAAGTATGGTTCTTTATCTAAAGAAGCATTAACGATGGCTTTAATTGAAATAGTAAGAAGTACAACAGATACTGTTCTTTTTGCAAGGGCAAAAACAGAAGAAAACTATCGTCATTTCCAAGATTTAATTATTTCAATAAAAGTTTATGATGAAGAGAAAATCAAAGAAGTTACTGATATTTGTATTCAAAACAATATAAGTATTGGTGGATCAGCTGATATTTTAGTTGTAGCGATATTTTTATATTTATTAAGAGAGGAGTTTTTTGGACGTGAATAAGAAAATTGGGGTTTTTGATTCGGGATTAGGAGGGATTACTGTTTTAAATTATTTAAAAGATTTTTATCCTAATTATGATTTTATCTACTTAGCAGATAGTTTAAACTGCCCTTATGGAGAAAAAATAAGTCAAGAAATTGAAAATTTAGTTACTAAAAACACTCTGTTTTTAGAAAGTTTAGGAGTAGAATTAGTAGTAATTGCTTGTAATACTGCTAGTGCTAATAGTAGTGATGTAGATAGATTCACCCAAATTCCGATTATTAGGATCATTAAACCAACTGCTTTAGCTGCTTTAAAGGTAACAAAAACAAACAATATTTTAGTTTTAGCTACAAATCTTACAATTGAAAATAAGGCTTATGATAAGTATTTAGAAGGTGTAAATATCTATTCTGTTAAGGGATCTAGGTTAGTTGGGGTTGTAGAGTCTGGGTTAATCGATACTAAAGAAGCAGACAAAGTTGTTTTTGAGCTTTTAAATAGCTATCAAAATAAAGGTATCGACACTTTAATTTTAGGGTGTACACACTTTCCGTTACTAAAAATGAGCATCAAAAAAGTACTGAAAGATGTAGTTTTAGTTGATTCTTTTGAGCCTGTAAGAGGTGAGCTAGAGGCTTTAATTGGTAAGGGAGAAATAGGAAAGGGTCAAAAAATCACTTTGTATACGACAGGAAAGTTAGTAGATTTTGAAAAACAACTAGGAATATTTGACTTAAAAAACGCAATAATAAAAGAAGCAAGGATTTAAATCCTTGCTTTATTTTTGGTATTTTTTTCTATTTTCTTGAGGTAGGTTTCCACCAATAGAGTCGTTAGTTACAATTGCTTTAAAGTCTTCTACGGTAAATTCATAGACTGCTTCAGCTCCTAAATCGGGATAAGCAATTAGATTTACATTTTTTACAGCTTCACTGATTAATGTAGCAGCACCACCTGTTGCTTGAAGGTAGACTGATTTATAATCTTTAAGGGATTTATAGAACGAATCTGAACGATCTCCTTTACCAATCATTACCCTTACACCTTTTTTCATTAGGTAAGGAGAATAAGGATCCATGCGGTAACTAGATGTTGGTCCGCAAGGTCCAATAACTCGACCAGGTTTTTTTGGTGCTGGGCCTGTATAGTAAATAATAGTATTCTTAGGATCAAATGGTAATTGTTTACCTTCTTTGATTAGTTCTACAAGTCTTTTGTGAGCAGCATCACGGGCTGTGTAAATTGTTCCTGTGATTAAGACAATATCACCTGCTCTTAAGGATTCAATATCTTGATCTGTTAGGGGAGTTTTTAATTTCTTAATCATTTAAATCTCCTTCACTTTATGACGCATTGCATGACATTGTAAGTTTACTGCTACTGGCAGGCTTGCGATATGGCAAGGGTAAGTATTAACTTTAACTGCTAGAGCAGTTTTAGTTCCACCTAACCCCATTGGTCCAATACCTAAGTTATTGATTGCTTCTAAGAGTTCTTGTTCTAGTTTACGTTCAGCTTCACCTTCTGCCTCATCATCAATTTCTCTTAAGATTATTGCCTCTTTAGCAAGCATAGCAGCCTTTTCTAAATTCCCGCCTATCCCAACACCAACTAGAATTGGTGGACATGGCTTACCACCTGCTTTTTCTACAGTCTCTAAAACAAACTTCTTGATTCCTTCAATTCCATCAGCTGGAATCATCATTTTAAGAGCACTACAGTTTTCGGCTCCACCACCTTTAGGTGCAGCAGTTATTTTTATTTTATCTCCTGGTACTATTTTTGTATGGATAATTGCAGGGGTATTGTCACCTGTATTTACTCTTGTAAGGGGATTAGAAACAACTGACTTTCTTAAGTACCCTAGAGTATAAGCTTTTGCTACTCCTTTATTTATGGCATCTTCTAGATTACCATCAAAGTAAACTTTTGATCCTATTTCTAAAAAGATTACTGCTTGACCAGTATCTTGGCATAATGGTAAGTTTAGTTTACTAGCTAAGTAATCATTTTCTAGAATTTGGCCAATTATATCTTTTCCTATTTCTGATTTTTCTTCATTTTTAGCTTTTTCTAAAACTTTTAATTCTTTTTCATTTAAGTTAACACAAGCATCATATAGTAATTCTGCTACTGTATCTTCGATTAATTTTAAATCTATTTTTCTCATTTTTATCACCTTGTTTTAATTATACTATATTTTTGGAGATTTTAGTAGTGATTTGTGTTAAAATATAGAAGGTGAGAATATGAAGAGAAAGTTAATTAAAAGTAATTATCCTTTTGGAATTATCGAATATCAAAAGTATTTAGAGTTTATCGGCCAAAGGAAAGCTAAAAAATATAAAGAGATGAAATCATTAATTGTTTTTATCTATCCTTTTTCTAATACTTTAATTAAAGGTAAATACTTACCTGCTAAGTTTGCTTATGGCAGGGATTACCATAAAGAAGTTAAGGAATTGATTGAAGACGCTATTAAAGATTTACAATTAACTAACTATGAGATTAAAGTAGATGTAAGTAGTTTAAAAGAGAAGACTTGTGCATACCTTGCAGGTTTAGGGTTAATTGGGAAAAATAGTCTTTTAATAAATGAAAAATTAGGCTCTTATCTTGCAATTGGGATTGTAATTACTGATCAAGAGTTTAATGAGTATGATAGGCCAATTGAAGATGATTACTGTAAGGATTGTAATAGGTGTATTAAGGCTTGCCCTAACAAGGCACTAAGTGATAATAGTTTAGATAAAGGTAAGTGTTTATCTTATTTAAATCAAAGTAGGAGTACTGATTATCCTTTGTTTGATAAGATGATTCATTTATATGGTTGTGATATTTGTCAGGACGCCTGCCCTTACAACAAAACACAAGATTATGGCTTAGAAAGTTTTTTGATTGATGATGAAGCTTATTTAGATTTAAGTGAACTTAGATGTTTAAGTGAAAAAGAGTATTTAGAAAAATATCAAGATAAGACTTTTAACTGGATTGGCTATTTACCAATGGTTCGTAATTTACTTGTTTTAAAGGTAAATAATAAAGATATAACATTAGAAGAGTTAGAATCTTTTCAAGAAAAGCATAAAGAAGAAAAATGGTTTTATGATCATATAGAATATTTAAAGGAGAAGTTAGATGAATAATATTGTTTTGTTTGAACCCGAGATTCCTCAAAATACAGGAAATATTATGAGAACAGCCTTAGCTACAAATTTTAAAGTTCATTTAATTGAACCTTTAGGATTTAAGTTAGATGATGTTTCGCTTAAAAGAAGTGGAGCTAATCACATCAAGCATGTAGACTATTTTGTTTATTCTTCTTGGGAAGATTTTTTATCGAAAAACAAAGGTGAATTCTACTTTTATACAAGATATGGTTTGAAGAATTATACCGAAGTTGATTTAAGTGATACAAGTAAAGATTATTATTTTGTTTTTGGGAAAGAGTCTACGGGAATTGAAAAAGAGATTTTAAGGGATAATTTAGACAGGTGTTTAAGACTACCGATGAATGAACATATGAGATCTTTAAACTTAAGTAATACAGTTGCAATTATTTGTTATGATGCTTTAAGACAAGAAGGATTTCCCGGGTTATCTATGTATGAACCTGAGATTCAAAAAGGAAAGGACTTTTTACTGAAGAAGTAAAAGTCTTTTTTACTTTTAATTGACAAAAACTTTAAAGATGACTATAATATAGATACTTGGTGTATACACATAAAAAGGAATTAGGTTATGCCTAAGCTGTCCCAGCAGCCGTTGGAGATGATGAAAGATTTAAAAGCCACTGATTATAATCGGGAAGGTAAATTTAGTAAAGTGAATCTCTAAGCCGGAAGACTTACCAAGTAAAAAAACTAACAATTCCCTGGGGGTGGAAATGGGGCTTTTTTCATTTGGTCCTATTTTTACCAAAAAATTTTAAAAATAGGAGGTTTAAAATGAAAAAAAGATTAATGTTTGTTTTGTTTTTACTACTTTCATTAGTAACATTTGGATGTTCGTGTAGTACAAGCAAATTCAGTGTTGAAGTTTTAAAACTTGACGGAACAGCTTTAGTTGAAGAAAAAGAACTAAAGTTAGAAAAGGACCTAGACTTAGTTGCTGTCCTAAAGGCAGATGAAGATATTAAGTTAGGCGGAAATGAAAGTGAATATGGGTTCTATATTACTAAAGCTGGTGGTTATGAAGCTAATGCTTCTGAAAATGAATTCTGGCAGCTTTCAGTAAATGGAGAAAAGTCTGATGTAGGTATTAGTGCTTTAGAAGTAAAAGCTAATGATAAGATTACCTTACAAGTAACACAATGGTATGATAGTCTTCATGTAGTTATTAAAGACTTAGAAGGTACTAAACTTCTAGATAAAACTATTGAATATTTAGGATACAAGGAAAGTATTTTAGATGCATTATTAAATGATAGTGAAGTTGGTTTAGAAGGAAATCAGGGCGAATATGGCTACTTTATTACAGGGGTAAAAGGAATTACCGCTGATGCAACTAAAAATGAGTACTGGCAAATCTTAGTAAATGGTGAAGCAGCATCTGTAGGTATTTCTTCATTAGAACTAGCTTATGGAGATGTTTTAAGTTTAGAGTTATCACAATGGCAAGATTCATTTGGTGTTGTTATTCAAGACTTAGAAGGAAATGAACTTTTAAATAAAACTATTAACTACTATGCTTATAAGGAAAGTGTATTAGATGCTTTACTTGCAGATAGTGAAGTAGAACTAGCAGGATCTGAAAGTGAGTGGGGTTACTTTATTACTGGAGTTAAAGGAATTGAAGCTAATGGAGCTCAAAATGAATACTGGCAAATCTTAATTGATGGTGAGGCAGCATCAGTAGGTATTTCTTCAATTGAGTTAACTTACGGTCAAGTCCTAACATTTAAACTAGATCAATGGTATGATAGTTTTGCTTTAGTTGTAAAGAATTTAGAAGCAGAAGAGTTATTTAACGGTTACGTTAACTATATGGCTTATAAGGAAAGTGTATTAGATGCTTTAAAGAATCACGAAGAAGTTAAATTAGTTACAGAAGTTCAAGCAGAAGAGGAAGTAATTGTTTCTGTATGCAATCTAGCAGCTGGTGAAAGGAAATGGAAAGTATATAAAAATGGTGAAGTTTATAGCGATCCACTAGCAACACTAACTACTGGTTATGGTGATACAATTGAAATTAAATTAGAGCCAGCTAGTTAAGAAATAGGCTTTAAGTAAATAAAAATAAAAAGAAGCTTTTGCTTCTTTTTTGTTTTGAAAATAGATTTGTTTATGGTATAATTATACAAAGGTGATTAATTATGAAACAATATTTAGATTTTTTGAAACACATTTTAGAAAAAGGTGAAAGAAGAGAAAACAGAACAGCGATTGAAACAATCTCTACATTTGGCTATCAAATGAGATTTAATTTAGAAGAAGGGTTTCCCCTTCTAACTACCAAGAGAACTTACTTAAGAGCAATCATTCATGAGCTTTTATGGTTTATTAGTGGGAATACAAATATTAAACCATTAGTTGATAACAACGTTAGGATTTGGAATGAATGGCCATATGAAAAATACAAGAAGTCTAAAGATTACAAAGGTGAGTCTTTAGATGAGTTTGTAGCTAAGATTAAAGATGAAGAAGGTTTTTCGGAAAAGTATGGAAATTTAGGGCCTGTTTATGGGTATCAATGGCGTCATTTTGAAGGTCAAGATGTGTTTGTAGATCAATTAGCTAAAATAATTGAAGAGATTAAAACTAATCCTCATTCAAGAAGATTAATTGTCTCTGCATGGCATCCAGCTTATATTGAAAGAATGGCTTTACCGCCATGTCATTTGCTATTCCAGTTTTATGTTCAAAATGGGAAATTATCGTTACAGTTATACCAAAGATCAGCTGATGCTTTCTTAGGTGTACCTTTTAATATTGCATCTTATTCATTACTTGTAATGATGGTAGCAAAGATTTGCAATTTAGGCGTTGGAGAGTTTGTTCATACAGTTGGCGATGCTCATATTTACGTTAACCATTTAGAGCAAGTTAATTTACAATTATCAAGAGAACCTAGAAGTTTGCCTAAAATGATTATTCATGGCGAGCAAAAGTCAATTGATGATTTTAAGTTTGAAGATTTTGAGCTTGTAGACTATAATCCACATCCAACAATCAAGGGAGAAGTTGCTGTATGATCAGTTTGATTGTTGCGATGACAAGAAAAGGATTAATCGGAAAAGACAATGACTTACCATGGAACTATCCTGAAGATTTACAGTATTTTAAGAAAACTACTTTAAACAAAACAGTTGCTATGGGCGAGAAAACTTTTCTATCAATCTATAATCGCAATCAAAAACCTTTACCAAAAAGAAAGAATGTTGTTTTTACTTTTGATAAAGATTTTAAATGTGAAGGTGTTGAAGTTTCTCATGATCTTCATAAGTATTTACAAGAGTATAAAGGTGATGATTTATTTATTATCGGGGGAAGAGAGATTTATAGAGAAGCTCTTCCTTATTGTAAGTATTTATATATTACTTTTATTGAAAAAGAATATGAAGGTAATGTTTATTTCCCAAAGGTAAACTTTGATAATTACAAAATTATTAATGAAGAAAAGTTAGGTGAACTTACATTTACCGTCTTTGAGAGGAGGTAGGTATGTTTCTATTTCTTACTTTGTTTTTAGCAACTCTTTTAAGTTTCTTATATACTTACTTTTTATATGATGGTGAAAGTTTTACTTATTGGGTTTTCTTTTTAGGTATAGCAATTTCTTTCTTTATTGTTTTTATTTTAGAGGTATTAATAATTTGGACTTTCTTTATTCCTGTGAATAAAAAGAAAGATTTAGAGAAAGTTAAAGAAAATAGGTTTTATTATTTTATTGTAAGACAAATTACTTACTTTTTAGCTCAAATCTTTCATGTAAAGATGTATGTAGCTGGTGAAGAAAAATTACCAAAAGATGGTTTTTTAGCTGTAGGTAACCATCAATCTAATTTTGATCCGATTGCTTCAGTTTGGATCTTTAAAAAACAAAGATTTAAGTTTGTAGCTAAAGATGTATTATTTAAGTTTCCTTTACTTGGAAAAGCTTTAGTTGGTTCAGGATTTCTTCCCTTAAATAGAAGTGATGTTAGACAAGGAATTCAAGTAATCAATGCATCAGCAGAGCGTATTAAAGGTGGGGAAAATATCTTTATTTATCCCGAAGGAACAAGAAGCAAAACAAGAGAATTAATTGAATTTCATGCTGGGTCTTTTAAGATAGCCTATAAAGCTAAATGCCCAATTGCGATTATTGCAACTGATGGTGCAGGTGATTTAGGTAAAAGATGGCCTCTTGCTACAAGAACATTTTTTAAGGTTTGTGAAGTTTTAGAGTATGATGACTATAAAAATATGAATACACAAGAATTAAAAGATTATGTTTATAAAGTATTAGATGAAAATATTAAAGATATGAGGGCAAGGATTCCTTCGCTTACTAAATATTTAAAG
>Ga0265294_10008800_pt1 | contig 11728 bp, 13 predicted proteins | sample MunlanPumphouse3_FD_192504 | JGI IMG/M metagenome (GOLD analysis project Ga0265294, IMG submission 192504) | Groundwater microbial communities from a municipal landfill in Southern Ontario, Canada - Pumphouse #3 | ecosystem: Environmental > Aquatic > Deep subsurface > Groundwater | place...
CCTTACCCCAACTTGCGTCAAAGTTGACATTGAGATCCACCCCTCTTATGTTGGCCTTCCATAGCGAGAAGTCTATGCTACCGCCATTTAGGTCTATCAACTCTTGTCTGCGCTTACTACTCTTAACAAAATCTAGTCCTTCTTGAGCCAGTCTTACCCCGTCTACATTAACCATGGGCAGGAAGTATATACCACCGAGCAATAGTAAATCGTTGCGTTTAAGTAGGTGTTTGGCCATATTAACTACCAACAGCGAGGTTATGTGTTCTCTTGCATGTATTCCACCTTGAACAATAATGCAGTTACTCTTATCATTGCCGATATATACGTATGGTATGCGCTGATGTAGCGTACTTTCGCCGACCACACCCACTTCGCACCCGTATGCAGAAAACATTTCTATCTCCTGTAATAAGTCTCGATAATAAAACACCCACTCTTTCCCCCTTATATACAACTCGGCCTTATATAGAATATGCAAGAATTATTGCAAGTGTGTTGCAATTATGGTATAATAATAATCAATAATGGTCCAAGGGGTAACTAAATGAAATCTAAGCTTGCAGAGTTCTACCGAGTGTCGGCAGAGCAATACATAAGCGATGGCGGTGCAGAACAAGACTATAATAACATTGTCCTGCCGTTGCGTGCAACGAGCGGTTCTGCCGGATATGACTTTTTCGCACCGTGTGATATAGAGCTGTGTGCAGGACATAAGCTGAAAGTGCCAACAGGTATTCGGATTAAACTGACCAATTGGCACCTGTTGATGATTGTACCCAAGAGTGGACTAGGGTGTAAATATAGTTTAGGACTTGCCAACACTGTAGGCATTATCGACAGTGACTATTATAACGCAGATAATGAAGGACACATTATTGTTTGGATTGTTAATAACGGCAATGAACATATATCAATTGCCAAGGGCAAAGCATTCGTACAAGGATTACTGCTATCGCATTCCATTACAGAGGAGTTGCCCATAACTAACAATCGCAAGGGTGGATTCGGCAGTACTAAGGTGTAGTCACTTAGTAAACGACCACACATTGATATATCAATTTATTAAGACAACAGTTGTATGTTGTCTTTTGTTATACATAGACTTATTCATTTAATGCACGGCAAGTTAATGATAAAGTGAATAACAAGTAAATAAGCGTCATTGTGTATTAGTTTATCGCAATAATGTCAATTGTTCATTCCGTATCCTTGTTAGCAGTCTGCATAACGGTACGTATAACACTGCTATCAACGTGCAGTTGGACACAATATGCACAACATAGAACCATGCCCCCTTAATATAGGTAAGGACGAACACGCGAACGAATGCGTGCAGTTGACCGCTACTCAATATGGCTAGTGATGTGTCAATAAGGGTACTTAGCAGGCCAAATAACGCCGTTGACAGTAATGCCAGTAGAATTGCCACCCAGAGTTTTTTGTTCCTAAGCAGGATAGAGGCAGTTATTCCTAGTAATGGCCAATAGAGTGTATAGGTAATGAACCAGTAGCCGAATCCGTACAACAACACTTCGATTAGACAGAACACTATGGTGGCAGGAAGAATGTACCATATACCGAATACACTGGCGTATACTATAATGAGTAGTGTTACAATCTCAACATTTGGGATAAACGACAGCGCAAACTTGCCACCAGAGAGTGTAGCAGTGAACAGCGCCATATAACATAGTTTAATAGCTGTGTTGGTGTGCTTGTTAATTGGTCTATTGTTAGCGCACACGATATTCGTCGTCATTTTCTCACTATGTTGCTCACTATCTACTAATGCAGAGTCGTTAGGGTGCTCGACGCTCGTTTCGTCGCTAGTTATGCTGGCTTGACAGTCAATATCATTTGGCGAATTGACAAAGTCGTGCCCGTCATTGTCTGTAGTGCCTTTACATTCAGTTGTGAAATTATTATTAGTTATCACTATATTATTACTCTCCGCTATAACTATCAATGAATATATAGTAAGTAGCGCCGTCTACTATAGGAAGCATTGACACCCCAACGCCCGAACAATATAGCGTCTTATCCCCCACTACTACATTATCCACACCATACATCTTAAGTCCGTCATCATCTATGCTATGAAAAACGGTGATAAACTCGTTGCTGGCAACCGTAGGAGTTAACTCGTCTATCTGCGTTATGTAGACAGAATAGGTACTGCCGGAGTATACATAAGATGATATCTTGTTACCGTCCAGCAGTTCTACGAGCACCATGTGTAGATTACTCTCCATTGTATCGACACTTAGTTCATTCTCACCAATAATAACCGTAATACTGACTTGATTTCTTGTTCTGCTACTGGTTAACTGGCAACCGTATAACGTACACACACTTGTTGCTAATAGTAACAATGTCATAATAATTGATAATAATTTTTTCACACTTATTCTCCTTCTATATAATACATTTATTTAATTGTTGATTAGATGCAGTAATAGTAGCATTACTTGTGCGTTGCGCAATAAAAAACTCCTCAGTATTCTCTGCATACATAAGGAGTATGTCGACACTTATATAGTATCGTCCTTACTGCGTTAACTCCCACCGAGCAAAGCATTGATTGTCTTGAGGCAGGTCTCCTGACTATGACACCTATATTATGTCTTTGCTTGCCTTCTCATCCGCAATATACGGACAATGACTAATAAACGCAAAGAGCAGGTGCGTAACAGTAGCGGGGGCTGTTGCAGATTAACTGCATTCCCTTTTAATGCGCCGTCTTAATTAATAACACAAGCGCAACCACCAAGACTATTTAACTAACATAATTATACTATATATTGTGGTCGTTGTCAAGAACAAGAAGATACTTATTCAGCTGTAAAGTAAACATATACCTATGTGTTTACACGCTAATACACACCAATATATTATCTATTCGAGGTATTACTTATAACTATTGCATTAAATATTGGTTAACATAAATAAAATGAAAACGTTATCACAAACTATATTTGATATGAATGCACTTAATCAATTAGTTAAAGAAAGCACGCCCGACATGCGCATAAGACACCTGTCAGGAGTCAAACAGATTACCGTACTCAGCCTTGATGGTATGAGTGATGACACCTACGTTTCTACGCAGGTTGTTCAACCCATTGTAGAAATGGGACTCAACTGCAAGACGACACATCAGTTGTCTCAAAAAGTCATATTCGCAATCAAATGCGACTCCGTAACGCTTGTCGACAAAATGCGCGAACTTTTCTACAACGGCTACACTTTAGTATTCATTTCGCCAGACGAATGCCTGGCTCTAGACACGCGAACTACACTGGGCCGTAACATTGTCCAACCCCCCACAAGTAACGTCACTAAGGGGCCCAGAGAAGGGTTCGTTGAAAGTATCAAGGTTAATATAACTCTGCTCAGGAAGCGAATTAAGGGCCCAGAACTGCATATAGAATATGTAACAGTCGGAAAACACACCAATACAATGGTTGCAATCTGCTACATTTCCTCAATTGCTTCGCAAGAAATTGCGGACAAAATTGTGCAAAGAATCAAGGCTATTACCGTAGACGGAGTGCTCGATAGCAGTTACATTTCTAGTTACCTTGATCACCGAGGAATAACTCTCTTTCGCATGGTGGGAACGACAGAAAAGCCAGATGTAGTGGCAGGCAAAATGCTCGAGGGTAGAATAGCGGTTATTGTAGACGGTTCGCCTATTGTACTGACTATACCTTATCTATTCGTTGAGGATATACAGGGGCCGGAAGACTACTATGGTTCGCCTGAGATAATAACAGTCAACAGGATATTGCGCAGTTTATCAGCTGTAATATGCGTGATACTGCCCTCACTATATGTGTCCTTACAGTTGTTTAACTATCAGATAATACCACTCAAGTTCTTAATTACTATTTTTGACGCAACTCAGAACATTCCATTCAATCCGTTGGTTGAGATGGTGGTAGTGTTGGTTATCTTCGACATATTGAGAGAGGCAAATGCTCGCATGCCCTCAATAGCAGGCCTGTCGCTATCGCTCATTGGCGCTGTTGTGCTGGGGGACGCCGCAGTAAGGGCAGGGCTACTGGGTGCACCAGCAGTTATGATTGGTGCATTATCTGGCATAGGCCTATACACTATGCCTAATAATACATTGCTACTAACGCTTGTGAGGTTGGTTCTAACATTTATTGGTGGCATAATGGGATTGTTTGGCTTAAGTTTGGCAGTTGTTGCTATCCTCGCATATATGGTGTCGCTGTCATCGTTTGGTGCACCCTACCTAGCGCCCTTTGCACCCGATATATCTAGCGACAGAAAGGACGCACTGATAAAAGTGCCCTTGTCCAAAATGTACAAGCGCCCTCAATCCATTAAACAAAAGAATGATACCCGAATTAAATAAAGCAAAACTAATGCATAACACCAACTGAATGCTTGCGACAATATGATAATAGGTGATTAGATGATAGGTGATAACAATATCAAAATCAAACAACTGATGCTACTAATAATACTAATAATCCCTGGCGGTAAATATCTATCTTTGCCCATAGTTATGGCTCGAGGCATAGGCAGGGATAGCCCTTATGCTTGCCTTATCTTATTCGCAATTGATCTACTAATGTTGTTATGTATAGTCTGGGCACTCAATCTTAATACCTATCGCAAGAGTGTGTACGAAATAATTAGTTCTACCCTATCACCAATCGTTGCCAAAATAATTATGGGTATATTTGCACTGTTTTTACTCGTAAGACTGTCATATCTGATGGTATACAGTATAGATATATTCTCGTCAACATTTTCTATTAAGACCAACTGGCTTGCATTCATCATACCTGTCGCAATAGCTGTCATATTCATGATAAGCAGGGGCATGACTGCAGTTGCCAGACTGGCTCAGATACTTTTTGCATTTATTATAATCGCACAGTTGACAATGCTAATACTCAGTATACCACAGACAGATATCGGTAACCTGCAACCAGTTCTGGATAAAGGTATAGGTGGCGTGTTGAGGAAGTTGCCCGATTATACGTTGTGGTACGGCGATTGTTTGATACTGCTATTTTTTGCCGACTGCATACCCAAGAATGAAGAAAAATACGGAATATTGGTTGCCGGATTCGGTATATCTGCAGCTATTTGCATAGGATTATCCGTTGTGTATATTGGACTGTTCGGCAGTTACGCAAAATATAACAATCTAGCTATGTCAAAAGTTAGTCAGTTCATTATACAGCAGACTACACTGGGCAGGTTGGACTGGCTAATGTTAGTTATATGGTCTGTGTCTGTGTTGATTAAGATAGTTATGTTCAGTTTTTGCTGTATGCGAAGCATCAATCATATATTAAACATCACTACACAAATAGGTAAATATATCTCACTAATTGCGGTTATGGTGATAATAGTCGTGCTTCCATTATTAACCGACGTCAAACAACTGGTGTCGGATGCATTTTCTACTGGCTGGGGCAAATATGTATTCTGGGTATGTCAGTATCTATTGCCACCCTTACTACCTCTATTGGTATGTCGCACTAACAAGCGAGAACAAGCAGATAATAATATAATTCTTAACAGTAAATCCAAATTAAAAAAACTTGTTGATGGCGACGCTCAGCAACAAACCAATATGGCAGATTCAATCATGAGGGGACAACCATGAGCGCATTGAAACGAATCGGTATCATTCTAATAGTGGGTACAGTGTTGGCATTAATATCATCATCTTTCCTTGTTGTGCCAATATCTAAACGAGCAATAATTGTCGGCATGGGTATAGACTACGTGGACAATCAATATGTCGTTATGTGTGAAGTGCTGTCTGCAGAATCCTCTAGCGATACCCCCGGCACATCAACTACCATAGTTATCTCCGGCGTGGGCGAAACCATAACTGATGCGCTAGAAGACATTCATGTTAAGACAGGACAGTTGCCCTCCCTAGGACAGTGTTGCGTTGTATTGTTGGGCGAAAGTATCTATAAGTACCAGCAGATGAACTTACCACTTTCTCTATTTACCCATTCCGTAGCATTCAAGGATAACACTGTAATCGCCTGCTTTGATGGTAATGCGTGTCAAGCCATTTCAGCCACAACTGCGGTTACCCCAAGCCCATCATTTGCGCTGTCACAATTAATTCAGGGCAGTCAACAACGCACTTCTATCCCTAAGAGCACCTTAATCAAGTTTATCAGTAAACAACACGACAATCCATCTATGAGCGGATACTTAAGCGTTGTTACATTTACGCCAGACCAACAGATAAACGATGACAAGACCAAACACACACAAGGGTACTTTGACTGTAAATCCATTGCAGTATTTACCGATTATATGTATGCAGGGACGGTAAGCGGTGATGAGTATCACGGATTCGGATTAGTTACCGATAAAACATTCCACTCTTATATAGTGAACGATGAACAAGGTGGAAGTGTATTTCCCCCTAAAGCGTCTGTAGGTATATTTACTAAACGCCTTAATAAAGATGTCGAGTGGCAAGGACAGTCCATTACATTTACAATTAAGTGTAATCTGCGCATTGATAGAACCAACACGGACGAAACAGGCAAACTGTTCAAGTTTATCAATAAATCCACTCTGCCCATTGACAATAGCGTGCTAGTCAATACACGGGATAGGGTTACAGAACAAATTAACAAGACATATCAGTTTAGCCAACAACTTAAGTGTGATTATCTGGAAATATCCAATATGTTGTATCAGAAATATGGTTCAGAGTGGCTGGACTACGTAATTAACCACCCCAACAGCGTGTTCGAGGACGTTACTCTGGACGTTCAAGTAGAAGTAACTAGATAGTTACTAACTGTAAATGATTAAGTATCAGCTTGCCTCAATATAACATTAACGACATTAGTATAATCAATATGAATATAATAATAGCCAAAGTTGTAATAACAACTTCGGCTATTTATCATTTACTATATAGTTAATAAACTGTCAGGGGAACTACTAGTCTCCTACATAGGGCAGTAATGCTATTTGTCTTGCTCTCTTGATAGCAAGTGTCAATTCTCTCTGATGTTTACTGCATACACCACTCATTCTGCGAGGAATAATCTTGCCTTTTTCTGTGACGTATTTTCTCAGTTTTGCAATGTCTTTATAGTCAATACTCTCGACTTTGTCCACGCAAAAACTACATACCTTTCGGCGAGCAGGTCTCTTTATGGGCTTCTTAGCCACTAATTTATCTTCCATTTCTCAATCTCCTTTAATAATTATTAGAATGGCAGTTGACTATCGTCATCAATTGGATCAAGGGTGTCTATGCCACCGCTTGGTGCACTACCATTGCCACTGGGTCTGCCCAGAAACTCAACATTCTCGGCATTTATCTCTGTTACATATCTTGTTTGACCTTCTTTCTCGTATGTACGAGTTTGAATTGAACCAACAACACAACACTGACTACCTTTCTTAAGATATGTAGAGCAACTCTGTGCTTGCCCACGCCACACTATAATGTTGATATAGTCTGCATCTATACCGTCAGCAGTCTTGTATGCCCTATTAACGGCAAGTCTAAAACGACAAACAGGAGTACCATTGCTAGTGTTAGATAATTCGGGGTCGGCTGTCAATCTACCGATTAAAAATGCTTTGTTCATCTTCTCTCCCTTAATGTGCGCTACGGCGTACTACTTCTTAATAACGATAAAACGTATTATTGTGTCTGTGATATTCATTACTCTCTCAATCTCTGCTGGGACAGTAGAATCTGCTGTGAAATTAAATAAGCAGTAGTATCCGTCGTTCTTGCGCGCGATTGGGTAAGCGAGTTTCTTAACTCCCCATCTGTCAATAGTATCAATAGTGCCGTTGGCATCTGTTACTATTGCGCTAAACTTGGCTATTATTGCCTCCTTGGCTTCATCAGTTAGAGTGCTGTCCATAATGAATAATAACTCATAATTGTTCATTACTATTACCTCCTGGTCTTATTAGTCGGCCCTTAATCTAGTTAAGAGCAAGGTCTTGTTGCTTAAAGCCTAGATATTATATCAAAAGAAGGGTTTTTTAGCAACCGTTTTCCCCCCTTTTTTGCTGTAACAATACAAAAACTTTGCGATATCGTTACTCACTCTGTCTTAACTAGCTCCCCTATTGACTGGTGTCTCATATCTTGATATATAACTTCTTCGCTATTGATTAAGTATTTGCCAACGTTGTGCTAAACTGTCATAATGACACAATAACCATTCTGTTGTACTAACAGCGATAATTCTATGATAACCTTTAGGTAGTTTGTGTCTGGGCAGTTGCTCATACAACTCTGAACACTCATAGTTGAGTAGCTTGATACTGTCAAAATGCTTATAACTGGATAGAAACTAAGTATATCAATAACTGCTCTCTTCATACTTGTCTACTACGTCAAGTATTATGTAGCAATATACTGTATGACTAAACTAGCTCTCTATTTATTATTAGAATTACCAGTTGATTTCTCTGTTGAAGTTGGATAGAAAAGTATTGGCCTTGCTGAAATGCTTACACCCAAAAAAGCCTTGATAACTTGATAATGGACTGGGGTGAGGTGCAGTCAGTATTAAGTGAGGCGTAGGAGAACAGGTGATGAACTTCTTCTTACCCTGCGCATAGTTGCCCCACAGCATGAATACCAGAGGTCTATCCCCCATTGCCAGCCCATTGATTACACTATCTGTAAATGTTTCCCATCCATGGTTAGCATGAGATGCGCTCTGTCCCGCCCTAACTGACATAACGCTATTGAGTAATAGCACTCCTTGGTTAGCCCATGGGGTAAGATTGCCGTCCTTTATTATGCTGGCATATCCAGTATCGGTCTTGACTTCTGTTAATATGTTGATGAGGCTGGGTGGCGGTCTAACGCCCGTTGGCACAGAGAATGCCAATCCCATAGCCTGTCCAGGGTTGGCATATGGATCCTGTCCCAGAATAACTACCCTTACATCATCTCTCGCAGTAGTGTCGAATGCGTTAAACAGTAGTTTCTTATCTGGATAAACTGCATAATTATTATACTCATCTACAAGAAAAGCCTTAAGTTGAGCAAAATATGGTTGCTCAAATTGTGGCAAAAAAATATCTTCCCAGCCGTTGTAGTCTCTTTGCATATATATACCAGACGGTTACTATAAATCTGCAATCAGCACTAACGTATCGGACACACAGCACAGGCTGTCGCCATTACCTAACACAATTTTCTGGTTGTTAATAAACTCGCTCACCAGTCCATTGTAGCGTATGTTGAAACTCTCTTTCCCCCTACTGCTACGCACAATATAACTGCCGGGCTTAATTGGACTATCCTTATCCTCGCCGACATTATATGTAACGTTACGCACAAGAGAAATGAACATTTCGTTGTCCTTATTGAGTTGTGGGTTGACGAACTCTGGTTGTTGAATGTCGAGATTCTTGCGTGGGTCCTTGTGTTTCCTTAACTTATATACCAATATGCCCACTAGTAATATTACTACTGCAATTAGGATAAGTATGGTCAATACAAGACCGTCATTGTTGCCCCCGCTGACTAAACACAACATCTCTGTTACCTCCTTATGGGTATGTTAATAATAATTATTTCTGTATTAGTCGTTTACTCTTGTCAATAATATCCTTAACAGTCATAGAATAAAACGATTTTAATTCGTCAAGATTGCCCACTTCGCCTAACTTATCCTCACTAGATATATGGTCACAATAGGTGGGGTGGTTTATTGCCAGACATTCGCATACCGCACCATATAATCCACCCTTGTAGTTGCTATTCTCTACCACAAGAACTCTGCCTGTCTTGGTTGCACTGTCTATTATTGTCTTGTTGTCAAGTGGCTTAACTGTGTGCACGCTAATTAAATCTACACTCACTCCTTCTTGCGCCAGTTGTTGACAGGCTGTAACACAATCAGGCGTGTTAATTCCACATACAATCATTGTTAAATCATTACCCTCTCGTACAATGTCTGCCTTATATAGGTCGAAAATGTAGTCTTGACCGAATACGGATAAATCATCCTTACGAGTCATTCTTATATAACAAGCACCCTCGTGTGCGACTATTTGTGGTAGTGCCTTAATTAGTTGATTACAATCGGTGGGCTCATATATGAGCATGTTAGGTATTGCCCTCATTGCCGACACGTCCTCGAATGACATGTGTGTACCACCGTTCAACGTGGCGCATATTCCAGGGTCTGTACCAACAATCTTGACGTTAGCCCTGCCGTATGCCACACCCATTGCTATCTGGTCATACGCTCTGCGCACGGCAAACGGTGCGAATGAATGGACGAACGGTATATATCCATAATATGATAGACCAACAGCTACACTCATCATATTCTGCTCGCATATACCTAGGTCATAACTTCGATTGGGGAATTGTGCGTGTAGTGTCGTAGTTGCGCATGCCTTAGCAAGGTCTGCATCCAGTATAACAATCTTATCATTCTGTTTCATTAACTCTGCCATAGTGACGGAGTATGCTTTTCTCATTTCCATAACAGTAACCCTCCTATACCAACTCGGCTAGCGCCTTTTCAAGTTGCTCGTCACTAACAGATACAGAGTGGTTAGATACGCCCATTTGTTCGAATATGCTGACACCCTTACCCTTAACAGTATTACCTATAATCGCTGTCGGTATGCCTTTGACTGTCTTTGCCATATTAAGCGCATTATCTAATTGTTCGTGATTGTGACCATCTATCCTTATGGTGTGGAATCCAAATGCCGACCATTTGGCGTCTAGGTCCTCTACCTTACTTACGTTATCTGTATAATCGTCTATCTGCATGCGATTATTGTCTACGAATACGCATAGATTATCTAGTCCCTTATTAGACGCTGTCAATGCTGCTTCCCATACTTGCCCTTCTTGACATTCGCCGTCGCCAACTATTATATATATTCGAGCATTGTCATTGGACATTTTACTACCTAGCGCCAGTCCTACTCCACCACTTATACCCTGTCCTAGACTGCCAGCAGTCATATCTACACCGGGTGTCAAATTGGCATTGGTATGGCTGGGAAGAGCAGTGCCCAGTCTATTGAGAGTAAGTAACTGTTGCTCTGGAAAATACCCAAAATGGCACAGTGTGGCATAAAGCGCAGGTCCTGCGTGTCCTTTGCTCAGCACTATTCTGTCTCTGCCCTGCATTCTGGGATTGGTGCTATCAAAATTGAAGTGTTTAGCATACAATACAGCTAAAAAATCTACAATGGATAGACATCCCCCTACGTGTCCCGAGCCTATACTATTGATACATTTAAGTGTCAATCTCCTTATATCTCGTGCTATGCTAAGTGTGTCCATTGATATCCTCCTGTTATTGCTTGTTATCTCTAAATTGCGTTAGACTCTCCGTCCTTTGGGATAGGTCGTATAACTTCTTGTATAATCCATTATTCTTAATTAACTGGTCGTGCGTGCCTGTTTCCACGATACCCTTGTCTGTCAGTACTATTATATTGTCGGCATTCCTTATAGTAGACAATCTGTGTGCTATGACTATACTTGTTCTGCCCATTGCCAGTTGGTCTAGGGAACGCTGTATCTTGACCTCACTCTCGTTATCAAGCGAACTCGTGGCTTCGTCTAGGATAAGTATGGGTGGATTCTTAAGAAATACTCTTGCTATACTGACTCGTTGTTTCTGCCCACCAGAGAGCTTAATTCCTCGTTCACCTACATAGCTGTCGTATCCATTAGGTA
>Ga0265294_10008801_pt1 | contig 11727 bp, 16 predicted proteins | sample MunlanPumphouse3_FD_192504 | JGI IMG/M metagenome (GOLD analysis project Ga0265294, IMG submission 192504) | Groundwater microbial communities from a municipal landfill in Southern Ontario, Canada - Pumphouse #3 | ecosystem: Environmental > Aquatic > Deep subsurface > Groundwater | place...
ACGTGAATGGTCAAATGCCGGTGGGGATTATGAAGAGACTGCGAATGAGACAACAGTAGAGCAAAGCGATTGGACAGAGTCAGATGAATCGAATTTTGTTAGTGATTATCGGTCATACGAATAAGGGTTTCGGGGGAGGTACATGTTTATTAAAAAATTGAAAGCACAAAGTATAATCGAATATACAGCGTTAGTTATTATCGTGTCAATAGCTGTTTCTGCTATGACAATATACATAAGACGCGGCTTATCAATAAGGAACAGGCATTTAGCGCAGGAGTTACAGGAGACTAACAGATGATAAAAAAATCTCAAAGCATATTAGAGTATGTAATTATGCTAACAGCTGTAGTATGTGGTATTTTTTTAGGCACTGTAGGCTTGAAAACAGGTATTGAAAACAGTATGGACGCTACATCAGGTGATTTGGACAAAATTATAAATGATACAGATGAATCTGGTGAAGAAATAACATATAATATACCTATTTATACTAACGGAGAAACGACAAGCGATGAATAAAAAAGCACAAAGTATATTAGATTATGCGACATTAATAGCTGTAATATCGGTGTCATTAGCCATTATGTCCGGATATGTATTAAGGTCAATTAATGCTAAAGTGTATCACATAAAATCAGATTTAAGTAGTCCCGTAAATGGGATACGTTAAAAATCAAGGAGGTGAAAGAGTATGATAAAGAAACGCAAAGCACAGAGTATTTTGGAGTACATTATAGTTCTTTCGGCTATAGTAGTCGCGGTGATCGCGGCATCTGAAAACATAATAAAGCCTGCGGTACAGGATATGTTTCAGGATTCGGCAGATGTTATTACGGATAATACTGATACTTTTGTTAACAATGTCGCGTCAAATGCGGCAGAATAATTTATTGGGAGGTGAAAAAGATGTTTAAAATAAAAAAAGCACAGTCGACCGCGGAATACGCGATACTATTTGCTTTGGTTATTACCGCGGCTATGGGTATCCAGACATATGTAAAACGAGGTTTACAGGCAAGAGTATATGACGCGGTTAATGATTTCGTATCAACTACAGGCGGTACTACAGCGCAGTATGAACCTAGCTCAGGTACTAAAACTACTACAGATCAGGAACAGTCAAGAACATTTAAGGAAACACCTGATAGTGATACACCGTTTACATATGAAGAGAAAAGTTCAGCATCGTACAGTTCGAAAACAGTACAGTAATTTTAGGAAGGAGGTATAAAAGTGTTAATAAAAATAAAAAAAGCACAAAGCACATTGGAATATGCCTTGCTTGTAGGGCTGGTTGTGGGTGCGTTGTTAAGTATGCAAAATTACATGAAACGTGGCTTGCAGGGTAAATTCCAGGCAATAGGTGACCAGTTTGGTGACCAGTATTCACCTGGTGAAACGGAACGTGTAGATGAAATGACAGTTAGAAACGCGACTATAACAGAAGTAACAACAAGCGGTACAGATGGTAAAATTGAAACTAGTGTAGAAGGCGGCTATCAGGAAAGTACATCTAGCCGTAAGTTACGTTCGTTAGATGAAGAAACATGGGTTAAATAAAATTTAACGTTAGGTGAAGAAGTGTTTAAAAAAAGCCAAACGATATTAGAGTATGGCATGCTTATTGCGGTTATAGCTGTTTCGTTTTTGGGTATACAGGTATATCTTGTCAGAGGCATGAAAGGTAATTTGCAATCTGCCGGTGCTCAGTTAAGCGATCAGTATAGTTACGGCTCGACAGATTTAGATGAAATTTATACACATTCTTCATCTAAGACCATCTTAAATACTCCCGGAATAAATAAACCCTGGGAGTTTGCGTGGACAGATGGCAGTTATGAATCACAGTCGGAAAGAAGTTTGGAAAAATTAAAGGCAGATGTTAGTGATTAGATTTTTACTATTTATTAGGTGTAACTGAAATGGTTAATAAAAAAACAAGACAAAAGGCGCAAACTGTTATTGAATATTCATTCTTGATAGCATTGACTGTAGGAGTGCTTTTAATAATGAATGAATTTCTAGGCCGCAGTTTGCAGGGGAACATAAAAAAAAGTGCCGATAGGATTGGCGGTGAACATCTATCAGGTAGTTTTTCCATACCTATACCGGAAAGCGGTTACAGATATTCTTCAGGGTCTGTCAATAAGCGTGAAGGCACAGATGTACAATATTCATCTGTATCCAAAATAAAAAGGAACACTTTTTCCGCAACCTATGAAGGGAAATATGGCTCAGTTAATGTTATTACTAATTCACGTCAACAGATAGGAACTGTTGAGGGCGAAACAATAGCGGATTCTGAGTTTAGCGGGTCAGCAGGTGTTGCAGGAGAAAGCGAGATAACAGAGGATGTAAGCAAGATAATGAATATTATTGAAGATTCTTCTGTCGATCCGGGTATAAATGCCGACTCAATTGATGATCTAGAATTAACAGATGGCACGAAGGCTAATACATCAGATGTTGCGGTTGATAATTCCACTGCTGAAGGTTATGGCTCTGTAACTTTTGATGAGGGGGAAGGAGAATCTTCTTCATCTGATGAAGCGGTAATAAATACCGCGGATGTGTTATTAACGGATGTCTATGCTGAACATTTGGATGATTATATTACAGAGTGATTTTATAGATTTGGGTAGATAGCGTGATATAATAAAATTATGAAGATAAAAAACGCAAACGTTATATTAGAATATACAGTGGTTTTAGGGATAATAATGGGTGCAGTATTCGGTATATTTGAATATTTTAGACGGCACGTTCAAGCACGTGTAAAATATGAATGGGACTCACAGCAGGCCGATAGCACACATGTAGGCCTTGAATGGGAAAGCAGCGTGAGTTTTTCAAGTAGTTCCATGAAATTTGAACAAAATGAAGAGTTAACGGGTAATAAAAAATCATACGCTAAGAGTAATTCAACAACTACGTCAATAAATGTAGCAGCGCCTAGTATAAAGGGTTGGTCGGTTATGGAACATAAAGGATCTGGCTTGAGTGCTCAGGATGCGGCAGGTGCGCCACCAACGCCGTCATATCCTGCTTTGACTTATATTGACTGGCAAGACCAGAATTGGCCGTTATATTGAGGTTTTTATGAGAGTCTATCTAATAAAAAAAACACAGGCTATGGTAGAAATGGCGATACTGGTACCTTTGGTAATAGCCGCTATAGGAACGGTAATCTTATATCTTTGTCAACTTAATGGTGATCAATATCAGATTATGCAGGCTTTTCGTAAAGCATTAAAAAAATCACATGATGAAAACAAAGCCGTTTCATATGGTACATGGGACGATAGACGTCAAGCGGATGTAAATAACCCTATAGTAGGTCAAAAAGTTATTAATAGCGGCTCAGGCGCTGTTATGTGGGCTATCCCGAGCGTAGAGGATGGAGATACCGAACAAGGTAATGTGAAAGAAAAAACATATATAGCAATAAACTCTGCGGGCGGCAGGTTTGGGCCTGTTATAGAGTATGATTTGGGTGAAAAAGCTTCAGGCGGTGTAGAAACGAGATATGTTACTACAACGTATGAAAATCTTGACGTAAAGACCGAAGATGGACAAACTTCGTCAACTCGTTCAGCGGGAAGCGCTGAAGTTATGATGTATAAAGTGGGGGATAAACATAATTTTACCCAAGGACGTGTTTATGGGGAAGCCCGTAGTATCTCAGGGGGTGAGTAATTATGAAAAAAGCTCAGAGCGTTTTAGAGTCAACGGTTGCTTATGCCGCAGGAATGGTACTTTTAGGTGCAGCAATTGGCATATGGGCATGGGGTAACGCTCATGTTCCGGCAAGACAGGTTACATATGAGGCAACACGTTTAATGGCAGGCCAATCTGCAAGAAGTGTTAGTGCATCGGGTGCAAGCGGCGGTTCAAAGTCAGAAGTTTGGCCGACATATATTGCAAGTCCGGCTCCGTAATTTTTTGTGTCTATAAAATTTGGGGTAGAAAGTGAATATATTTAAGAAAAAAACTGGACAGATATCTATATTTTTCATTTCATTAGTTGTTACACTTATCGGTATAACTTTTGTTACTATCGTAATAGGAAAAACTGCTAAAGATAAGACCTATACGGCTAATTCAGTTGATGCTGGCGCAATTTCTGCAGCATCAGCTATGGCATATGGATTTAACTATGTTGCGAATGCGAATAAGCAGGAAGATAAAAAGTTGAAGAAAAATTTTAATGATTTTCAAACAGCATATAATAAATATTTTGATTGGGCTAATATTAATATTTATACGGGAAGATATATCCCACAATATGATACTGCGACGACTCAACAGTGCTGTGTGGCAAACTTAGTTTGTCAAACGGCACAACAGGCGGCAAAAGAAGCGTCAAAAGAAGCTGAAAATTATAAGAAACAAATTAATGAAACAATTAAAAATTCTGGTGGGCAGGGGGTAACGACAACAGGTGAACAACAGGAAAAGAATGTTGATGCAGGACTTAATGTTTGGGCAGATGGCAGTTCGGATAAAGGTGCTATAGTTGCTCCGTCTCCTATTAATACACAAACTTCCGCTCAAACAGGTACGTCAACAGGAGTTATTCCGAATTATTGGGATTTAACACAGAAATTTTATGAAAAAATTAGAGAAGTTTTACAGGATGATCAGGAAGGTAAAGGCGATGTTTATCATAATGCATTATATTTGGGATATATTTATGGGTTTAGGAACAGTGGTACATCGTTAAGATTAGGTAAAATTAACCAGAAAAGATATAGTCAGTTTTTACAAGAAATAACTCCTGACAAAGTCCGTAATGGGGAAGCCAAGACCTTTGATTGGACTGATGGAGCCGGACGTTCTCATGCCACTACAGTGATAGTCAATATCGCCGATGCGAAAAACTATAATGTCAAATTTACACAAATGGATAGAAGCCAAGTTGAGCAAAAACTGAATAAGGCTATGCAAGATGCTGAGCAAGCCAAGATCATGGCAGATAATGCGGCTCAAGCTTTTAGCGGGGCATGCGGCTGTGATACCGTGGCGACTTGTCCGACAAGTTTCTGTGGTTTTGGGGCGGTGTGTAATGCCGCTAATATTCTGGGTAGAGAACTTATGAAAATCTCAAATGAGTTTATGCAGCAGGCTAGGCAGGGGGTTGAGGATGTCAGGAAAGGACTGGATAACAGTAAAGACGAATCAAGTACAAGTAAAAAAGATACTGAATCAAAAATAATAAAATATCTTAACGACATACAACATTCAAGAACAGTTAATGTTATGAGTTTCCAATTTCATATGGGTGGTCCGGTTAAAGGAATGAGAGGAGATGTAGATATACCTGTTGCGTATCCTCCGGTAACATCAAGCGCGACGGCGTCTTTTAGAGGCAACGGAGATATTGGGAATGCGCAGCCTTCTCATGAGGTTTCTTTAATATCGGCGAATTAAACATGAAAAAAATTGTATTTTATATCATTTTTTTGTTTCTTTCAAGAGCAGCATATACTCAAAATATGCAAATTGCTATGCCTTATAATACTAGTCTAAGCGAAAAAAATATAACCAATGAAAATGGGATCGTAATGCATAATTATTTGTATGAATCTTATTTGGGTAAAAAAGAGATACTTACTTTTTATCGAAAGTTATTTGAAAACGATCTGAAATTGTATAGGGACAATAGCACTAACGATTTGCGCTTACAATATTTCAATGATAAGAATATTTATATTTTATATTTTTTGTCTAATAAACCAAACGATAATCGATATAAATTAGTTATAACAGGGACTAATAATGTTAATGATTTTTGTGCTGATTGTGCTAGTTTTAAAAAAACTAAAAAATATGATATTATTCCGGAGTATAATCAGGGTAGATTAATAGAAAATACTGAATATTTAGGGGGTTCTCTTGTTGCCATAGGGTATATAACTGAAGATAAAAGCATGGACAGTATTAGTTTTTATGAATCAAGGATGAAGAATCTAGGTTGGCAAATTATTAATTCTGAAGATAAATCTGGTGAATATATACCAGGAGAAATAATTAATATAATAGCGCCATATTCTGATTATGACATTACAAAAGAGATTTCTACAGAAACAGCTGAAAAAAAGACTGGCATTAGTGGAAAAACAATAACTTTTAAACTTGGGATAGCGAAATGTGAGATATCTGTTTACACCTTAGGGCGTGACTGTATGGAATTGATTATTAAAGAAAATTTTGGTAAAGGAATGATATTCCATGAGTTTGGTGATACAATTATAAGTGTAGCTTATATGCCCAACGGCGCAATATAAGGGATAATATATGAAAAAAAGAAAAGCACAAACTGCCATTACCTATGCCGCATTAATAGCCTTTGTTGTTGTAAGCCTGATAATAATCTCGGGCTACTTACAGGGTAGAGTGCAGGGTATGTATAAAAGTGCAGGGGATTCTATAGGTGATGAAGAGCAAAAAGATTAAAACCTATTCCATCCCTGGGATGGAATAGGTTTGGAATTTCCGGAAAATGTTTTTATAGATAGTATTTAAATAAATCGCGGATTTTTGTGTATTATAAACGTCGCCTCGTTTAAAGCAAAATCCGCGGTTTTTTATTGCCAATTTCCCTAACCTATTCCAACCAACCTATTCCAACCCGGGGTTGGAATAGAAAAATGCTTGTTTTTCAATCTCCAACCAATTCCATCCCTGGGATGGAATTGGTTTTTGGTTTACATGTTATTTTGTATCGTTATAATATTCTTTATAGGAGAATTATGTCTTTAAGAAAAAATCAATTGGTTGACGGAGAAATTTATCATATTTTTACGAAAAGTATAGAGGGTTTTAGTATTTTTAATTCTCCTAAGGATTTTTCGCGAATGGCTAACTTATTCTATTTTTATTCTTTTAAAAATATGCCATGTAAATTTTCAGTTTATATGAAAAAAGAAAAAGAAAAAGAAAATGAAAAAAGTTTTTTCTCGCAAAATGATAAAATAATTAAAATTATAGCTTACTGTATCATGCCTACTCATATCCATCTTGTATTGCAGCAAGTAGAGACAGAAGGGGTTTCTACTTTTATGAATCGTGTTTTGCTTAGTTATACGAAGTATTTTAATCTTAAATACAAACGAAAAGGTCCTTTATGGGAAAGCCGTTTTAAAAATGTTTTGGTTTTAAGTGATGAGCAATTACTTCATTTAACGCGATATGTTCATCTTAATCCTGTGACTGCTTTTCTTGTGAATACCCCCTTAAATTGGAAGTTTTCATCTTTCAATGAATATATAGATAGCAATGATAGTATAAAAGTTTGTGATTTTAGGGATTTTCTTGATATTAACCAGCAAGAATATAAAAAGTTTGTAGAGGATAATACAGATTATCAGAGAACTTTGGGAAAACTTAAAAAATTATTACTTGAATGAAATTTGGGAAATTATATTAAATAGTTGGAAAATCATGGAGAAATGATAAAATATGTATAATAAAAATATCTAATAAATTATGAGCCCTATCTTACTATTATCATTCGGTTTTCTTGTTATTGGCTTTTGTCTTGCCATGTATAACATAATGAACGTTCTTTCTGAACGTTGGGATAAAGCGCAAGAAAGTAAAACTGAAAAAACGGCATCTCAATTTGAAGAGATGTTTATTTTTCTTGATAAAAAGATTTTATTACGTATTTATCTTGTTATTCCGTTTATTTTCGCAACGATAGCATTTGTTTTAACAAAAAAGTGGTGGCTTTCCGGAGTTTTGTTAGCGGTCGGTGTTATTTTTCCTTTTTGGCTTGTCCGTTTTATGGATGATCGCAGGAGAAAGAAGTTTATAGTACAACTTGTAGATGGTCTCATGATAATGAATAGTTGTCTTAAGGGTGGATTGACTTTAACCCAGTCTTTTGAAGTTTTATCTGAAGAAATGACTCCACCTATAAGTCAGGAGGTTTCTCTTCTTAACCGTGAAATAAAAATGGGTGTCCCTTTAGAGGAAGCACTTATAAGGATGGATAAGCGTATGCCGTCTGAGGAAATGACTTTAGTTTCTTCGGCAATAATAGTAGCGAGGGAAACAGGTGGCGATTTGACTAAAGTTTTTGCGAAGCTTGTCGAGACTATACGTGATAGGTTGAAATTGAAAGAATTAATTGCGACTTTAACCTTACAATCAAGGTTACAGGCTATAATTATCTCACTTTTAGGCCCAGCATTCTTTTTTATTGTTCGTAAAATGAGGCCTGACCATTTTGATATTATGTGGCAGACAGAGTTGGGTAGGATTTTGATGATAATAGCGTTAGTTTTGCAGATAATAGGATTTGTTTTGATAATTATATTTGGGAGAATAAGAATATAAATGTTGCAAATTGCACTTATTCTATTGATGGCAGGCGTAATAGTCTTTTTCGTGGGTCTTTTCCCTAAGCCTCCAGACACTGTTTCTATTTTTGGTGAAGCGGTGAAAGAAAAAAGGGGATCGGGCTGGTCGCCATTGTTAGGTCTATTCGCACCTTTGAATAAGATTTTTGTAAAAGGTCTTAGGATGGAAGACAAGCTTAAACATGATTTTTATTTAGCAAAATGGCGGGTTACTCCTGAAGAATATATCGCCGGTAAACAGTTATTAGCAGTTTTTTTGCCTTTAACTGCTTTTTTTATTTTTGGATTGAAAAAACCTATTTGGCTTGTATTTTTTTCGCTTTTTGGTTTTATCCTACCTACTCTTTTGTTGCATTCTGCGGTTAAGAAACGTAAATATGCCATAGTACGTCTTTTACCGGAAACGATAGACCTTTTGGGCCTTTGTGTAGGGGCGGGCCTTGATTTTATGGCGGCTGTACGGTGGGTAGTGGAAAAAGTAAAGATGAACCCGATGATTGAAGAACTGGGTTATGTCTTAAAAGAGATAAATGTTGGTAAACCTAGGGTGGAAGCGTTACGGGATCTATCTAAACGCGTTAATATACCGGATGTGACTTCATTTGTTCGTATTCTTATACAGGCAGACCGTATGGGTACTCCAGTCGAGGAGACTTTTAGAATAGTATCTGAAGATACGCGTATGCGTCGTTTCCATAGGGGTGAACGTCAAGCCATGACAGCACCGATAAAAATGTTAATACCTCTTATTTTTTGCATCTTACCTGTTATTCTTATAATAATCGCCGGTCCTATATTGCTTCGGTTTATGTCTCAAGGCGGAGTCTTTGGCTCATTTTGATTTATTAAAAAACAAACGGGTGTTTTTCAGCTGTAAGTATATCAATAAGATTTAAATTAAAATTTGCTTGTGTATTTGTTTCTCTTTGAGGTAAAAGATAAGTATTTATTTTCTTTGGTATATAGTTATGAAGAATTTGTTTTCTATCAACTTGTATTATTAAATCAATATATGTGTTTTGTTTATTTTTTTCAGAGTAATTTTTAGTATCACTAATCTGAGTGTTATATATTATATCCCTATTTTTGTTTTTGAAAGTAGCTGCTTTTAATTTATCAATATTTTTTGATAAAGGAATGTTTCTGTTTTTTTGTCTAATATTACTAATGTCGAGAAGCTCATTTTCTGAAACATGCAAGGGCATTTCTTGTTTTATAGCCGAAGAGTTATTTTGAGACGATAGAAATATTGAAGGGGTACTATTAGTATAGATAGGGCCAGGGACATCTTTTTTTGAAGCTATAATATTTTTGCCGAATTTGGTAGGCAAAAATATTTGTTTATTATATTTATAATGAAGAATATTAAATATATTTATGCTGTGTTGAGATTCATAGATTCGAGGCAGCTGATTTTTTATTTTTGTTGAATATGTGATATTTTTGAATCTATTTGTATAAAAATTTATTATATTTAAAAAGGGCTTATGTATTTTTATATTTTTTATTATAGTCTTTTCTGCGAATGGCACGAACATTAGGTTAGATATAGTATGCAATGGATCTTTATTTATTTTTAGATGATTATACTCTATTATAGGGAATTCTTGATGGTTATTGAGTTTAAGGTTTTTTATATATATTGAGAAATTAGTTATTTTAATGTTATTTATATTCTTATATTTTTTTAGATTAATTATTGGTATTTGAATTTCGTTTAAATCAACAGGTATGTCAATCAGTTTTATCTTATGGCTCTGTGGGATAATGACCTTATTTATTTGCGGCATAGCTGATGACGTAAGCGGCTTGATATATGCCGGCAGTTTGGTTTTTGGCAAAGAGACATTAGTCATATGGAGTTTGGGCAAAACGATATCAACTTTAGTTTGAGGCAAAGGTATATCAAGTTCGGCAATATCTATAGATATATTAGGTAAAGCCGGTTCATATGCGCGTGGTGAAATCTCCTGAACAATCTTAGGCACCGGTATCTCATTAACAGGCTCAAGATAAGTCTGAGTAGGTAGTTCAGGTAACTCTATATTAGGTAAAGGCAACTCAGGTAACGGTATTTCAGCTCTCGGTATATTGAACTCAATCTCAGGTAGAGAGATAGTCTTATCATAATCAGGTGTATTAAACTCTTTAACATGTCTTGGTATCTCAGTAATAGTAATATCGGGAGCATAAGTGGGTCTCTTAAGCTCAGGTAAAACGACATCAACTTTAGTTTGAGGCAGCGGTATGTCAAGTTCAGCTATATCAATAGATATATTAGGTAAAGCCGGTTCATATGCGCGTGGTGAAATCTCCTGAACAATCTTAGGTACCGGTATCTCATTAACAGGCTCAAGATAAGTCTGAGTAGGTAGTTCAGGTAACTCTATATTAGGTAAAGGCAACTCAGGTAATGGTATTTCAGCTCTCGGTATATTGAACTCAATCTCAGGTAAAGTTATGGTTTTAACATAATCGCGCTGACTGAACTCTTTAACGTGAGTAGGTACCTCAGTAATAGTAAGTTCAGGCGCATAAGTAGGTTTTTCCAGTTTAGGCAAAACGACATCAAATTTAGTTTGAGGCAGCGGTATGTCAAGTTCAGGTATATCAATAGATATATTAGGTAAAGCCGGTTCATATGCGCGTGGTGAAAGCTCCTGAACAATCTTAGGCACCGGTATCTCATTAACAGGCTCAAGATAAGTCTGAGTAGGTAGTTCAGGTAACTCTATATTAGGTAAAGGTAACTCAGGTAATGGTATTTCAGCTCTCGGTATATTGAACTCAATCTCAGGTAAAGAGATACTCTTATCATAATCAGGTGTATTAAACTCTTTAACATGTCTTGGTATCTCAGTAATAGTAATATCGGGAGCATAAGTGGGTCTCTTAAGCTCAGGTAAAACGACATCAACTTTAGTTTGAGGCAGCGGTATGTCAAGATCAGGTATATCTAAGTTTATTTCGTTGAACAAGAAATTGCTTTCTTGTTTTGTAGGTGTGAAATTTTTGATGTGATCTGGGATATCTGTTATTTTTATTTTTTGTTCTTCATTCTTTTTATAACTTGTAATAATATCATTAACTTTTCTTTTTCCGATAATTAAACTTTTTTGAGTAGTATATTTAATGTCATCATATAATTTGCTAGCTTCATTTTTGATTGTCTGAATATACGGAGTAGCAGCATTAACAAGCGCATCGCGTGTAGCTTTAGCAGCGGCGATATCCGCTTCGCGTTGTTTAGCAGCCTTGTAGGCAGTATCGATTTTTTTAACGGCTTGTGCAGTGATCTTTATACCATCTTCAGTATATTGTGCCGCAGTTGAAACCATCTGTTTGGCATATTCCAGTT
>Ga0265294_10008804_pt1 | contig 11722 bp, 10 predicted proteins | sample MunlanPumphouse3_FD_192504 | JGI IMG/M metagenome (GOLD analysis project Ga0265294, IMG submission 192504) | Groundwater microbial communities from a municipal landfill in Southern Ontario, Canada - Pumphouse #3 | ecosystem: Environmental > Aquatic > Deep subsurface > Groundwater | place...
TAAATGAGCTATTACTTCTGTATCAGTTTCTGATTTAAATATATGTCCTTCTTTAATAAGAGTATTTTTTAACTCTTTATAATTTTCAACAATGCCATTATGAACAACAAAAAACTCCTCCTTACAATCACAATGAGGATGAGCATTTTCTTCACTTACTATTCCTGTTGTTGCCCACCTATTATGAGCTATACAAGTATTGCCCTTAAAATTATTACTTAGAAATTCTTTTTCTGTTTTCTCAATTTTACCGACTCTTTTAAATAAGGAGTATTTATCTTTTTCAATAAAACAAATTCCATAACTATCGTAACCTCTATACTCAAGACGCTTTAATCCCGAAAGAATTATTTCTGATCCATTTTGTTTTCCAATGTACCCTACTATTCCGCACATAATACTATATTTATTAATTTTTTAGGAACATATATGATATCCTTAATTTCTTTTCCTTCTATCCATTTTTTAACTTTTTCTCTTTCTTTAACTTTCTTAATTAATTCTTCTTTTGATATGTCACTATTAAAATTAGCTTTATCTCTCAACCTGCCATCAACTTGAATCATTAAATGAAATTCTTTGTCCTCTACCAATTTAACACTGGGCCACTTTTGTTTTAATATACTTTCTTTATTGCCTAATAAATTCCAGAGTTCTTCGCAAAAATGAGGAGCAAAAACAGAAAAAACTATCAATATCTTTTCCATTTCTTTTTTTCCTAGATCTTTATCCGAAACAAAATCAACAAACTCCATCAAAAATGCTATTGGTGTATTAAACTTCATTTTTTCTAATTCATTTTCAATTCTAACAATCATTTTGTCTATATAAATTATGACTTCAGGAGAACTTGTTTCTTTTACTTCTAATCTCCATAGTTTATTTAAAAATCTATGCACTCCTTTTACTCCTTGCTCATTCCACTGGATAGATTGCTCAAATGGACCCATAAACATTTCATATACCCTTAGTGTATCTGCTCCATAATTTTTAATAACATCATCAGGAGAAACAACATTTCCCTTTGATTTACTCATTTTTTGACCATCATGAGCCAAAACTAATCCAATATTTCTTAATTTATAAAAGGGCTCTTTTGTTGAAATCTCGCCGATATTATACAAAAACTTATGCCAAAAACGAGCATATAACAAATGTAATACCGCATGCTCTGCTCCGCCAACATATAAATCAACTGGTAGCCATTTTTTCTCTATTTCTTTATCAACAAAAGCTTCGTTATTTTTATTATCAAGATATCTAAAATAATACCAACAAGAACCAGCCCATTGAGGCATTGTGTTTGTTTCTCTTTTAGCATCACCACCACATTTGGGACACTTAACATTAATCCAAGAATCAATTCCTGCTAAAGGGGACTCTCCTGTTCCCGTTGGTTCGTATTTTTCTACTTCAGGAAGCTCTAAGGGCAAATTTGTTTCTGCAACCGGCCCACATTTTTCACAATTTATTATTGGAATTGGTTCCCCCCAATATCTTTGTCTTGAAAAAATCCAGTCCCTCAATTTATAGTTTATTTTTTTATTAGCTCCCAAATATTCTCCTATTTTGTCTTTTGCTTCTTCTGATTTTAAGCCATTAAATTGACCTGAATTAATCAATATGTCATCTTTCACTACTTCAATAATTTCTAAATTATACTTTTTAGCAAAATCATAATCTCTTTCATCGTGAGCTGGAACAGCCATAATTGCCCCTGTGCCATAATGAGCTAAAACATAGTCAGCAACAAAAACAGGAACCTCTTTACCATTAACAGGATTTATTGCTTTAATCCCCTTTAATTCAACTCCTGTCTTATCTTTTACTTCACTAATTCTTTCTCTTTCACTTTTATTCTTAGCTTTTTCTATATAATCACTAACTTCATCTTTATTCTCAAAATCAAGCTCATTAATTAAATGATGCTCAGGTGATAAAACAAGATAAGTACAACCAAATAACGTATCAATTCTGGTTGTAAAAACAGAAACTAATTTATCCTCAATTCTAAAATCAAACTCAAAGCCCTCACTTTTGCCAATCCAGTTTCTCTGCATTTCTTTAATTTTTTCTGGCCAATCAATATCATCTAACCCATCTAATAACTCTTCGGCATAATCAGTAATTTTTAATACCCATTGATTAATATCTTTTTTTGTTGTTTGAGTCCCACATCTCTCACATTTACCATCAACCACCTCTTCATTAGCAAGTCCGGTTTTACAAGAAGGGCACCAATTAATGGGAAGACATTTTTTGTAAGCTAGTCCATTTTCAAAAAGCTTAACAAATATCCATTGTGTCCATTTGTAATAATCTTTATCAGTTGTATTTATTTCTTTTTCCCAATCATAACTAAGACCAACATCATTCATTTGTCGTTTAATGTTTTCTATGTTTCTCTTGGTCGTTATCTTAGGATGAATTTTATTTTTGATAGCATAATTTTCTGCAGGCAAACCAAATGCATCCCATCCCATTGGATGTAATACATTAAATCCTTTCAACCTTTTATATCTTGAATAAACATCAGTAGCAACATAGCCCTTTAAGTGACCAACATGGATACCTTCTCCTGACGGATAAGGAAACATATCTAAAACATATAGTTTTGCTTTATTAGAATTAATATCTGTTTTATAACAGTTATTTTTTCCCCAATAATTTTGCCACTTTTTTTCTATTTTATTAAAATCGTATTTCATAAAAGAATTAACATTGCTAATATTCCTAATATTACTGATATCGCTATCCCTGACCACCACCACAAATCAACATTTATTCTTTTTCCTCCTAATAAATTCTCAGTAATAGGTTTAAAATATCTAAAAAAGAAAGACATTGAATATCCGACCGCAACACCAAATAATACCGCTCTTAGTATATGTAATATATCCATTATAAATATTTTTTATCCTTAACCATAAATTTTGACTTCATCTTTAAGTATATTTTTTTTAATTAAAGGATTTATAGATTTAAAGGTTATTAAATCTATTTTTCTTTTTGTTTTCTTCTCTATATCCATTTCTAAATTAATCAAATCAATCATTGTTTTACCTCTCTCAAGCTCGACTAATATATCTATATCGCTATTTTTATTATTTTCACCTCGAGCATAAGAACCAAAAACAGATGCTCTCTTTACTTGATGCTTTTTAAGAATTGGCGCTATTTCTAACTTTATTTTTTTAATTTCTTTGTTCATCAAAGTGATTATACCAAAAATCAACAAAAAAAGAAATATCTATATCCTAAACAAGTTTTTAGCATTTTGAGTTGTTTTTTTAATTATTTCCTCTCTTGAAATGCCTTTAATTTTTGATATTTCATCAATTATTAGCTCTATTGAAAAAGGATTGTTTCTTTCTTCAAAATTAGGGGGAGATAAATAAGGGCAATCTGTTTCTAATAGCATTTTTTCTAAAGGAATTGCCCTAATAGAATCATCTAAGTTGACTTTGAAGATAATACCATTGATGCCAAAAAAATATCCTAACTCAAGCAAACTCTCTACATTGTCTTTACTACCTGTAAAGCAATGAATTACTCCTGGAATATTTTTCCTTGATAATATATCAATTAAGTCATCAAATGCATTTCTACAATGAACAACTATTGGTAGATCAATTTCTTTAGCTAGGTCCAGTTGTTTTTCAAAGATTTCTTTTTGTTTATTAACATATTCTTCTCTTCTAGCTTTTCCCTTGGGCTTGTACCAATAATCAAGACCTGCCTCACCGATTGCAACAACATTTTTATCTCGAGACAACTCTTTGTAATAATCATAATCAAAGTCATCTTCTTTTTTATCAAAATCATCTTTCAGCTTTAGAGTTGATTGTATATTTAACGGATGAAGACCAACTGAAGCATAAACACCGCCTCTTGATAAAGAAATACATTTTTTTGAGCTTTCTTTGTTTGTCCCAATATTGATTACTTGGTAATTATTTTCAATTAATTTTTTAATCAGCTCTTCTCTATCGTTATCAAATTCTAAAAAATTAAGATGTGCGTGAGTATCAATTATCATATCCTTGGAAATAATGGCTCTGGTTTAAGTGTTTTAATTTGTTCTTCCATTTTTTCTGCAGTATAAGGTAAAAATGGTTTTAACATTTGAGATATATTTTTCAATGAATAAATTATATTAGAAAAAACTATTTCATTTTCATCTTTGTCTTCAATTGCCCAGGGCTTCTTTTCATCAATGTATTTATCACAAAAAGAAACTAATTCCCAAATCTCACTAAGAACATCATTAAATTGAATAAAATTGTCTTTTATTTTTTTATTTACTTCTTGATTTTTATCAACAAAAATTGCTTCGGGATTCCTATTAAAAATAATATTTTTTTTATTTATCATTGTTAAAGTCCTTGATAGTAAGTTTCCTATTCCCCCAGCTAAATCAGAGTTGTATCTCTTCTCAAACTTTTCAAAAGTAAAATCACCATCACCAAGAGCTGGAATCTCTCTTAATAAAAAATACCTTACAGCATCACATCCATATTTTTCTACTAAATCATATGGATTAATAACGTTACCTAAGCTTTTTGACATTTTTTGACCATCAACCGTGATATAACCATGAACAAATAATATTTTAGGTAAGCTAATTCCTGCTGAAAGTAACATCGCCAGCCAATAAACAGAATGGAATCTATTTATTCCTTTACCTATTATATGAATCTTTAAATCATTATTTTGCCAAAACTCTAAAAACTTAGATTCATCATCACTTCCATACCCAAGAGCATTGATATAATTTGATAACGCATCAAACCAAACCCACATTTTTTGTGTTTCATCTCCCGGAACATCTATCCCCCAACCTTTTGCCCTTTCACTCGTTCTTGATATACAAAAATCCTGTAATCCAGAATTAACAAAGCTAAGTATTTCATTTTTTCTTGATTGAGGAATAATCTTAACTTCATCTTTTTCAATTAGTTCCTTTATTTTTTCTTGATAATTAGACAGCTTAAAAAAATAATTCTCTTCTTCAATTAATTCTGGTGCAACCTTGTGCTCAGGGCATAACCCATCAATAAGATCATTTTCTTTGTAATATTCTTCACATCCAACACAATAAAGACCACTATATTTTTTCTTGTAGATGTCTTTTTTGCAGGCCATCCATAACTTTTGGGCACCATCAAAATGTCTTTTTTCAGTTGTTCTTATAAAATCATCAAAACTAATATTTAGAACTTCTTTTAAGTTATAAAAATTAAGATAATTGTTATAAACAAAATCGGCTACATTTTCACCTGCATTTTCAGCACTTCTTACATTTTTTAAACTATTCTCATCTGTTCCTGACAAAAAGAAAACTCTATCTCCTAATAATCTGTGATATCTTGCAATCACATCTGCCTGGACAAGCTCTAAGGCGTGTCCTAAGTGTGGAGATGCATTAACATAGGGGATTGACGTAGAAATAAAAACCTTTTTCATTCTCCCTTGCTTTTTAAATAATCTCTCAAACCTTCAAAAAGAATTCCTGCTACTGGAATTGCTAAAATAGCACCCATAATTCCCCATAGGGCACCACCAATTAAAACAGAAATTAAAACAAGTGAAACTGGCAATCCATTTATTTTATTAGTCAATACCGGCATTAAAACATTGCTTTCAATTTGCTGAATAATAATTGAAAAAACCGTAACGGCAATTGCCTTAGGAATTGAATCAAATAAAACAAACAAGGCAACTAGTATTCCAGCAATAACCGGTCCAATTATTGGAATAATATTTAATATCCCTGCTAATAGCCCCCATATTAAAGCAAACTTAATATCTAAAATTACACAAAAGGCAAAAGTTGTTCCACCGACGAAAATAGATGATATTATTCTACTGCCAAACCATCCAACAACATGCTTTTGACTTCTCTCCCATCTATTTAATACCTGATCTTCAAATTTTTTAGGAGTAATTATTTTAATTCCTTTAAGAATATCAAACTTCTCAATTGAGAAAAATAACGCTAGTGTAAAGACAGTAATTCCTGCAAAAATACTTCCAAATAATCCTGCAAAAATATTAAAGATATTAGATGATATTTTAATTAATGTTTCATTAAATTGGGCTCCTAAATCATAAAGTCCCTTCAGAGAATAATCAAAACCTATCTGACTTAAAAAAACTGGTATCTTTTCTACATAATCTCCGAAAACATTACTAAATGATTGGACTTCAACAATCAATGGAGGAATTATTATAAAGAAAAATAACCCTAAAATAAACAAAAGTGCAAAATAAACAATTACTGAAGAGGCCACCCTATTAATTTTTATAAAATCAATGAGGGGATTAACAAGAATTGAAATAACAAGAGCTAAAACAATCCAACCGATTATACTTCTTAAAAGAAATACTACATAGAAAAGAAATACTACAAAAATAATCTTAAAAATTGTTCGCCATGATATATCTATTGTATTCATAGTTTTATTTCTTTATTTTTAAATGGTCCGATTAAGGCCATATTTAATTTTTCATTTTTGAAAATATCTTTTGCAACTTCAATGATACTCTCTGAAGATACATTGTCTATTTTCTTGAATACATCCTCAATTGAAGTTATATCATTTTTTAATAATTCTTGCATGCCATAAAAAGATGCCTGCTCATCAGATGCTTCCATTTTTAAAATCATTCTACCTTTAATGCACTCTTTTGCTTTTTTAAGTTCGTCATTTGAAACTTTTATTTTAGTTAGTCTTTTATATTCTTTTAGTATTGTTTCTATAACTTTGTCTAGTTTTTTATTATCTACCCCAGCAAAAGTAACTAATGAGCCAGTATCAGTATCAGAATAATTATATGTTCTTACATAATATGCCGCTCCCAGCTTTTCACGAATCTCTTTGAACAATCTTGAACTCATTGATCCTCCTAATATTACAGACATTACATCTAATGTAATTTTGTGAGGATGAAATATATCATAACCTCTTACACCGAGAGCAATATTTGTTTGGTTTGTTTTCTTATAAATTGTTTTAACCTGTGGTCTGTTTTGTCTTTCAATCACGCCCGCCTTACTTTTTATTTGCTTATTATTAATCTTTGAAAAATATTTTTTAATCTTCTCAATTGTTTTTTTCTCATCAATATTACCAGCAACACAAACTATTGTATTTGAAGCAATATAATGATCATTCATATATTTTTTGATATCACTTCTTTTAATTGCTGAAACACTTTTTGCTGTGCCCGCAATATCCCAACCAGCTGGTTGATCACCATAAAGAACTTTTTTCCATAAATCCCCGATATACATCATTGGATTTTCTCTATACATATTGATTTCTTCAATGATCACTCCTCTTTCTTTTAATAATTCTTTATTTGGGAGCTTTGAATTCAAAAATATGTCAGAAACCCAATCTAGCGCAATATCAAAATTAGAATAATTTACTTTTGCATAATATCCAGTATATTCTTCTCCTGTAAAAGCATTGAACTCTCCACCAATTTTATCTAATTCTTCTGCAACTTCCATCGGGCTCTTTCTTTTGTCTGTTCCCTTAAAAAGCATATGTTCTAAAAAATGAGAAATTCCCGAGACATTTTTTGTTTCGTATTTAGATCCTGCCCCAACTAAGACTAAAACGGTTGCTGTTTTAGTTTCTTTTTGGGGAATTGTAATTATTCTTAATCCGTTTTTGAGTTTTGTTTTTCGATACATTTTTTTAATTCTTTTTTTAATTCTATCATTTTCAGCTCTCTATTTACTGTAAGTTTAAAGAACTTTTCTAACTCTTCTACTCTTTTAGCCATGTCTTCTTTTGATCTTTCTAATTCTTTCTTTGAAAAATAAATTTGTTCTGATGCTTTATTTAACGCTTCTGATAAGCTAACAATTTCTTTATCTAAACTACCAGTAATAAAAACGGCTCTTTCTCCCACAGGAAGCTCTTTAGCAAATCCCTGAAGTTCATTTAATGAATTAGAAATATAGGAAAATAAAGTTTTGTCAATAATAAATGTCATCAATAAGGCAACAAAGCAAAGCATTGCTGCATTAAAACTAAATGATGGTATAAAAAGTAAAATTATTAAAATAGTAAAAAATGGAAGGAAAAAAAGAAAATAAAACTTAGGAGCAATACTTGATAAAATAACATCTTCGGTGTCTTCACCTCTTTCTATTAGTATTCTTCTACATTCTTTTACTACATTAAACATTGCTTGCTGACAAAAGAAGGTGGCAAAAGCACAAGAAAAGAAAATTGCTATAACACCACCAACAACAACAAGCATTAAATCATATGATGATGCTTGATTAACCCACAATGCTAAAATCATTAAAACTAAAACAGAAAGTCCTCCAGCAAAAACATTAATTGTTGTGCTCCTAGATACATAAACTAAAGAGGTAAATATTTTATTAATAGTTTCTGTTTTGGAAGACAAAAGCTCCCCACTTGAAGAAACATTTTCATTTATTATTTTAATTTCTTCGCCAGACCAAAGCTTTGCACCTCCATATCTTATCACTCCTAAAAAACTAAAAACTAAAACTAAAACAGGAAAAGCATAAAGGAAAGTATTTTTTGTAACTTCTAATTCAAAGCTTGCAAGAGATAATATTAGAAAAAAAGAAAAGGCACTACAAAGTATTGACCACCCTATAATTGGTAAAAATATATTTAAGGTGTAAGGGATACTAATTTTCATTTATTATAGAAATTAAATCACTTATTTTTACTCTTTGTTGTTCCATTGTGTCTCTATTTCTTAGTGTTACATCATTATTAGTAATGCTTTCAAAGTCAATCGTTACCGCCCAAGGTGTTCCAATCTCATCTTGTCTTCTATATCTTCTTCCTATCGCTCCTGTTTCATCATACTGGCAAGAAAAATTATCTTTGAGCATATTGTAAACTTCTTTAGCTTTGCTTGTTATCTCTTCTTTATTTTTAACAAGTGGCAAAACTGCAACTTTAACTGGAGCAATGTTACTTTTTAATTTTAATAAGAATTCTTTTTCTTCAGATTCTTGAGTTCTTCCTCCTTCAATTTCATTAAATGCATCACACAAAACCGCTAAAAATATCCGATCTAGCCCGCATGAGGGCTCAATGACATATGGAAGATATTTTTCTTTTGTCTTAACATCAAAATAATTAAGATCTTCTCCTGAAAACTTTTGATGCTGAGATAAATCAAAATCGCCTCTACTAGCAATTCCTTCAATCTCCAACCAACCAACAGGAAAATTGTATTCTATATCAACACATCCTTTTGCATAATGAGCTAATTCATCTTTTTCTTGTTCTCTTACTCTTAAATTTTCCTTTTTAATTCCCAAAACATTAATATACCAATTAACTCTTTGTTCTATCCAATATTTGAATGCTTCGTCTTCTTTTCCTGGCTTAACAAAATACTCCATTTCCATTTGTTCAAACTCTCTCATTCTAAATATAAAATTACCAGGAGTAATTTCATTTCTAAAGGCCTTTCCAATTTGAGCAACGCCAAATGGAATCTTTGTCCTTTGAGTATTTAGTATATTTTTATAATTAACAAATATTCCTTGAGCTGTTTCCGGTCTCAGGTAAGCAATACTTGTATCATCTTCAACAGGGCCAACAAATGTCTTAAACATTAAATTAAAGTTTCTTGGTTCCATTAAATCTCCCTTACATTCGGGACACTTATTTTCTTTTAAATGATCTGTTCTAAATCTTTTGTGACATTTTTTACATTCTGACAATGGGTCGGAAAATGTTTCTATATGTCCCGAGGCCTTCCATACATTTGGGTTCATAATAATGGAAGAATCCAATCCAAAAATATTTTCTCTTTTCTGAACCATATAATTCCACCAGCTATTTTTAATATTATTTCTAAGCTCTACTCCTAAGGGCCCAAAATCATAAAAACCACCTATTCCTCCATAGATATCTGATGACTGAAAAACAAACCCTCTTCTTTTCGTAAACGATATTATTTTATCAAAATTATTATTTTCCATATTTTATTAAAAACTCATTTGAGCATAAAGAATATCTGTCTTGGCTGTTAATGTCTTTCCTGTCCATTGATCTATTCCCGATAATTGAGCAGCACCTAAAAGTATAATTACCTCATCAGCTAATTCTGGCTGAATAGAAACCTGGAAAGCACAAATCTTTGGCTCTTTAATTGTTCCTGAGCCAGCAGGAATAGTGCCAACATTACAAATAACCTCGCTTGTTTCTTCATTATATATTATTTCCATTTCACCATTTGAATATGTTTTATTCTCAAAAGTAATACTCTCTGGTAATGCAGTAATAATTCTCGCATTATTAACATCGTTAAAGGTGCTAGTAGCAGACCACTCTATTGTTAAATATGTTCTTTGTCCAGTTTGCAATGGATATGGACCACTATTTTCAAAATATTTATTATCTGTATAAAACTTTTGAGTAATACCAATATCTGATTCTATTCTTGTTAAAAAGTCCTGCCTTGTTTCTCCGATTGTTACTGTATTTTTAATGGTAGGATTTTTATTCTCTAAGTCATCTATCCTAATTTCTTCTAAAGTATTTACCCAAAACTCTACTTTACCAATTTGACCAATATCTAAAAAAGATAAATCGGCTGAGTCCTTCGCTTCCCAAATAATTGAACCATCTTCAATTCTTCCTCCTTCAACTTCAATGCTATCTATATCAATATATTTATCTTCTATTCTTGTAATTAGCGCAAGATCCCTTAATGATTGATCTCCAATATTTTGAAAAATTATTTCGTAATGAAGTTTTTCTCCTGGAAATGAAGCATAATCGGAACTACCATTTACTCTTTGAGTTAAATAAATTGACGGTGAACTAATCTCAACACTCTTGATAGCCTCTCTTAATAAAATAAAATTGCCATTTTGCCATATTCCAATTTTTACTTTAAAAACTTTTTGTTCAGATGATTCTCCATTTAATATTCCCGAAATATCTATTTTACCTGAGCTAGCTTCACCCAATAATGGAATATCAAATTGTGTATTATCTATTCCTCTTGGTTGAGAATAAAGAAAATCAAATCCTGAGGGATAAGTAATGTAGCAAGTCAAATCAGTTAGTGGATAACCAACATTAGAAGAATAATTAACTCTCAAAGAAAGTGCTTTGCCTGCACCAACTCTATTAGGTACCTCTATTGAAAGATTAATTGGTGTATTGCCTAAAATAGTAGTAAAAGTAGTTGAAACTTCACTTCTTGTTTTTAAATCTTTTGGCTGAAAAGAAATACTTGCTTTAGCAATTTTAACATCTCTTTCTCGTCCTAAAAGAACTGCCCTAAACCTAAATGTTCTCTCTTCTCCAGGATAAATATCTCCCCCTAATTCATTTGATGACATTATTCTGATTCTTGCTCCGTTAGAAATTACTGAGTTTTCAGGATACTCAAATATCAGTTCAGGATTTTCTAATCTGATATTTCCATTATTTTTAATTTTAACAATGTATTCAATTTCTTCTCCAACATCCGCTTTCTCTGAAGCTAATATTTCAATTTTTAAGACCTCTTTAGAAAAAGACATATCTTGCCAAGACAAATAAGCAAAGATTCCTCCGACAATTAAAATTAGTAAAAATAGTATTGTTCTTTTTTTCATTATATTAATTCTTTAAGTTTCGACGTAATCTTTTTTATTATTTTCTTTTCACTTTCATTTTTATACGCAATCCCTCTTTCAAGAGAATTGATA
>Ga0265294_10008806_pt1 | contig 11721 bp, 13 predicted proteins | sample MunlanPumphouse3_FD_192504 | JGI IMG/M metagenome (GOLD analysis project Ga0265294, IMG submission 192504) | Groundwater microbial communities from a municipal landfill in Southern Ontario, Canada - Pumphouse #3 | ecosystem: Environmental > Aquatic > Deep subsurface > Groundwater | place...
ATAAAAAAGCAATCAACAAGAGCTACGTTGAGGATTTGGTGATTGAAGTTCGGTCAAAGATGGCCTGAAGATGAGATGCAAGATGGCCATGTTATTTTTTTACAGCTCCTTAGGGCGAGCCTACCAGGAGATACCCAACTTAACCCAAGCCGGGCAGGTACTTCGTGAGGGAGTGGCAACGACTGAAGAATCCGGAGAGGAACGGAAAGAAGCCTCCTTGGCAAATCAATTGGGGGGTACTCTTTTGGCCAAGGGGGACCTGGAGGGGGCGTTGCGCTACATGGAGCGTGCACTGAAGATTCTTGAAAAGTCTTACGGTACTGATAACCCGAGTACAAGGAAAGTTAGAGGGAATTACGAGGCAATGAGAAAGAAAAAATAGAGTTATTTAAGGCTCTCAATGCTCTATCACGCAAAAAGGGCGCTACCCGGTTACGGATAGCGCCCTTTCATTTTTACCGCATCATCTCAAAGTGCTTGTCGTCACAGGTCTCATCCGTGATCTCGATGAATTTATTGCAGATCGTGGAGAGCATATTGAGAACTCCCTGGTAGCCTATCAGCGGAACCCGGTGCAGGTTGACCCTGTCGAATACCGGGAAGCCGAAACGGAACAGCGGGATATTGGCAGTCCTGGCCTGAAGCTTTCCATGGGTGTCGCCGATCATGGCGTCCACCGGATCGGTCATAAGCAAGCTGTGCATATGCCAGAGGTCCTTGTTAATGTAAATCTTTCCTTCCTTGCCGTACATGGATGCGTCCAGCAGAGCCTGGATCTCTTTCTCCAGTTTTTTGCTCCCCTTGGAGCAGAGGATGTGGTAGGGCACAGCCCCCATCTCAAGCAGGAAGGAAACATAACCAAGAAGATAATCAGGGTCGCCGTAGACCGCAAACTTCTTGCCGTGGATATACTGGTGGGCATCGGTCATGAGGTCCACTGCCCGGCCACGTTCAGCCTTCAGGGACTCGGGCACCGGTTTGCCGAACAGTTCCGATATCTTCATCAGAAAGGCATCGGTCTTGGCAACCCCGAATGGAACCGGCATAGAGACATGCCTGCCAGAATAGTTGTCCTTGATCCAACTGAAGGTCTTGGCGGTTGAATACGATCCCAGAGCAATGGTTGCCTTGCCGTTGATGGAGTCAGCCGCGTCATCAAGCTTGGTGCCGCCTGGATAGATGCGATAGTGTCCGTCCAGCGGTGAGTCGAACGTCTCGGAAATGTCGGCCAGCATGGTGTAGGGAATGCCGAACTCCTTCAGCATCCGTTTGTACTCCCTGTAGTTGCCGGTGTTGAAGTCACATCCCGGAATCAGATTGAGTTTGCCGGTGCAGCGTCCTTCAATCAGTTTCCCTTCGGTCAGGGTCTGAAGTATCGAAACCAGCATGGAGTCGTAGCCATGTATATGACAACCGTTGAAGCTGGGGGTGTTGGCATAAGGGGTCGGCAGCTCATTGGGCACACAACCCTTCTGTTTGGCGTTCCTGATGAAGGCGGTAAGGTCGTCACCGATGACTTCAGGCATGCATGAGGTGAAAACCGCTATCATCTTAGGTTTGTACAGGGCAACGGCATTCTCCAGACCCTCATGCAGGTTGTTCTGGCCACCGAACACCGCGCCGTCCTCGCTCATGGCCGAAGATGCCGCCGGGGCCGGCTCGCGATAGTGGCGGTTAAAGGTAGAGCGGAAGTAGGAGGTGCACCCCTGCGAGCCATGCACGAAAGGGAGAGTCCCCTCAAAGCCGTGGGCTGCCAGCTCTGCGCCCAGAGGCTGACAGGCGTGGGCCGGCGTTATCACCAGCGCCTGACGGGCAAAGTTCTTCTCTTTGTATTCTTCAGTGTTGATCCAGTTTTTAACACGTTCCACCTCTTCAAGGGGGGTCTCGACGATCTTGGTAACCTCAAGTCCTAATAAGTTTGACATTATAAATCTCCTTTGCAGAAATGCTAACGGCGCCAGTAACTCCGTTATCTGGAGTTTAGGGGCGCCGTTGCCAAGCTGAACGTTGGGATATAAAACCTTCTTTATCAGCTTTTCTGCATGAGGTGTGCCCAAAATGAATATCAAATATTTTTCCTAAATATCAGCTAGTTGGGTGTTTGCAGAATCAAGCTGATAACTGAAAACGGGCTACATGATACTTTTTTGTGCAATAAATGCAACAATGCTTCTCATGTAAGGCGCTTCAGGTTCATTAATCCTGTAGAATCTTTCTCGCATAAGCCAAAAGGAACAAAGGCCATGCAGAATTGTCCCGAGCAGTGCCTTGGAACAGGGCAATATTTTGATAACTCGCCGAAATCATACAATCTACCCCATCCCCATCCCGACTCTCCCCTTGAAATGGAGGGGGAAAATCAAGAGCATTTTTATTTAAGTTAGTGCACATGATCGTGGGGGGCACTATTGGTAAGTGGTGGCGTGATCACACTAGATCTGTTAGAATTCAACGACTCCTCACATGACATAGGGAACTCTTCACATTTACTGAGGAACTCCTTATGGTTGGATGAAGATGATGAGACACTGCTTTTTCTGACCTGCCATACCGCAATTCTCAAAAAACAACAGTAGGTTGCGATGGACACTGAACGCATGGAAGAACTGCCGACTATCTCAAGGCTCTTGTATGGCCTGATTTTTTACCCACTCAGCTCAGAACTGGTGTCTGACGGACTATCTCCATGAAAAACCCACAAAACCTCTCCGGTCTGGGCGAATTCGGCCTGATTGATCGTATCGCTGCCAGGGTTGGGACAGGAGTCGGTGTCATCACCGGCATCGGTGACGATGCCGCCGTGACCTCTCTCACCCCTGGCATGCAACTTTTGACCTCGACCGACATGCTTCTGGAAGGGGTACACTTTCGGCATGACTGGCATGATCCATTCCGCCTGGGCCGCAAGTCCCTGGCGGTCAGTATCTCCGATATCGCCGCCATGGGCGGAATTCCCCGCTGGGCACTGCTTTCCCTTGCCATTCCCGCTGACTGCTCCCTGGTGGTTCTCGACGGTTTCACCCGCGGTTTTCTTGCCATGGCTGCCGAACATGGCGTTGTGCTGATCGGCGGTGATACCTGCGCCTCACAAAGCGGCCTCATAGTTTCCGTCACGATCATGGCCGAGCAGAAACCTGATCTTATTGTGCGCCGTTCAGGCGCTCGTCCCGGCGATGACATCTGGGTGACCGGCGCCCTTGGTGATGCTGCTCTGGCCTTGTCGATACTTGAACATCCTGAAAATTCTCTTGCAACCATTTCCGAGTGCCGTGAACAACTCCTGGCAGCATTGCTTGACCCGACGCCCCGTACGTTTGCAGGGCGCATGCTGGCCGAATCAGGCATGGCAACCGCCATGATCGATATCAGCGATGGTCTGCTGGCGGACTTCGGTCATATTGCCGAGCTGTCCGGCGTGGGGGGGACTCTTCATCTGGATGCCCTGCCGACATCCAGCGCCTTCCAGGCGACCACGCGCTGCTTGCCCCCTTTCCCGCACCAACTGGTCCTTGCCGGTGGTGAGGATTACGAACTCTGCTTCACTGCTCACCCGGCCAATCGTGAAAAAATTTATGATATCATGAAAAAATGTGGCATTGATGCCACACCTGTTGGTATAGTTACAAGCTTGCCTGGTGTAACGGTTCTCCAGTCCGACGCTATCCCCTTTGATCTTAAAACAGCTGGTTTCAACCACTTTAGGCACTCGGCAAAGAATAAATAATGTTTATTCTTTGCCGAGTGCCTTATATGACAATCCGAAAGGAGCAGTAATGCAGAAGTCACTCATTCCAGCGCCTCAGGCCCGGCTTTGCGCCGATGCCATTCGTTTCCTCGCCGCCGATGCGGTTGAGCAGGCCAACTCCGGTCACCCCGGTCTTCCAATGGGGGCGGCGGATTGCGCCTTTGCCCTGTGGGGTAATTATCTCAACTTCAACCCTGATGATCCCAGTTGGCCAAACCGCGACCGTTTCGTCCTCTCGGCCGGCCACGGCTCGATGCTGCTGTACTCGCTGTTGCACCTGTTCGGCTATGACCTGCCGCTGGAGGAGTTGAAAAACTTCCGTCAGTGGGGCAGCAAAACACCCGGCCATCCTGAATTCGGCCACACCGTCGGGGTCGAGGTCACCACCGGGCCGCTTGGGCAGGGTTTTGCCAACGGCGTCGGCATGGCTATAGCTGCAAAGATGGCTGCGGAGCGTTTCAATACCGTTGATTTCAAGCCGATTGACCATACGATCTATGCCATGATGGGGGACGGCTGTCTGCAGGAGGGTATCAGCTATGAGGCTGCTGCTCTGGCAGGCCATCTTAAGCTTGGTAATCTGGTCTACATTTATGACAGCAACAGCATCACCATCGAAGGAAAGACCGATCTGGCCTGGTCGGAGGATGTTGAGGGCCGCTTTATTGCCGCCGGCTGGCACGTTCTGAAGGTTGATGGTCATGACTACGTCCAGATTGTGGTTGCCATTGCCGCAGCCAAGGCTGAAACCGGCAAGCCCTCCCTGATCATAGCCAAGACTCAGATCGCTTTCGGCAGCCCCAAATTCCAGGGATCTTCCAGTGCTCACGGTTCTCCGCTTGGCGCTGAAGAGCTTGCCGCCACCCGCGCCAACCTGGGATGGCAGCATGAAGCTTTCGAGATTCCTCAGGAAGTACGCGATATCTGTAATACCCAGGTTGAGGCAAAAAAACTTCAGTATGCATCATGGCAGCGCAAATTCGAGACCTGGCATGCCGCCAATCCTGAAAAGGCTAAACTCTGGGATGAAATGTGGCATAAGCGTCTGCCCGAAGATCTTGCCGCACAGTTGATAGCAACTGTGGATGGCAAGGATGGCGCCACCCGTGCACTTTCCGGAACGGTACTACAGAAGGTTGCTGCCCTGCTGCCGTCTCTGGCAGGGGGCTCGGCTGACCTTGCGCCATCCAACAATAGCGATATCAAGGGGTCGCCCGCAATTCAGGCAGGTTCATTTGGCGGTCGCAATATCCATTTCGGTATCCGCGAACATGCCATGGGAGCGCTTCTGAACGGTATCTCCCTGTATGGCTGTTTCATCCCTTATGGCGCTACTTTCCTGGTCTTCTCTGACTACTGCCGTCCGGCGATTCGTTTATCTGCCCTTATGAAGCAACAGGTCATCTACATTTTTACCCACGATTCGTTCTTCGTTGGTGAGGATGGACCAACCCATCAACCGATCGAGCATGTGGCGTCGTTGCGCCTGATTCCCGACCTGCAGGTGATCCGCCCGGCCGATGGTCTGGAGACCGCCCTGGCCTGGCAAGTCGCCTTGGAGAAAAAAGACGGCCCGACCGCGCTGATTCTGACCCGGCAGAAGTTGCCGATTATTGATCGTGGCACTGCAAGCAATGACGATATCCGTAAAGGTGGCTACGTTGTTTCCACATCCTCCGGGAAACCTGATGTAGTGGTCATGGCCACTGGTTCCGAGGTTCATGTGGCGGTTGGAGCAGCAGCAATGCTCGCCGCAGACGGCATCAAAAGCCGGATCGTATCGATACCCTGCCTTGAGACCTTCATGGCTCAGTCGCAGGAGTATCGCAACAATGTCCTTCCCGCCGGGGCGCCGCGCGTTGCCTTTGAGGCAGGCCGGGGCGAATCCTGGGGGCGCTTGATCGGTTGTGATGGACTATTTATAGGTATCGAACACTTCGGCGCATCGGCCCCGGACAAGGCGCTGGCGGAGCAGTTCGGTTTCACCACTCCGCAGGTGGTTGAGAAGATCAGAACATTTTTAAAGAAATAGACATGGAATTGATCGAACAACTCAAAAAACCGCTCCTTTTCTCTGGTTTGAGTGATGCTGACCTGGCTGAACTTGCCACGATCACTGTACGGCGAGCCTTCCGCAAAGGGGAAACTCTCTTTTGCGAAGGGGATGAGGCTACTGGTTTCTATCTGTTGCTCTCCGGTCGCATCAAGCTGTGCCGCATGTCTCACGACGGTCGGGAAAAGGCGCTGCATTTTGTACAGCCCCGGGAAACCTTTGCCGAGGCGGCGTTTTTCGGTGATGGCAGGTATCCGGCAGAGGCGCGCGCCATGGAAAGTGGTGAAGTGCTTTATCTGCCGCGGGAAGGCTTTCTTGAGTTGATGGGTAGAAACCCCGGGTTCGCCTTGAACCTGGTGGTTTCGTTGTCGCTTATGCTACGGCGCTTTGTTCGCCAGATCGAGGAGCTTTCCTTTGCTGATGTGACGTCGCGTCTGGCATCATTCCTGATCAGGCGAGCCGATGAAAAGTCGACCAGCTATGCGGGGATCACGTATGTTGATCTGGGCATCAAGAAGGTGGAACTTGCTTCCCGGCTTGGCACAGCCAGTGAAACCATTTCGCGTACCTTGCGAAAGCTGAAGGACGAAGGAATTATCGAGGTACAGGGCAACAGGGTTGTGATCCATCAGATGGATAAACTGCAAAAGCTATGCGAACGGCATGAATAAACAATGGCTCACTCTAATTAGTTGAAATAAAAGGAGACCGTCATGGAGGCACAAAGGAAATACACGTTCAATTGGGATCTTCTTGGGGACATCAAATTAGGGCGCCCCAATCTGGGCAACACCACCAGGGTGGAGGTCTACCGTCTGTTGCAGTTCACTTTTCGCGATGTGATCGAGAGAAGTGTTGGTTCGGAAGAGACTGACAGGATTTTTCATGAAGCCGGGGCACTAGCAGGGAAAGAGTTTTACACCCACATGCTAACCCACACGACCGATCTTAATGAATTTGTACGTCAATTGCAGGAGGTGCTGAGGGAACTGGGGATCGGCATTCTGCGTGTTGAAAAGGCGGATGCCGACAAGGGAGAATTTATTCTAACAGTTTCCGAGGATCTTGACTGCTCCGGTCTGCCTGAACTGGATTACGAGGTATGCACGTATGACGAGGGTTTTATCACTGCAATAATGGAAAGTTTCACTGGTAAAAAATTCACGGTTAAAGAGGTTGACTGCTGGTGCACTGGTAACCGTACCTGCAGATTTTCAGCCATGGTAACGGAATAATATTTATGGGTTCTTCAGCGCCTGAAGAAACATCAGGCAATATGCTGGCGCTATTGTCCGAGTTGCTGAAGTCAAGATCTCTTACGCTGGAGGTTCCCGAAAGCCTTGCGTCAAATCCAAAATTTATGGAGCTGCGGGGGATATTGATCGATGTACGTGAATTTCTGTTTGCGCTGTCTGTTGGCGATCTTTCCCAGTCCATGCCGCACAAAGGGTACTTTGCCGGGACTATAAAGGCGCTCCAGTCGTCATTGCGGCACCTTACCTGGCAGACAAAAATGATCTCCTCCGGAGACTTTACCCAGCGGGTTGATTTTATGGGTGAGTTCTCCGAGTCATTTAATAGTATGGTCAAACATCTGGATGAGGCTATGCGGCTGCTTGAGAAAGCAGCCCGTACAGATCCGCTGACCGGTATTAACAACCGTGGATATTTCATGCAGTTGCTTACGGCTGAGCTGGAGCGCTCTTGTCGTTATGACCGGAATTTATCGGTTTTGGTGATTGATATTGATCATTTTAAGAAGATAAATGATATGTTTGGACATGCGGCAGGAGATGCGGCGCTACAATCGTTTGTCGCTATTCTACAAAACTGCGAACTGCGCCAGATAGATTTCTGTGGACGCCTGGGAGGAGAGGAGTTTGCAGTTGTACTTCCGGAAACCCCTCTGGATAAGGCAATGCTGCCGGCGGAGCGGATTCGCTGTATGCTTGCCGAAACTTCGGTTGTTCATGCCGAGGCGTCTTTTAGTGTTACTGCCAGTATCGGGGTCAGTCAGTACGTAACGGGTGATTCTGTAGAGTCGGTTTTGGTTCGTGCTGACCAGGCCATGTATCTTGCAAAAGAGAGAGGTCGTAACAGGATCTGTAGAATGTAGTGAGGTTGAACCGAATGAGGAGAATATATTCATGCTGATTGTTATGAATCACAATGCCACCAGGGCAGATGTTGATGCTATTGCCGAAATTGTAAAGGATATGGGATTCAGAGCGGAACCGATTCCGGGGAGTGAACGTACCGCTATCGGTGTCCTGGGCAACCACGGCTATGTGGATGACAGTAAAATACTTGAGATGTCCGGCGTGCAACGGGTGATCCATGTCTCCAAACCATACAAGCTTGTATCGCGCGATTTCCATCCGGAGGATACCGTTGTTGACGTTGCAGGTGTGAAGGTCGGTCAGGGCTGCCGTCCTGTAGTCGTAGGTGGGCCATGCGCCGTCGAAAGTAAGGAGCAGATCATCAAGACCGCCCTGTTTGTAAGGAAATGCGGCGCTGATATGCTGCGGGGTGGCGCATTCAAGCCTCGGACCGGTCCACATACGTTTCAGGGGATGCGTGAAGAAGGATTAAAGCTGCTGGCATTAGCAGGCAAGGAGAGCGGTCTGCCGATTGTAACCGAAGTCATGAGTCCGGATAATGTCGGCTTGGTGGCCGAATATGCCGACCTGCTACAGATCGGGGCGCGCAATATGCAAAACTTCGATCTGCTGCGAGAGGTTGGCAGAATCCGTAAGCCGGTACTGCTCAAGCGCGGGATGAGCGCCACAATTGAAGAGTTTCTTGCCGCCGCCGAATACATTCTGGCCGAAGGTAATGAGAACGTGATTCTCTGCGAACGCGGTATTCGCACATATGAAACCGCTACCCGTAACACCCTTGATCTGGCTGTGGCGCCTCTGATCAAGGAAATGTCGCACCTGCCGATCATGGTCGATCCGTCCCATGCCACCGGCAAGCGCAGTCTGGTGCCCCCGATGACCTTGGCCGCTCTGGTGGCCGGCGCCCATGGCGTTCTGGTAGAGGTACACCCCGAGCCGGAGAAGGCGCTTTCCGACGGTCCGCAGTCACTGACCTTCCCTGGTTTCGAGCAGTTGATGAATGAAGTCCGGCGTCTGTTGCCCTTCCTCGGGTACATCTGATCCTGTATACAAATTCTCTTGTAATCAGGATTAAAGAAGCGTAATAATATTTCCAGCAACAACGTTCTCTCTGCCCTGCTCGTTGGTTGTTGTACCCGGGCGGAATAAACAAAGAACGGGGGACTGTTACTACCGTGGTGAGCTGCCCCATTGCGCGGGAATTGCCTGAAGCGGTATATGGTTGCCCACCTGTTAGGGAACTCGCCGGAGGTCCTTTAAGCTAACGGCAGGGCGGAGAGAATGTTGAAAAAGGGATACCTTCAGGTTTCCCTTTTTTTGTAAGGGACGGCTATCCATGACTGCCAAGTGTCCACAATGCGGATTCAGGGCCGATCTTTTAACCGAGACCACCTATCATACCTGTAGCCAGTGTAGTGCGGTGTATCGTGTCTACCAGGGTCAGAGCATTTCTGAACAGTATTTCCGGCATGAGCCAGAGGAGTCGCTTGCCTGGGGCGCACTGCTTGGTTTCCTTGATACCGAGGGTGCTTGCGCACCTTCCCGGCCAGGAGAGATTGCTTTTACGTATCATCCGTTCTGGCTTGCCGACCGAGCAGATGGCAGCACACTATTCAAGGCTGCTGTATCCTTGCCGGACAGCTTCCAGCCCCCTCCCTCACCGCCAGCCGGTGATCTGGAATTTTCCAAAAATGATATTTCGAGTTCCAAATCATCTATCGATCCGGAAGATGCATTTCCCGGAGCAGCCGGACTCAAACGCCTGCGACTTTTGCAGGTTCCGCTCTACCTGATCAGCTATGAGGTTGCCCGGGAAAAATATCAAGCCACTGTTTCCGGCTGTACCTGGCAAGTCTATGCGAGCAGGTTGCCGGAAGACAACGGCATACATATCTCCTTGCCGAGATTGACGTTTCTGGCGGTTTATCTGACGGTCCTGATCATTGCAGGTCTTCTTGCTCCGACCATTATCTGGAGGTTCGGCATCTTCGTTGTGATCCTGCTGGCTGCCTGGGCGTTGGAACGCTACGGGTTCGGGAGAGGCTGATGGCGACGATCATCTTCAAATGCCCACAGTGTGGCGGACCGTTTGAATTTGCCGAAGGGGATAACAGCTCTTTGTGCCGTTTCTGTGGAATCTCCTCGGTTATTACAGGAGATACCGGTATTCATCGGCTGGTTATTCCAGAGCGGGTCGACCTTAAAGCAGCTCGTACATCTGTGCGAAAACTGCTTGATCGGGAAGCGGGACAGGAATTTGCCGCATCCTTCAGTTTTAACGGAGGGAGTTTACTATTTCTGCCGTTCTGGAGGATTCGTGGGATAGCAATGGGGTGGCAATGGTGCGAGAAAGAAACCTTCAAGGAAGAGATCGGCTATGATGAAAACGGCGCCCGCTACACACGCCGCGTAAAAGGTCAGAATGAGCGAATTTTTTCACTTATTGCCAAGCCGCTGATCTTTAACTCTCCTGCAGGTGATTATACCGCTTTTGGCACGGTTCGGGTGGGTCTTGCGGGTGACGTGCTGCAATGTGAGCCTATGGATTATCCGGCTGTAGCAGCGCGCGGCTCGGTGATAGATCCGCTCAAGGGTGTAGCCCAGGCTCGTCAGGAAGCGCTTGCCATGGCACGCGATACTTCAGAGTCAGAGGGGATTGTGAGGAGGGAATCCCGCGTTCGTATCTTGTCGGAATGGCTTGCCTTGATGTATTATCCGATCTGGAACCTGCACTTCAAGCGAGGGGACCGGGTTTACCCGGTGATAGTTGACGCTGTCAACGGTGAAGTCAGCAGGTGTCGTTTTCCCAGGGAAAAACAGCGTGAACCATTCCTTCCTCTGGCAATGATTGCTCTGCTTGTGATAGGGTGGACCACAATGCCGGTTGCCGGAGTGGCAGCGACGATCCTGGCTGCTTATCTTATGAAATACCGTACAGGGGCACTGAATATTTCAGCAATCATCAGGATGTTGGCCGAAATACCGGAGCGGGGAGGAGGGGTGCAGCGTGGTTGACGAGGCAATCAGAACCGTGCCGCTTATCTGCGGCAGATGTGGCTTGTGGATGGCTGCCAAAAAGGAACAGGTGGTCTATCAGTGCAGTGGTTGTGGTGATACCTGGGAACTTGCGCAGGGGCAAATAGCGCCAAGAAAGGTTGTCTACCTCTCTGGAAACGGCGATATCATGTTGCCGTTCTGGAACGCCGAATTCAGGATAGCGTGTCAGGAAGGCGCCATTGCTGATACAGCCGGTTTTATGGCCCTGTGCGGCTTAATAAAATCGCTGGATGATTTAGCAACTATAGCGCCGCAACTCTACGTGCCGGCTTTTGCGCTTCCGCCGCAACAGGCGATCAGGATTGGCAGAAACATGACAGTCAGATTTCCACGCTTTAGTGAATCTGCGCATGCTGGCCAGCCTTTTATGGCGGTTACAATTTGCGAGAGGGATGTCCAGCAGCTGGCAGAGCTGATTGTGCTTGCTGCCATTGTGGAAGGACGCCGGAACAACCCGGACTTTCTTGCCTCTTTTGGTGTGGAGCTTTCGGGGCTGCGCCTGGTGGCAATTCCGTTTACACTGAGGGGACGCAAGCTGTATCAGGCGCAGATGAATCTTGAGGTGTAACCAGACAGCAGTATCTTTTTACTACTTCTCCATGCATTTACGTTAAAATTCTCTTCATACATTCCAGCAGCCGATCATTTTCCTTCCGTGTTCGCACCGCAACACGGAAAAAACCTTCCGACAATCCCATAAAGCTACTGCAATCGCGGATCAGTATGCGGTGGTGTACCAGGCGCTC
>Ga0265294_10008808_pt1 | contig 11720 bp, 11 predicted proteins | sample MunlanPumphouse3_FD_192504 | JGI IMG/M metagenome (GOLD analysis project Ga0265294, IMG submission 192504) | Groundwater microbial communities from a municipal landfill in Southern Ontario, Canada - Pumphouse #3 | ecosystem: Environmental > Aquatic > Deep subsurface > Groundwater | place...
CTTTCATTTGTCAAGAATGTGGTATAACCCGACTTTTACAGTTGTTATGCGACAAATCTCAAGTTTACCGTCAAATTAGAATATTTTGATTAATTATTGCCCTTTTTGGGTCTGAAAAGGGGCTTTTTAATCTTTAAAAGTTTTTTATCATATTACTTGCCGTTATGCGATATTTATGCTATAATAATTATATAAGAGGTGGAGTATGATTAGAAAAGATTCTAAAACTTATAAATCAGGTATTAAAACCCATATTAGAGTTGTTGAAGGTTACCGAGACGAGAATGGTAAGATTAAGCAAAGGACGATTAAATCGTTTGGCTTTTTAGAAGACCAACCAGATCAAGAAGCTTTTCTTAATATGGTTAAAGAATTTGACGATAACTATTTCTTGAGTAAAAAAGACAAGAAGGATTCGTTTAAGAGAAAGTTCAATGAATCCACTTCTAATAAACCTTATAATTATGGATATCGCTTTTGAGAAACGATCTATGATTCCTTAAAACTTGATGATTTTTTTAAAACTAAATATTCGAAAGCTGCTTATAGCCTAAGTGATATCTTTAAGTATTTGGTTATTCAAAGAATCTTAAACCCTGATTCGAAAAGAGCTACTGCTCAAGCGAAAGATATGTTTTATCGGTTAAATACTGATTTCAAATTAGAGAATATCTATCGATCTTTAGATAAATTTGATGAATATAAAATTGAATTACAAAAATATATTAATGACCGAATAAAAGAGATTACTGGAAGGGATACATCATATGCATATTATGATGTAACCAATTATTATTGTGAAATTGACTTTCCTCCAAGTCCTGAAGACTTAAGACAAAGAGGGGTATCAAAAGAACATCGAGTAGATCCTATCATTCAACTAGGTCTATTTATTGATGATAACAGTATACCAATCAGTATGAGTTTATTTAAAGGAAACACATCAGATACCAAAACCTTACAACCAGTCATGAATGAAATCAAAACGGAATATGGATTAAAACGGCTAATTGTCGTAGCTGATCGCGGATTAAACTCGTCATCTAATATTGAATATATTGTTAATAATGGCGATGGATATGTTGTTAGTCAAATTATCAGAGGAAAGAAAGGTAAGAGGTACCAAGAAAGAATATTTGATGATTCTTTATACACATATAATCAACAAAGAACATTTAAGTACCAAGAATTCATAGAAGATTATGAGATAATCAATCAAGAAGGTATCAAAGAAACAAGACAAAGAAAAGTATTAATATATTGGAAATATGAGGAAGCACTTAAGGAAGCAAGAAAAAGGGAAGAAAAGATTGCAAGAGCACTTAAATCACTTGGTAATAATGCCTATGCCATCAAGCATTCCTACGAACAGTATATTAAAGAACTTCATTCGGTAAAATCAACAGGTGAAGTAGCTGAAGAAACAACACGAACAATTGATAATACAAAGATTGATGAAGATGCCAAATATGATGGATATTTTTGCATTATAACAAGTGAACTCGATTTTGATTATAAAAAAATTTTAGAAATCTATAAAGGATTATGGCGAATAGAAGAAAGTTTTAGAATTACCAAAAATGATTTAGAAGTAAGACCAATCTATTTAAGCACAGAAAGTCATATAAACGGACATTTCATCACATGTTTTGTAGCATTAGTAATAATTAGAATGTTTCAATACAAACTAAACTATACATTATCAGTAGAACGAATCGTAAGAGCACTAAACTCAAGTAAATGTTTAGTTGAAGAAGATCAAACAATAAAAGTACTTCAAAATGAAACATTGATGTCATTTAAGGGAAATAGTTTATCATTTGACGATAAAGATGAAGCTTTAACAGATTACTTAAAAATATTAGAAACATTTAGGTCAGACATTCCATTTGAAAGATATAAAATTATAAATTTCAATTCATTCTTAAATAAAATTAAATACTAATAAAAAAAGGTTTATCGAACTATTTCAGTAGATAAACCTTTTGTCGCATAACAAGTGTAAAAGTCGGGTTATAACACAAAAGTAAACCATAGTTAACTTATTTGCTTTATTTTCGTGTTTCCCAAGAAGTCTTTTATTAAAACACTATGAAAAGGCCCTAAAAAATGATATAATTTTATGGAATATTGCTTGAACCTTTTCACAGATTTTAAAGCAAGAAACATAATATAACAGAAAAGAGGTTTTCATAATGGGTTTTACCATGGCTTTAGCATTAGTAATTTTTGTGGCAACTTACGGCCTGCTATTATCTTTTCCTAAATACCGGGCATATATTGCTTTAGCATCCGCAGCCATATTTATTATTGTCGGAATTTTGCCGGTAAAGGATATCCTCGGTTCCCTTGACTTTAATGTCTTGATGATGATTGCCGGGACAATGGGAATTGTCGGATTATTCATCGAATCGAAAATGCCTGCCCTTTTAGCCGATATCATAATCGAGAAAGTGCCAAATGTTAAATGGTGTATTGTGGCGCTGGCGATTTTTGCAGGGATAATTTCCGCTTTCATTGATAATGTGGCAACCGTTTTGATGGTTGCTCCTGTGGCAATCGATGTTGCCAAAAAGTTAAAAATATCCCCGGTACCAATCATTTTGTCGATAGCCGTTGCGTCGAACTTGCAAGGCGCCGCTACCCTGGTCGGTGACACTACATCGATTCTCTTGGGGGGCGAGCTTAATATGACATTCTTTGATTTCTTCTGGTACGAAGGGCGACCAGGTTTATTCTTTGTTGTGCAAGCCGGTGCAATTGCCGCCTCAATTGTCCTATTAATCCTTTTTAGAAATGAACGTCAAAGAATTGCCAAAGGTCCAAGAACCGAAGTTAATCATTTATTCCCAACCTACCTTCTTGTCGGAATGATTGGTTTATTGATTGTTGCATCATTTTTAAGTTTTAATAATGCTTTTGTTGATAATCACAAAAACGGCCTTATTTGCATGGCGCTTTTAATCCTAGGTCTCCTTTGGAAACTCTTAAAAACCAAGAATTTTAAAGCCGTTACCGAAGTCGTTAAATCGATTGATTATTTTACGATTCTTTTGCTTGCGGGATTATTTATTGTCATCGCCAGTATCAGTAAAGCCGGCGTTATCGATGCCATCGCCGATATTATCAGTAAAATTGGCAGTGGCAATGTCTTTGTAATTTATACAGTCATTGTTTGGGTATCAGTATTATTGTCCGCCTTTATCGATAATATTCCGTATGTTTTAACGATGCTTCCGGTCATCGGAACCCTTTCCAGCAACCTTGATCCGTCATCCGCCACTGTTTTATACTTCGGTCTATTGGTTGGTTCCACCCTTGGCGGCAACTTAACGCCAATTGGAGCTTCCGCTAATATCACCGGTATCGGTATTTTACGCAAAGAAGGCTACGAAGTATCATTCAAACAATTTACCAAAATCGGCGTACCATTTACGCTTGCGGCGGTTATTTCGGGGTACATCTTAGTTTGGATATTTTGGGGAATGTAAAATGAAAAAGCAACAAACTTATCAAGAACTTTTAAAACTGATGGCTGCGGTTTTAAGTGATACCGAATATGAAATTTCGCTCATGGCCAATTTTGTGGCTTTAATCCACCAAATGCTTGAAGATATTTCATGGACCGGGATATACTTAAACCATGAAGGAAAACTTGTGCTTGGCCCTTTTCAGGGTAAAGTTGCTTGTACGGTAATACCGTTTAACAGGGGAGTTTGTGGGGCTTGCGCAAGTCTTAGAAAAACCATTGTTGTTCCAAATGTTCACCAGTTTCCGGGACACATTGCTTGCGATGGTGCTTCCAATAGCGAAATTGTTGTTCCAATAATTATTGACAATGAACTATTTGGCGTTCTTGATCTTGATTCTTACTCGGTAAACCGCTTCGACGAAACAGATCAAAATTATCTTGAAGGTTTAGTTGATATTTTGATTCAAACTTTAAAAAGAAATAAAGGATAAAACCAAAGAATGATTTGTTTTTATCCCTTTGGGTAGCAAAAAAATGCTACCTTTTTTTTTAAAAAAAAAGGCTTGCTCAATAAACTTGATACAAGCCATAATGTGTTTATTCATATGCGCGTTTTGCTTCAAACAATTTTGCTTCGGGGAGTTTAAAGAAAAGCAAATACCAGAAATTGAAAAGAATAAAGATGGCAACACCAAATCCCCATACCCAAAGATTGCCGAGCCAAGAAAACATGCCTTCAACTTCGGTTGGAAGTTGAGCCAGAAACATATAGTTGGTTCCAAGGGCTTTGTTTATGTAATAAAGGATAAAAGCGATGCCGATTAAAATTCCTGCTGATATCAACAAATGCTTATATTTCATTTTAAACCCTTTTACGAAAACAAAGTAAACTTGTGCGATTAAAAAGAAAGCGTGATTGAAGAAGTAGTGGAAGAAGCGAAAATGAGGAAATTCATAATTCATATTTGCCACAATTAAGGACAATACCGCTCCGGTAACCGCCCAAGGGAAAACAACCCTAAATAGTTTTTCATTATTGGTTAAAAGGGTAATCGAAGTAAGATACATGGAAATAACACATAAGCCAAATGGCAACAAATCCAAACTGGCTTCCCCTCGGACTAAAGTCCAAAGGATGAAGACAAATTCCATGAATAACATGGTTATCGCTATGCCATAACGAAAGAAAATATCAAATAATGAATGCTTTTTTAGTTTTTCTCTAAAAGTAATTATTAGGACAATAATGCTGATAACAAACAGAACTACTAATAAATGAGATAAAGAAAACATTTCAAAGGTGCGTAGTTTTTCGTCAAATATAAACATAATATCTCCTGCCTTGTCGAATTATGCCTAATTATATCATATTTGACGGAAAAACGCATTAAAAATATCTTTGAAAGCTTTATTTTGCTAAAAAAACTATATTGTGTTTAAAGATAATGGTCAAAATATCTATGATCCACACAATACCGAAAAAGCCTAAGGTTAGCATGTAAAATACCCCTATGACAACTTTTCCCCTGAGGATTCTGATGACACCACCCCAAATGGGGCCAAATAGAACAGTTAAGATGAGATGTCCTTTCCATGACAAATTTAATTCATCCATTCAATTAACCTCCAAAGCTTAATTGTTTGATATTATTATTTAGGTTTGGTTTTGATAATATGTATTTTTATGAAGGCTTTTGTAAATAGTTTTTTTGTATAATTTGGTTAATTTTACTCATAATATCGGTGGAGGCGAAATTATGGTTGTTAAATTAACGCAAAAAGAGCAAATGTTGTTACAAGATTTAAAAAGTCATGAGGAATGGTGCATCAAAAAATACACCGAAGCACAAAACCGGGCAAGCGACCCTGCTCTAAAACAGACCTTTGGCGAACTGCTTAGCCATGAAAGACAACACCTGGAAACCGTGAACCAAATTCTTGCAGGAAACGTTCCTTCGATGAATCAAAGCAGTCAAAACGCTCAAACCGGACAAAACAGTAACACCTTGTGGGGGGGACCTGCCAAAGGACAAAACCCAACATCTGCCACAAAAGCCGTTCAATCAGATATCGATTTATGTCAAGATTTACTTAATAACGAAAAATATGTATCAAGTGTTTACGATACCGTGATTTTTGAATGTGAACAAAAGGAAATTAGAGACGCTCTGAATCATATTCAAAAAGAAGAACAACAACATGGGGAAAAATTGTTTAAATACATGAAACAACACGGTGGCTATAACGTTCAATAATTCAAAACAGAAGTTGATTTTGGAGGCATAATTTTGTGCCTCTTTTCTTATTATTAAATTGATTGACACAATTTTTAAATAAAGGTATGATATTTTTAACAAGAGGTGAAATATGACAAGTATCAATCCTTATTTACTTACAACATTTGGCCTTCTATTCATTTTTTTAACTACCACATTGGGAGCTGCTTGTGTCTTTTTTGTCAAAAAGGACCTTAGCGTTAACTTTAAAAGAATCTTTCTGGGGTTTGCGGCAGGAGTAATGACCGCTGCTTCAATTTGGTCGCTTTTATTACCCGCAATGGAACAAGCCGAAGAAATGGGCAATATCCCGTGGATTCCCGCGACCATCGGTTTTATTTTAGGTGGTTTATTCCTCTTATTAATTGACCGTATCATCCCGCATATTCATATGAACAGTAAAGACCCTGAAGGTCCGCCAACTTCCTTTAAACGGCAAACCTTATTATATTTAGCTGTTGCAATACACAATATCCCCGAAGGTTTGGCTGTTGGTCTGGCTTTTGGTTTAGCCCTCAAAAACCCGGGAGACCCCGGTTTAATGGCGGTAGCGGTGGGGCTTGCGCTGGGAATTGGATTACAAAACTTTCCGGAAGGTGCCGCAATCTCTTTACCGATGAAAGAAGAAGGATCCACCAAACGCCGCGCTTTTATGTATGGAATGGCAAGCGGAGCGGTTGAACCGCTCTTCGGTTTAATTGGGGTAGTTTTAGCTGCTGTATTGACACCGATCATGCCTTGGGCATTAGCGTTTGCGGCGGGGGCAATGATTTTCGTGGTAGTAGAAGAATTAATCCCGGAAGCCCGTTTGGGCGAACATTCCCATATGGGTACCTTCGGGTTTATGGCCGGTTTTATCATTATGATGATTCTTGATGTCGCTTTTGGATAATATTGAAATTATGGGTCTAGTAAATTTTACTCGATCCTTTTTTTTTATATTTTTATATTTTTACATTTAATAAACTTAATAGTTTTGTGGAAAAAAAACACCAAATGGTGTAAAATATATGTACAAATATATTTTAATCAATCAGATGGAGGATTATATGATTATTGGAATTCCAAAGGAAATCATGGAACGTGAAAATCGTGTTGCAGCTACGCCAACAACCGTAAAGAAGTATGTTCAAAATGGCCATCAAGTTATGGTTGAAGCCGGTGCGGGCTCTGCTTCATATTTTTCCGATGAAGAGTATCAAGCAGCCGGTGCCAGAATCGTTTCTGATGTCGAAGAAATTTTTCAAACAGCCGATTTGATTTTGAAAGTAAAAGAACCGCTTTTCAATCATCAAAAAGGCAAACACGAAGTTGACATGATGAAGAAAGGACAATATTTGATAACTTTCTTGCATCCCGCATCTCCAGTTAACCACCGAATGATTAATAAGCTTGCGGAAAAAGGCGTTATCGGTTTAACTCTTGATGGCATTCCACGGATTTCCCGGGCACAAAGCATGGATGCTTTGACCTCTATGAGCACATGCGCGGGTTACAAAGGCATGATTATGGCTGTTAACGAACTAGCCAAATTTGTTCCGCAAATCTTTAGCGCTGTCGGTATGATTCGCCCAGCCAATGTTTTGGTTATCGGAACAGGAGTGGCAGGACTTCAAGCCATCGCCACCGCAAAACGTCTAGGCGCGGTCGTTCATTCGCTTGACATTCGCGGCGAAGCTAATGAGCAAGCTCAAAGCCTAGGTACCAAAGTCATCGATTTAAAATTTCCTAAAGACGTTGTGGAAGGCAAAGGCGGTTATGCGAAAGATTTATCAACCGAATGGCTTTTAAAGGAACAAGAAGTCTTAAAAGAAGTTATCGGTAAAATGGATGTTATTTTCCTTAGCGCATTAGTTCCCGGTCATGTGGCACCGATATTGATTACCGAAGAAATGCTGGAAATGATGAACCCGGGTTCGGTCATTGTCGATATTTCGATTGACCAAGGCGGAAACTGCGCAAGCACCCTCCCAGGGGAAACCGCTACCGTCAAAGGCATTAAGATTATCGGCATTAAAAATATTCCGGGATATTTGCCAAGCAGCTCCACGCAAATGTTTGCGGAAAACGTCTATAATCTAGTGCACTATTTGGTAAAAGATAACCGAGTCGTCCTTGATACGGATGATGAAATAACCTCCTCCATTCTTGTAACGGATGGTACACGCATTGTTCATGAAGGAACCATTGATGCGATGAAGCGGTTCCACTAAGGAGTAGATTATGCCACAGTGGATTTATTTATTGCTTTTATTTATCGCCTTTAGTATTATTGGCTATTTGATTATCAAACAAGTGCCAAGTTTGCTTCACACTCCCTTAATGTCGGGAATGAATGCTTTAAGCGGTATTACCTTGCTTGGTGCCTTGTTAATTACAGATCTATTAGCAAGGAACGGCCAAATTTTCTTAAGCTATGTGTTTGGCGGGTTATCGGTGATTTTAGCCATGATTAATGTCGTGGGGGGGTTTTTCGTAACCGAACGGATGCTTAAGAAATTCAAGAAAGGAGATAATAAATAATGAGCGAATTATCTTATTATCTCTTTGGCGGAATTATAGCCGTCTTAGTGTTATGGGGTATTTCTTTAATGCGCAAAGTTCCGTCCGCGCGCCTTGGCAATTTGATTAATGCAATAGCTACGGTATTGGCAGTTGTCTTAGTATTGGTTTACCATGATATCATCAAAAGCGGTTTTCATGGTTTAATCATCATTTTTGGCGGTATGGCAATCGGATCATTTATTGGATTGCTTTTAGCCTACCGGGTTAAAATGATTCAAATGCCGGAAATGGTAGCTTTGCTTAACGGTGTAGGCGGTGCCGCTTCAGCTTTAATCGGCGCCATTACGATTTTTAATCTGACTACGGATTATCCCTTATTCGAAAAAACCACCGCGGTTTTAGCGTTGGCGGTCGGAATCATTACCTTTGTCGGAAGCATGATTGCGGCGGGGAAACTTGCCAAAATCCTTGACGGAAAATCGGTTATTTTAAAACAACATTCGCTTATTACAATTTTGTTGCTGGGATTATTGGTGACATCAATTATTCTAAACATTTTGTTTCCGTCAATTGTAACAATCTTGTTAGTTACGGTTTTCAGTAACTTCTTCAGCATCGTTTTTGTCATCCGAGTGGGGGGAGCCGATATGCCGGTTACAATCTCGCTGCTAAACTCCTTAAGCGGAGTGGCTGGAGCGCTAGCGGGATTGGCACTTGCCAATATACCGTTAATCGCAATTGGTTCCATTGTCGGTTCCAGCGGTTTGGTTTTAACGCAAATTATGAGTAAGGCGATGAATCGCCCCCTAAAAGATATTCTTATCGGTATTCCCCTGAACCAGGATACTCCAACCAGGATCCAAGAAAAACTCCAAGAAGAAGGCAGTCCGGAAGATGTAACCGATGAATTTTTGGAAAAACTCCTCAAAAATTCCAAAAGGGTAATCATTGTTCCCGGTTACGGTATGGCTTTGGCTCAAGCCCAACACTTGGTGGAACGCTTGGCTCGGATGTTGGAAGACCGAGGAGCAGAGGTTATTTTTGCCATTCATCCGGTTGCCGGAAGAATGCCTGGTCATATGAATATCTTGCTTGCGGAAGCAGGCGTCGATTACGATAAGTTGTATGAAATGGACGATGTCAACCCATTGTTTGAAACATGCGAATGCGCCATCATCGTCGGTGCAAACGATGTCGTCAATCCTGCCGCAAGAGAAGCGGTAGGTACGCCAATCTACGGCATGCCAATCCTAAATGTCGATTATGCCAAACATGTCATTATCTGCAATTATGATAAAAAACCAGGTTATTCGGGGATTGATAACCCAATGTATCATAAAACCAAAGGAATATCCATGTTGCTTGGGGACGCTAAAGATTCCTTAAATCGTTTAATCAACTTAATCAAATAAATTTTCTTAATCTATTATGGGGGAATATGGTTTTTGTAAGACCTTTTTTCCCTTTTTTTACTGATGACCTTGCTTTTTGCTTTTTTAAAGGGTAAAAAAGTGATATAATATCATATAAAAGGAGGAATTATGTCAGTACTAAAACTAACAAATCGAATTTATTCTGTCGGCGTGATTAATCCCAACTTACGCATCTTTGATGTTATCATGGTTACGGAATACGGAACGACCTATAATGCCTATGTGGTAAAGGGAGATTCCAAAACCGCTTTGATTGATGCGGTGCATGAAACTTTTTGGGATGATCATTTAGCCAATTTATACGAAGTGGTTGATTTAGCAACCGTCGATTATCTTTTCTGTAATCACACCGAACCCGACCATTCAGGCAGCATAAAGAAAATATTGGAAATTAACCCAAATATTCAAATTGTGGCCAGTGCCGCAGGCATCAAAAACATCAAATCGATTATCAACCAAGAATTCAATGGGATTGTTGCCAAAGACAACATGGTATTCGACTTAGGCGGGGTGACCCTCAAAACGATTATTGCGCCAATGCTTCATTGGCCGGATTCCATCTTCACCTGGTGTGAAGAAGAAAAAGTCCTTTTCTCATGCGACTTTTTGTCCGCCCATTATTGCGAACCACGGATGTTTGATGATTTGGTCACATATCCAAAGAAATATTACCAAGCCGTTAAAGAATACTTTGACGCAATCTTTTCGCCTTTTAAGTCTTTTGTGCTTGATGGGTTAAACAAAATTAAAGATTTGGATATGCAACTGGTTGCCACCAGCCATGGTCCAATCCTAAGAAGCAATATTCAAAACATCATGTTAAAGTACGAAAAATGGAGTATGCAAAAAAGCTATGAAGGAAAAAAAGCATTAATCCTTTATGTTACTTCCTATGGTTATACCAGACAGATTGCCGATTACATACAAGACCATTTAGAAAACAATTATCATCTTGATGTTGAAAGTTACAATGTAATTGAACACGATATGGGAATGTTTGGCGAAAAAATCGAAGAAGCGGATATTCTATTAATCGGTTCACCGACAATTAACCGTGATGCTTTAAAACCGATTTGGGATGTCACGGGTTTAATTAGCCCATTTACCAATAAAGGTAAACCTGCTTTAGTCTTTGGTTCGTATGGCTGGAGTGGCGAAGGCGTCCCTATGATTGTGGAACGTTTAAAAGGTTTACGCTTAAATGTTGTTGGCGAAGGCGTGAAAGTTGTTTTTAGACCTAATCAAAAAGAATTCGCCGAAATTAAACAAGCTGTCGACGAATTGATGAAAGAAGTTAGTAAATAAAATATGATCAGCCAAAACAATAATAATTGAAGCATTCTTATTATTGTTAATATTATTATTGATTGTTTTTGGGCTTGACTAACAGTGTGAGGGTAAAATGAATACTAATACCTACAAAATTGTTGTCGATAAATCGCCCCGAGGTTATGCGTGTATTGAGTTGGTATTCAATGGACAAGGTGAAGCCATTGATTATATCATTATCGATATCAACCCTTCATTTGCTCGACTAACCAAAAAGGAAAAATCGGCTTTAATCAATCATTCATTATCAGAGGTTTTTCTTACAAACAATAGTTCCCACTGGATGGGGAAAATTATTGAACTTATGAAGCAAGGCGGAACAACCGAAGAAATTAAAATCAGCGATGCAGCGGGCAGCCAATATTTTGGCGTTGTGGTTTCGCCGGTTGACGAAACGCATTATATCGTTTTGTTAAGCGATCTTACCGACACAATGCAAAAAGTCAAAGAAAGCGAAAACAAATACAAATTGATTGTTGATTGCATGAGCGATTTTGTCTGGGTCCTTAGTTTGGACCACCAGATTCAATTTATTAGCCCTTCGATTGAACGTATTTTAGGATACACCGTTGAAGAAATTTCCCACTTTAATTTATCTGACTTTACTACCCCGGAATCCAATGAAGTGGGTTTAAACATCCTTGAAGAGATTAAAACTCAAGCGCTTCTGGGCACAAACGGTAATATTGTACGGACCTTTGAACT
>Ga0265294_10008811_pt1 | contig 11719 bp, 6 predicted proteins | sample MunlanPumphouse3_FD_192504 | JGI IMG/M metagenome (GOLD analysis project Ga0265294, IMG submission 192504) | Groundwater microbial communities from a municipal landfill in Southern Ontario, Canada - Pumphouse #3 | ecosystem: Environmental > Aquatic > Deep subsurface > Groundwater | place...
CATCATCGACCTCATAATTTGCCTCAAGATTACCCTGCAAAGTCAAAGTATAACTATCACGTTCAAACACAGCACTGAGAAGAACTGTATCAACACTACCCATTGTTAGTGTGGTCGTAGAAGTTCCTGATTCCTCGTCATACTCCCCGGTGAAATTACTGTTTGTACTGCCGGAAAGTGTCCACTCTATAAAATGATACCCCTCCGCCGGTGTAGCCATAAAGCTATAGGTAGCGCCCGGCTGAACCACTGCTCCACTTTGAATTGCATTATTGACAACAGTTACTGTACCATCATTCCCGCTATCACTTGCCGATTGGAAGAAAAGCCTGTTTTGGGCAAGCTCAAATTCTACCATTATAATTGTATCATTAGAAGTAGTCTGATAGGTAAAGGTGGTCGAAGAGGTATTCGTGGTAATCGTTTGATTCTCCGTTTCCACTGTCCAGCTTTTCACCCTATAACCTGTTTGCGGTGTGGCACGAAGAGTAATAGCGGTACCACCGGTAAATAAATCTGTCCGCTCCCAAGTATTATTAGTTGCTGTAGTGGTCATACTGATCACTGACCCATTATCTTCTTTAACCTCCGGCCTGATGATCTCTACTGTACCCACAATAGCATTTTCACTGCCATATGTTTTAGAGATCAGTTCCATGTCATATTTAGGACCGGTAAGCGTATATGTACCGGGAACATAAGTAATATTATAATTACAGTAATTTTCCCCTGGCGTGTTACTCACTGCGCCAATTAACATATAAAGACCCGGATCTGTGTCAGAATTGATACTAAGTTCAGTACCGGCAGTATTATAAGCTTTAACCACTAAACCAAGATTGGCCAGCGTATCTTCAAAGGATAATTGATTGACTGATTTAACCTCTAAGTCTGCGTACGTTGGATGACTGATACTTGGATTACCTGCTACACCAGACTTATCATTTAGAAAACCAATCGCAATATCCTTCGGACTAATAATAATATTTTGGCTAGCTTTCTCAACATCATCTTTATAAGCCTTTAACTTATAAGCACCAACAGATCTAGCGGTAACTGTTCCATCCGTGAGGATAAAATCAGGACATTCAACATCTTCAATTTTCCAGTTAAACCACGGATAAAACGCAAAACTCAGCTCTTCTTTAAACACCTTATAAGTAACACCAGCTGTTACCGCATTAGCCTCAACATCATCGTTGTTTATACAAACATTCATTAATTGAGGCGTAATTGTATTCCCATATGTAAAGGAACTGTCTACATTCAGCAAATAGCCGCTACTATCTCCGGAAACATAATATACTGATTCAGAACTTGTAAGAGAGCGGAAGACACGATTGCCACTATAATATGCACTAATCTCATAGACCCCATCCGGTAACCCCACATAAAACTCATCACCATCATTGTCGATACTGCCAAGATCTAATGTCGCCGTAGTTACATAATCAGAAGGTGTACCAAGTGCCACCGTATAGGAGGAATCATAATCAGCACCTTTGATATTAAAGGTTACTTTTCCGGAAGGCGCAAAAGTATGATTGGTATGGCTGGACTTCAGAGATAACGACACCGTATCATTCTGAATATCAACAGCAAAGCTATCATCTACAATCTTAGGACCCCGCAAAGAATAATCAACCGTAAAAGTATCTGAATAAGCAGAGATATAATAGATCTGCCCTACCCCTTCATCTTCATAGATAACATTAAAACGGCAGCGATATTCGCCCTCAACGGAAACTCCGGAGGAAGAAAAAGTATAGTTAGATTTTATTGCCCCCGCAATATCCTCCCAACCAGCATCAGTCAATTTTTGCCACTGATAACGTGGTGTTTGACTGTAAGACTCTGCCACAGAAACAGAAACCATACTGCTAGTATCAGGATAAACAAGTAACGAATAATCCATCACTGAGCCAATTGGCTGCTCGGTCGCTTCATCAATTATATCCGTTGTGGTTGTCGTCACACCATTTAAGGTAATCGTAGGATACCCCATATCCGCCTTTGTGCGAGCAGTTAAGACATCACTTATGATACTAGACGGCGGAACAGCCGCTCGTACGACTTGGAGCTGATATTTATATTCGGTATAATCGGCCAGCCCTTCATCCACATATTGATAATGCCGAATCCGTGTATCATTTGATTCAGTAGTATAGCTTACCTCTGAGGCAGGGATAAAAGCAAGCTCATAACTACCCACCCCATCCGGAAATTCATAATAGCGATAAAGCTGAAAACCTGAAATAGCCGCATTGGAAGGATAAGACCAGGTTAAGCCGATCGCTTCGTCAGTAGTCAGCGTACTATCCTGAGCAAAATCAACCGGTAAAGAAGGCGGTTCGGTTACATCCTTTACCATATAATTGACTACCGGAACTGCATTGCCATTAATATCAAAGGTGTAAGTTAACAACTTCCAAGCATAATAATATCCAAATTCCTCTGCCTCTATTGGCATATTATAAATAGTCCCGGAATAAGTACTACCTTCAGAAGTAATTGTCACCTTGCTTGAACCATGTTCATAACCGGCGGATACACCAAAGATAAAATCTGATGGTCCTGCGCCGATTTGGAAATCCACCGTATTAGTGTGAGTAAGACCACTGCCATTTTCATTGGTTATAGCAATCTCCTGGGAGACACTCGCTCCTATGGCGCTGTAATCAACCCCTGACCATTCCCCATTATATTCAATTGCATTATTATAACCTGCCTTACTCGTAGGATAGGTAGAAGGTTCGCCTACATTATGAGTCAAGACTATACCGGCAATTTGCGGGAGTTCTGCATAGTCAGCAGCTATTTTCTCGTATTTTTCCAGAGAGAGTACCACTACAGCTGCGGTATGAGGCAGGTTAACTGACATTTTCTGAATATCATAGCCGCTAATTCCCCCGGTATTCTCATCAATAATCGGCACATAAGAATCATAAATATAATATTCCATCGGTATAGAGTAAAACGCCACGGAATCTTGCCCAACCACAGTTTCATAAGATACCGTCATTTCCATCATTGATGCTTTCGTGGTTTCCCAAGTCCAGCCATGTGTATAGGCCAGCTCCGTCTCCATTCCGGCCACCTTGACACCAAAAACTTCAAAATCATGCTCATAAGAGACATATCCGCCAATACTCAAAGTTTGTGAAGTAGTCTCTTCTGAACCTTCGCCGTTCGTACTGCTATAACTAGTAGAGGATTCCATATAACTACCGCTTAATTCATCACTACTCAAATCCTCGAAATGAGGAGGCGAAGCCAAAACAGCCAGCACTTCCGGGTCAGAATACATCACTCCGTGTTTCCCGGTATAGCTAATAAAGGACGTATCGTTATCAGAGTTTAGCTTACAAAAGGAAGTTGCAAAATCAATACTATTATCTGCTTTAGTATCAATATTAAAGCTGTAACCTGTAACTACATCCCCTTCCATTTCTTCTGTCAGAGAACCTTCTACTGCTAACATGACAGTATCATCTGACAAACTGAAAGTATATTCTTCGGTGATTCCCGACCAAGCTCTAATCCCCCACAACCAAAACCACCAATTTTTATAATAAGGAACATCATAAGATACTACCGTTTGATATTGCTCGGCAGAATAATACAGCATAACTTGTAGTGTCTGTGCGGCATCACCGGTGAAATCCGCACTAATTACACCATATTCTGTATAAAACCGCCCGTTGAAATCCCTGATTGTCCAATCTTCATTAACATAATAACTTTCATTTATATGTATATTAAATTTATTATTCTGATCAAGTGCAGCGGTGATATCCAAACCTTCGTCGTCATACTCAAGAATCAAACTATCAATATAGATATTTGCAGGATAACCCATACCCCGCATGTTAACCGCTGCAATATTAGTTACCATCGTAGGCAAGCTATAAAACCGATCATGATGATCTGCCAACGCCGGATAAACATATACCTCTTCACCGGAATCATTTTCCTCCTTAGCAAACAGATCAAAGTTTTTAGCTACACTCTGAAGAAAGTCATCAGTGTCCCCATTATAGGTATACACAGCCGCAAAACGGCTATAGAGATTACCGCTGGCTATATCGGTGTTTAGCTGACCACCCAGAATTAAATCGTCCACATTGTCGCCATCGATATCCCCATAGGTAAATGCGGCACGAACTATTGGGGAATTTTTAAATTCCAGAGGAATGTTCTTAAACTTTTGCAGCATACTTGTCTTAGAACCGCAAAGAATTAAACCTTTACTATTGGTATATTTATCCGAACCGTAGTAATAACCCCAAGTTAACGCTAAATCATCAATACCATCTTTATTAAAATCACCGTTGGTTAAAGAAACCATGTTCGAGACAAAAGGAGTTTCATTAAAATGATGAGTCCACGCCTTAGCCCAATGGCTCATTTCAAGATAATAACTTGCAGCTGTTTCATCATTAAAAGTATCATCAATCTGCAAGTCATAAATCTCTACACGAGAGTTACCCTGTTCTGCCACATAAACGGCCACTTCATCTACCCCGTCACCATCATAATCACCCGCTGTAATTTTGAGATAGTTCTGCATCAAATAAGGGTCTGTGGTAAAACCTTCATCCATTTGATTCCCGGTATTACCTATAATACTATTCGTACTAATAAGCTCTTTTGCTTCGCCCTGAATATTATTAACAGGGTCAGAGAAATACAGATATAGTCCTCCTTGTTCATCAAGAGCTCCGGCAGCAACAGAAACTGTTTGACCGGTTCCCCCACTGGAATCCTTTATGAAATTACCTGATGCAGTAGCAGTAGCAACATAACTGTCTGTATCAAGTTGATTTTTGGTCTCACCCTGATTTTCATAAAAATATGTCCAAGTTTTGCCTACAACTTTATTATGACCATAGAGGAAACTGTTATTATCCCTCTGTACAAACAACTCATAAATTGGGTTTATCTGTGCTGTATTTCTTCCATACGGGTTTTCGATACTGTCTAAATCAACCCCTTCCGGAACCTCTGAATCATCAATGCCCAACGCTTTCAAGGCATCCATGTCACTAATATCTGTATCGCTGGCCAAAGCAACCTGCGGAATAAAAGCTGGTAACATACTCACCAGCAGACACAAGACCAAACATAATGCTAATGCTTTTTTTCCTCTCATCTTATCTCTAATTCCTCCTTTTTTACTTAAGGTTTAACTATTGCGAATATTCCCAATCTATCAAAAAAATGCAAAACGTCGAAGATAACTTTTTCTTCACATTATACTACGAAATAGAGAATAAAAATAGATCTACGCGTTAATTTTTTTGATACCCCTATTTTTTTAATTTTAATGAGCATATCTGCCAGATTTTACGTTATAATAGTGATGAACTTACTAAGGAGGTGTACTATGATAATAACTAAAGAAATGTCCATCACAGAGATAGTCCAAAAATATCCTAAAACTGTCGAAATCTTTATGCAACACGGAATGGGATGTCTCGGTTGTGCTGCAGCCCGTTTTGAAAATGTAGCACAAGGGGCAGCTGCTCATGGTCTCGATGTGGACAGCCTTATTACTGATTTAAATAAAGCCGTAGAAGAATAACAAAAAATAGAAATAAAAAAACGCTGCTATATTTTATAGCAGCGTTTTTTTATTTTAAACCTTAACTTAAATTGAGTCAATTCCTCGGTGATATTTAAGTTAGTTGCTCAATTTTTTTAAACACATCTTTCATCTGACTTTCCAGAGTTTGTACTGCAGCATTCATTAATTCCGTAACACGCTTGGATTCTTCAGATTGATCTTTAACCTTTGTTGTTTCGTTATTCTGCATATCAACATGATGGATAATTTCTTCTACAAATGGCTTAATCTTCTTTAATTCTTCATTAGTTTTATCTGCCAGTTTTCTGATCTCTTCAGCAACAACGGCAAAGCCTCTTCCTTTTTCTCCGGCTCTTGCTGCTTCAATAGCAGCATTAAGTGCAAGCAAGTTAGTTTGGTCTGCAACCTCCCCAATTGTATCAACGATGGGGATTAGATTACGTGTACGTGATACTACCTCATTAGAAATCTGTTCAAATTTACTAATATTATCAATGATTAAAGAGAATTTCTCAAAGGTAACTTCTGAACTTGAGGATATCTCCTCCACGTTTTTCGTGATTTCCAAAAAGATTTCCGAAACCTGATAGAGAATACTTTTAATCTTTTCAGCATTTTCTTCGGCCTCTTGAGATTTTTCCTCAAAGAGTACTCTGTTTTTTTCAGCTAAGGCTACGGACTCCTCAATCACTTTCTTCTCTTGTAAAATTTCTTTTTCTCGATATAAATGACAATTTCCCGGTTTGTTTAAATCATTATAAATAGCAACAGCCATTTCATAACACGATCTATAACCACATGACCTACAATTCTTCATGTCTTCTTTTGTTTCTTTATTCATTTTTTTATATACTTCTTCTAATTCCGCTTTGGTAGGAGTCTTAAAATTAATATTTTCCGTTAAATCCTCATAATAGGTATAGCCGAAATCCTGTTCGGTAATTACCTTCTTCAAAAACTTGTCCAATATTTTCTTGTTCTTAAGGTCCTCTTTGTTTTTTTCCACTCTCTCGGCAATTTGCCCTTCAATTTTGTCGATAGAATAATCATGATTAATCGTTCCAGGACCCATATTGCAACCCTTTTCACAATTTAGAATATCAACTACTAGTGGCAAATATGCTTTGTTCATTTTTATATCTTTTTCCAAATCAGCTAAATACTTTTCATAAACCAAAGGGCCTTCAATTTTAGTAATCAATTGAGACTTGGTGTCTGGATAACAATGCAAATAAGATTCTTTTAATCCACCAGGGGTGGAGAAATTAGCAGCGACTTCAGCTTCTACTGGTTGATCAAACTTGCCTTTTTCTAAGGCATCTATATTTATCCCGTTTGACCTGAACATTTTATCCAACGATTTATAGGTAACATTAAATTTAATAATTTGACTATCAGCAAACTCACGTCTTTTTGCTAGACATGGAGAAATAAAAGCTAAATTATACTGCGGATATTTTGCTTTAACATAAACAGCTGTATCATGTGCAGGACTACCACTGGGAGCTAAGTGTTTAATTAAATCAGGATGCATAATCTCAATATACTTCACAATGGCCGGACATGGTTGTGAAATAATTGGTGTATTGACCTTTCCCGAAACCAAAGCTTGATGATAAGCTGCAATCGTAATTTCTGCTCCTAAGGATACATCAAAAACCGCTTTTACACCCATTCTTTTTAAAGCAGTAATCAACCGCAACCCGTCAAAATTACAAAATGCTGAAGGAGCTACAAGAGCTGCTATTTCCCGCCCAGATGCTAATGCTCTCTTGAACTCATCGATATCATCAACAGCATATCGAGCAGTCTTATCTTCGTTACCATCATGTGCAACAATACAAGCCTCAATACAAGCACCACAACCAATACACAAGTCATTGTTTAGTTGAACATAATCACCGCTCCCATCATTACAGAACTTAACAGGGCATACACCTATACATCTGTAACAATTGATACAATTTTCTTCCCTTATGCCGACAACTTTTAATAATTCACCCAACTTCATATCCTCCTTTTGTAGAAATGTATCTATATTACCCCCGATAAACTATTGTTAACATTTATAATTTACTTATTTCGCCCCGTTTTTAGAATTTCCTCTATAAATTCTAAAATAAATACATTTTTTGCTTATAAATTGAACAAAAAAAATCCTTTTAAATAAACTGTTATAATCAATTTATTTAAAAGATACTTATTTTTTTATAAAGGACGAATATAATCTCCATTATTCCTCTTCTTTTTTACCAAGGGAAGGGGGCATTTTACTTGATATTTCGACCATTTCCTCCGCTAAATAAGTTACTTTCTCCCTTAATTTAAAGAGACAATCTACTTCATCGGCCTGACCCCGCACAATATCTTCGGCCAGAGCGCGACATGTAGGCGCACCACAAGAACCACAATCCAACCCAGGTAGGTTTTTATGCAAAATCTCCATAATCTCCATTTTTTGCATAGCCATTACTATATCATCATCAAGTCTTAAGACCCCTAGTGGTTTAATTTCATTTTCCCATATTAAATCTTTATAATTGGGGCGATCAGGCAACTTGGGTAATTCCCCCTTTTTGTCGTTAAGCATACTGTGAATACGTTCTTTAGCCATAAACGGATTCACAACCGTTAAGGGTCCGCCGACACATCCTCCTGTACAAGCCAAACCCTCAATAAAGTCGATATCCCTTAATTTCCCCATAACAACTTCCTCTAGTACTTTACTTACATTAGTAATCCCATCAACATTTATGCGGCGAATACCTTTGACCAAACGGCTTTCACCACCTGTTACCGCCCATCCCAAACCTGCTTCGGTAGCTATACGTAAATTAGGACCATCTTTTATTTCTTTAAGTTTACTCAATAGAGCTCCATAAATAGAAGAAATACCGATTACTCCATCGACAGAAGAAGCTGTAACCCCTAAACTGTTTTTTACTGCCGTCACCTTAGCAGCACATGGAGAAATAAAAAAGATGCCTACTTGTTCCGGTGGATAACCATCTTTTTTCATAGCTTCCCGTGCAATTATAGCGATTGTTTCCATCGGTGATTTAATCGGGATGATATTATTAATTAACTCTGGAAATTTGACCTGAATCAATCTTATTACGGCAGGACAAGCAGAGGATATAGCCGGTTTGGGGAAAAACTGATTTTGCAAATGATAATTAACAGCTCGACTAACAAATTCCGCGCCATAAGCGACTTCGTATGTTCTATAAAACCCCAACTCTAATATACCCGTAAGAATCTGGTTAACATTGTAACTTGAGTTAAACTGAGCATATAAACTAGGAGCCGGAAGTGCTATAGGATATTTATACTTCGACAGCTGCTCTAAATCATCAGTAATCGCTAACTTAGCATGTTGAGGGCAAATTCTAATGCACTCACCACAATCAATACATCTCTCATCAATGATTTTGGCTTTTCCCTCACGTACACGAATAGCTTCAGTGGGACAATGCTTTATACAATTGGTGCAACCTTTGCATAATTCTTTCTGGATAGTAACTGAGTGAAAATATGAACTCACCACGCTTCACTCCTTTGTCAACTAATTAGCATTTTAATTGTTGTTCCTTTTCCTACTACAGAAATAATTTCAAATTTACTGGCACAGTTACGCATATTAGGCAAACCCATCCCTGCTCCGAAGCCCATTTCCCTTACTTCTTCTGAAGCTGTAGAAAAGCCCTTCTGCATTGCCATATGCAAATTAGGTATTCCGGGGCCGACATCAGTAACCTCTATAAAAACTGAACCCGGATTAATCTCCGCTCTAATCTTTCCCCCATCTGAATGAATCACTAAGTTCATTTCTGCTTCATAAGTGGCAATAGCAACCCGTCTGGTTAAATTACTGGGAAACCCAAGCTGAAGTAGTTTGTTTTTAATTTCGGAACTAGCCTCACCAGCGCTTTTGAAATCCCCTTTAGTAATTGGGGAAATTATTGTCAACCCCTTTGTTTGTTCATGTTTTTCCATCGTTATTAACTTGTCACTTCTTCAATTAGATTCATTTCTTCACTACTAAAGATTAAGGCTAAATCTAGTAAAATCACTAGCCGATCATTTAATTTTCCTACACCTTTAAGTCCGGAACCAACTGAAACATGTTGGATAAAAGGCGGTAGTATCGCAATCTGCTTTTCGCTAAAATTTTGCACTTCAGAAACAACATCAACAATTATTCCTACTTTCCATTCGCCTACTTCAACAATAACAAAACGTGTAGTTTCCAGTCTTTCTGTGGAAGTTCCATAAAAACGCTTCTTTAAATCAACGATAGGAATAATTGCTCCGCGCAGATTAATAATTCCTTCAATTAATTCTGAACTTTGAGGGAGCTTAACTATTTTCCGTGGTTGAACAATTTCATGAACAGTATCAATGTTCAAGCCGAACTCTTCCTTATTAAGTAAAAAAACAACATATTGATGTTCAGCCATATCTAAAGCTCTCCTTTCTCCCCTTCTTCAAATACCTTTTCTGTAAATCTAAGCTCCTGATTTACCTTTATTATATACCAATTAGCGTCTTACTTACAAACAATATCAAGTTTTAACTTGCATTAAGATTTCGAATCATATAACCTACACCACTACATGTAACTATGTATTCTGGATTCCCCGGATCTATTTCAATTTTTTGCCGCAAACGACCAATACTCACTCTCAAATAATGAGTACACTCCCGATATTCATTACCCCAAATAACCTCCAATATTTCATCATGAGGAACAACTTTATCCACATGACTAGCTAAGTAAATGAGCAGTTTAAACTCTGTAGGGGTAAGATGCACTGCTTCACCGTTAATATATACCCGTCTCTGAGCCATATCTATGTAAAGGCTTCCCAATTTTATCTGATCTGGGGATGGTTGACAAAAATCATTTTGTGATCTGCGCAATACTGCATTAACCCGAGCTAATAATTCTTCTACAGCAAAAGGTTTGGTAACATAATCATCCGCACCAGCGTTTAAACCTTCTACTGCATCTTGCATATCCCCTTTAGCTGTAATCATAACAATGGGGACATCTGAGACCTGTCTAATCTGTCTACACACTTCAAACCCATCCATCTCAGGCAACATAATATCTAGAATAATAATATCAGGCTTCTCTGTTGTAAATTTTGACAGAGCTTCAGTACCTGTGGTTGCTGAAGCGACTTCAAAGCCGCTTGCTCTCAAATTTGCTCTTACAAAACGCAAAATATTAGACTCATCATCCACAACTAGAGCAATTGGTTTTATCATCTTATCTCCTCCTCCACATTATTAATAGGCAAAGTGAAATAAAACTTACTTCCATGACCTAATTCACTTTCAACCCATATTTCTCCTCCATGGTTATTAATAATCCCTTTAGCGATGGAAAGTCCGACCCCACTACCCTTAACCTTTGCAGATTTTGCATTCTCCACACGATAAAACCTTCCGAAAATAGCATTTTGATCTTGACAAGCTAAACCAATGCCATGATCAATTACCCCTATCTTAAGCATTTTTTCCTCTTTTAGATATTCCGCCTTAATCTGAATGATTTTAGCCATAGGAGAATACTTAATAGCATTTTCTAACAGATTATTTAAAACCTGTTCTATTCTCCGTTCATCAATAAATACATAAGGAATTTCTTCTAAAATCTCTACTATTAATTCATTTTCCGGGAACATGTGTTGATGCCTTTTTACAACCCTTGTGATTACCTTTGTTATATCCGTCGTATATCGGTCTAATTTAAATACTCCTGCCTCAATTTTAGACATATCCATGATATTATCTATCAGCTCACGTAACCGTTTGCTTTCCTCCACAATCGCTTCCATAAACTCAAGCTCTTCTTCCTTGGACCATACCACATCCTTTCTAAGAAGTGACTCGGCACTACCATAAATCGTCGTAAGAGGGGAACGAAGTTCATGGGATACCGTAGAAAGAAGCGAACTTTTTAAATTATCCACCTCCTTTTCCCTGGTAATATCACGAACAATATACCCATAGCCCAGAAATGACCTGCTTGTATGTACCGGAAATCCTTGAATTAAAAAATATTTTGTCCTCTCCTGATAGGTTAGCGAAATTTGTCCACGTGGAAAGGGCTGCTTCTTTAAG
>Ga0265294_10008812_pt1 | contig 11718 bp, 6 predicted proteins | sample MunlanPumphouse3_FD_192504 | JGI IMG/M metagenome (GOLD analysis project Ga0265294, IMG submission 192504) | Groundwater microbial communities from a municipal landfill in Southern Ontario, Canada - Pumphouse #3 | ecosystem: Environmental > Aquatic > Deep subsurface > Groundwater | place...
GACCGCCCGGATCATCCAGGAATTCTACAGAAATCTGAAAATCAGCGGAACCGGCAAGGCAAAGGCGTTGCAGCAGGCTCAGCTTAAAATCATGCAAGACCACCAACATCCATTTTTTTGGGCGCCGTTTCTGCTGATAGGCAACTGGATGTAAAAACAGCCTCTTCGTTTCCATATATTGATATATTAGTATCCACCTAAAGCAGTAGTGGACAAGTCATACCTTAATAACCTTCCGTCTCCCCATATCCCATATCAACAACAACTCAACCCACAAATCATTCCATCAATATTAGATAGTTAAAGGCAATTTTGTGCAGATGGCTGCTGTCAGAGTTGAAAAAAATTTATTTTTTCAGAATGCAGTCCGTCAAAAGAAACAAGAGGTTAGAACAAAAAAACTTAAAGAGGTTTTGTTATGTGAGCTAGAAAAAAGGTGGAAAAAGACATAGTCCAGACCTCGTCAACAGGTAGTTGAAAACCACTAAAATATTGGACAGGAAAGCATACGAACGGAATTAATATTTATGGCAATTGACCCGTAACAGCATGAAAAATGACAACTTGTGTCATCATACCCGTGAGACAAATGTCCAATTTGTCGATACTTATTTAAAAAATCAGCTAGTTACAAACCATAAAAATCATTTATTGACGAGGTCTGAACTTTCAAAAAACTGCTGTAGAAGATGAGCCAAGCGCAGCAGCGGTGAACCCGCTGTGCTCTCAACCGTTCGGCGGGGTGGTCGCGCTGGGCGCAACCAAAAGGAGAGATGAAAATGCATGCATACAAACCGAGATACATTGCCGCAACAGTCACTGCAACGTTCATGTACTTTATGACAATTGTGCCATTACTCGCGGAAGCGGGTACAAACGCGGGATCGCGAGAAAAAGTTTCGACCAGTGCATCAACAGAAGTCTCGGTACCGGGCGTCTTGAGCGAGGAAGCTGCCGGGGCAATTAAGTCAGCTTCAGCCACGCGCAATGCTCCTTTTAAAGCGCTCAACGTCATACGCGCCATTCTCCCCACAGTGACGGCAACCTCAGATATGGCACACATTGAGCAGAAACTGCATCAGGAGGCAACGGATCCTCCCATAATAGGCACTGGGCTGGACATTCCTGAGCTCAATTGGGTGGGCGCGGTTAAAAGCAATTTTTTTCACCTAGATGCTACCGCCGGAGGATCACTTTTCGGCATGCGAATATTGTCAGTAGGTGCCGTTGGTATACGGCTTGGCCTGTTGATCGAGCATATTCCTGCTGAGGCGAGATTCGCCTTCTTCACCGCTGACAGCGACGAGGCCGTGGCCCCGCCGGTAAATGGGGATGAGATCGTAAAATTACTCGCTCTTAATCTTGCTGCCGGTGACAGCTCCAATGAGGGTCGAACCTATTGGAGCCCGGTAGTGAAAGGCGAGGAGGTGGTGATATTGGTCTACGTTCCCAAGGATATCGACCCCAACGAGCTGCGATTCACTATCCCCCGGATCAGCCATATCTTTAAGGAACCGCTTTCGGACAAGGCAGCCGGGGCATGCAATCTAGACACCACCTGCTATTCGAGCTGGAGTGATGAAGCCAAGGCCGTGGCAAAAATGGTCTTTACGGAGAGCGGCGATTCGTTCCTATGCACTGGGAGTTTGCTCGCCGATCAAGATCAGTCAAGCATGATCCCCTATTTCCTGAGCGCCAACCATTGTATTTCTACGCAGACCGTTGCCTCGTCCCTCGAAACCTACTGGTTTTGGCAATCGGCAAGTTGTAATGACTCGGCCCGCGACTCTCGCTACTCCATGCTTACGGAAGGTGCACAACTTCTTTATGCTAACAGCACGTCCGACACTTCTTTCATGCGCCTGAACAGCCAACCTCCCGTTGGAGTGTCTTATTTGGGATGGACGACGGAAGACCCATCAATCGGAGCCAATGTCACCGGAATCCACCACCCGCACGGCGATAGGAAGAAGATCAGCTTTGGTGATTTTGAAGGTTTTTACCCATACCTTGGCAGCACGCCAGTAACCAATGGAAATCACATCGGCATCTATTGGACATTAGGTACTTCCGAAGGCGGCAGTAGCGGGTCGCCCTTACTAAACAACAGTGGTCAAGTAATAGGCCAACTTCACGGCGGCGGTGCCTCTTGTTCAACGCCGAATGAGATGGACTACTATGGCCGTTTCGACCTAGCCTATGACGCTAAACTCAAACTGTGGCTCGGAGGCGGCAATAGCCAACAGCCCGATTTCGTGGTGACTTCTATTATCCTCAACCCGGCCGCGCCGACGGCCAACAGCACCTTCAGTGCGACGGTGTCCGTGAAAACCTAAGGCACAGCGGCGGGCGACGGGAAATACTTGGATGTATGGACTCATCAGACAAGTAATCAAAGTTGCGAGGCCGATGGCAATCAATACCAATCGGTGGGGACCCTAGCGGCAGGTGCCAGCAAAAGTTTCACCTTCGCGGGTCTCTCGGCGGGGACAGCGGGCAGCAAGACCTTCCGTGCCTTCGTTGACAGTGCGTGCCTGACAGTTGAGTCGACGACAGCAATAACCAGGCTACTAAGACGTATACAGTCGGCAGCGCGTCCGCAAGTTTAAGTAAAGGAAAGTACGCTAACTATAATTTTCAGATACAATCTGGTTTTTGTTACACTGTAAACCTTGATGTTATTGCTGGCGATTGTAATCTATATGGACAATACCAAACTTACCCAACAATAGGAAAATACCAGTACCGTTCATCAAATAATGGAAGTAATGATGAATCATTTAGCTTTACTGCCAATATTACTGGGACATACTACCTTTCGGTATATGCTAATTCGGCATGTACGTTTAAGATCCCTACATATACTGTCAGTAAATGCACTATTCCTGATTATTACCCAAACTATTGGAATAATAACTCTACAATTCGACTTAAAAATAACTGTTATAATTACGCTAACAATAAAAGAACTGACACAATAGCTCAACCAGGTCTTAAAGCTGGAATAACTTTGAATTTTCCTTACTCATCTGGAAATTTTACTTGTTCTGTCGTGAAATCAGCTGCTATCGCAGATGGGTTATCCTTGCCATTATCAACAGGTAATTGTCAAACTGGATCTGACAAAGTAGCTTTAATTGCAGGAAAAAAGGATTACCATTGGTATCGTTTAGATAGTAATGGGTGGTGGTCTCACAAACCAGGACTGACTCCAGCCACTAATCGAGATAATTATAATCACTATATAAATAATCCACAAACTGCAGCATGGGGTCCAATTTATTCTGTATTCTGTGGGTATTTATGTACCTGTTCTTCTAGTTCTCAAGGAAATGGTTATGCAACCATAAAGAAAACTTCGAAAAATTCAGAATATCAGGGAGAAGACAATGAAGACGTGGCAAACACTATTGACAATTTCGACTTAGAAAATGATGTGGCTACGACGAATAAAACAATAAAAGAACATACATTCACAGTCACAATAGATGTTTTTTCAGGTCGCCCAAATCCAAGATTTACAATCACGTCACGTAAAATGAGCAGTGACCTCTCTCAATTGTTTGCTGTGTCAAAAGTTGACGACATGTTTTCAAAAAGCGATTTTGGCAATTCAGCATTGGGATATAGGGGTGTAGTGGTTGAAAACAACTTTGGACTTGTTCCAACCATGCCAGAAAAATTTAAAGTTTACAGAGGGAAAATTGAAATTGATGGCAGTAATGGCGTCAAGTCATATCGCTCTGATAAAAATGATGCCATCGAAAAATATTTATTACAGATAGCACTTGAAAAAGGAATAATAGATCAAGAACTTTTTTATATTATCAGCGGCTCCGTGAAAAAGTAACCCTACCGGTGTCAAACCTACAGTGCGGCCGGGCAAGGTCGTGTAATCTAGCGGGTGTGACCCCCGCCCCGGAAGACCGGCCAGTCACCGGGTAGCAAGTCCTTGGAGGCTGTATGGTAACATGCAGCTTTAAGCGTAGGACAGCAAGCAGATAGGCCGCAAGCCGCAAGGTTGAAGGGATTGAGCCTGGAACAGCCGACAAGGCTGCGAATCTTGAGGAGTGTAAGTCTCCTTACCGTCAATTGCCCGAATCGGACGGTTAGCATATCCGGGGCGCGGGGAGGTAACGAACCGTGAGGTGTTCGGATGTAAAAGCCATAGCTGCCCAGCCAAGAGAATGACGGCTGCGGTGGGAGCAACCTGGGGAAGAACTAGGGACACTTCCCTCATTTTGTAGTGACGGGTTGAGGAAAACGACAATAAACCGGGAAGTGTCCCTAGTTTATCGGGAAGTGTCCCTAGTTTATCCCAAAAAAGAAATCGAGAGTAAACCCTATTCCTTCGTGCATCTTGCAACTCATGGAGAATTTGCGGGTGACATGCACAACATGTTTATCCTGGCTTGGGACGGTCTCATCACTTTTGACGACCTCAATAACCTGATCCGGGTGACCAAGTACCGGAGCGAGCCGCTTGAGTTGCTCACCCTAAGCGCGTGTAAAACCGCGGCCGGTGATGACCGGGCCGTTCTGGGACTTGCCGGAGTGGCTGTTAAAGCCGGTGCAAAAAGCACCATCGCCACGCTATGGGAGATTGATGACAAAGTGACCGCCCGGATCATCCAGGAATTCTACAGAAATCTGAAAATCAGCGGAACCGGCAAGGCAAAGGCGTTGCAGCAGGCTCAGCTTAAAATCATGCAAGAACACCAACATCCATTTTTTTGGGCGCCGTTTCTGCTGATAGGTAATTGGATGTAAAAACAGCCTCTTCGTTTCCAGATATAGCGCACAAGGTGGCTCGGGGATTTGGTCGTCCACCCTTTTGGGGCGGATGCCCGGGGGAGGGTAGTTTATCCAGGGCGACCGTAGCGCTCTCCGTTTTGCGAAAACCACAGCATCCCCCTGAAGAGCAGTAGTCATATCTATAGAAAAACCCCGCCTCTTCCAATATCCATACAACTCAATATCAAAATCAACCAAATAATATCAAATGGTTAAGAGCTAATTCAATTCACAGGGCTACCGCCGGAGCCGTCTGAAAATATATTTTTTTGTTTTCCGGAATGCAGTCCGTCAAAAGAAACAATAGGTTAGAACAAAATGAAAGGAGAAGAAACATGAAAACATTTCTGCTTGGTCTGGTTGCCGCATTGTCTTTTGATCATCATTCAACGTAAATCCTCATGACACTTAACAAATGGATGCCTACTTACTTTAGCTATTTGGGAGGTTGAGCCGATGTTAAAGAAATTTTTAGTTTGTAGCGTTATGGTCGGGTGTTTGAATATGTTTGCTGTTTCGGCGTTTGCCTTGCAATTTACAACTGATTTTACCAGCAAGAGCTGGCAGGTATTTAATGGGCAACCTTCTCAATTTCAAGTTCTTCAAGGGGGTGTTGGTCAGTTGACAACCTCTGATTTGCGTCCTTTGACTCTTTCCCAAATATTTGATTACGATGCTTCCATGAATTCATTGACCTTCTGGATGCAATGGGTACCCTCCACAAACGGCGCTGCGACAATTTCTGCCGATATTGTCGATTACGGTAATCTATCAACGACAGTAGTAGATCCATTCACTTCAACTCTGTTCTCATCTGCTTCGGATCTGCTTAACCGCACTCAGGTTAGCCTGATTTTTGACTCACTTTACGATTTCAGCAATACTTCGCAACTGCAATTGACATTTACGATACAGGATAATGATCTCAACCCTGCTGATCAACTAAGGATCGATTTCAATAACAGTACCCCGGTTCCGGAACCATCAACAATGGTACTGCTTGGTTTCGGTTTGGCAGGATTAGGATTTGCCCGTTTTAGAAAAGTTCGTAGATGATTAACCAGGAATAACTACATTTTAAATTGTATGAATTTTTAGTCCCATTTTCAGGCATCTGCTTGGTAATCGGACTTAAAATTCGGATATGATTTTTTCAGTTTGTTTTGGATATGTAGATATTTTGCCATTCTCAATTCAGGAAAACGGGAGGTTTATATGTTGAGACGAGTTCTTTTGCAGTTATGGTTGTTCTTGTTTGTCCTTGGCGCCGGGACAGCTTTTGCAGCTCCAAAAGTGGATCTCGGTTTTGCTTCGGGAATGATAGGAGATAAGGGGCCGAATGCGGCTAAAATTCCGATCCTGCTTACAAATACTGACACTGAGACAGTGACCCAAACCGATCAAAATGGGAACGCTCTTCAGGTAGTTGTGCCTTTGGATATATCGGCTATAGGCATAAACATACAGTATGATTCATCGTTACTTGAATTTTATTCAGCAGAGGCATTTGATAAGCAAAATAAAAAAGCTGATGCAAACGTCACCGATCCAGGTGATCCGATTACCAGCAAACTTGCCAATGTCAGGATTGCGATCACTGGCGGTCAGGTTCTTCTCCCTTATTCGCCAACACCGGTAATAATAGGTTATGTAAATTTTAACATCAAGGAATCAGCTTCCACCGGCTTTACAACACTCGTAAATCTTCCAGATCAGGCATCCAAGCCGGATGCTATAAAAGTTGATCTTCTGAAGGGTGATGACGGCTCACTTGAAATAACAGATTCCAACCCTATAGGTGGCCCACTCACTACTAACGTAGTCGGTGGAACCGGCCTTTCTTCTATTACAGTTAATCCACTTGGCTTCAGTAATGACCCTACCATTTACAACCTTGGCAATAAGGTTATTCTTACCGCAGTGCCTGAAGATAAATACCGCTTCAAAAATTGGACTGGAGATTGCTCCGGTACTGAAAATCCGTTTACTTTGATCATGACCGAAGGTACCAAGTCATGTACGGCAAACTTTGAACTGGATGTTTATAAGATCAGTCTCAAGACCAATCCTCTCAGCAGCGGTTCAACAGGAAGCAGTCTAGGGACATTTACCTTGGCTCCTGTTGCAGATACCACTACTTCGGGAACAAATAACTACACGGTTTATTCCTACTCCCCCCCAACATTGTCGGCTGTAAGCTCGATTGTTGGTGTGACTCTGGGGAATCTGCCTACAGATTATGCGTTTAAACAATGGTCGGGACAGTGTGGTACAGGAACAAATCCAAGCATAAATGTTTCCCTTGCGGACAAGCTGGATAAGACCTGTGCTGCCATTCTTAACGCCAAGGTCACCAAGGTTGCTTCAGGTGGCACGATAACTGGGTCGGATTGGGTGGATGCTTCTTCATCCGTAGCTCAGACATATACGATCACTCCTGCAACCGGATACGCTTTTAGCTCTTTGAAGGTTAACGGCGCAACGGTTACTCCCACAACAACCACACCGACAATTACATACAGATTTGCATCGGGGATTAAAGTCCCAACGGCAATCGAAGCTGTTTTTGTTGTTTCTCGGCAGAGCCCAATCATCACCTGGGCCAACCCAACAGCGATCACCTACGGCGCCGCACTCGACGCAACCCAGCTAAACGCCACCGCAGACGTAGCAGGCAGCTTTGTCTACACCCCGGCGGCAGGCGCCATACTTGACGCCGGTAGCCAGACACTCAAGGTAGACTTCACGCCGACCGACGCAACTGCTTACAACACAGCAACCAAAACCGTAACGATAATAGTCAACAAAGCAGATCCGGTCATCACATGGTCAGATCCTGCGGCAATCACCTACGGCGCAACACTTGGCGCAACCCAGCTTAACGCCACCGCATCAACAACCGGCAGCTTCGCCTACACACCAGCGAGCGGAACGCAACCGAATGCGGGAACTCAGCCACTCAAGGTTGACTTCACACCAACAAGCGCAAACTACAACACAGCAACAAAGACAGTGAGCATCATCGTTAACAAAGCCACACCAGTCATCACCTGGACGAATCCCGGGACAATCTATACCGGAACACCCCTCAGCAGCACCCAGCTTAACGCCATTGCAGACGTAGCGGGCAGCTTTGTCTACACCCCGGCAACTGGAACCATATTGGCGGCTGGTTCTCACAACATCAAGGCAGACTTCACACCTTCAGGCAGCAACTACAACACCGCAACAAAATCAGTAACCATACTCGTCAACGACAAGCAGACCCCAATCATCACCTGGGCCAACCCAACAGCGATCACCTACGGCGCTCCCCTCACCGCAACCCAGCTAAACGCCACCGCAGACGTAGCGGGCAGCTTTGTCTACACCCCGGCAGCAGGCACAATACTTGACGCCGGCAGCCAGACACTCAAGGTAGACTTCACGCCGACCGACGCAGCTGCTTACAACACAGCAACAGCCAGGGTTACCATTGAGGTACTCCAATCTGACACAACTCCACCAACACTTGTGCTTTATACCCCTGCCGGTGATGCCATCACAAACAATCCGACACTTTCTGTAACCGGCAATGTTGTTGATGCCAGCGGAATAAAAACCCTGACACTGACTAACAACGGGACTCCCGTTTATCCGCTTGTTGATGCATCTACAGGTGACTTCAGCTATGCATTTACACTTGCCGTCGGGCTTAACAATGTGACTGCAAATGCTGTAGATAATGCTAACAATAATTCACAGGCAGGGCCGATCAGAATCACATATGACCCGAATGCACCGGTACTGACGATAACCAAACCGTCCAATGACAGCAAGATTGCTCAATCATTTACCGAAGTCATTGGTTCCGTGAGCGAGGCTGTAAAAAATGTCATAGTCACTGTCATGGACAAGAACCAGATCCAGATTGACCAGCAGACAGCCGCAATGACCGCACTTTCTTTCAATGCCACAGTCAATCTTGCAGCTGGTGTAAACACGGTAGTTGTAACCGCTGTCGATCTTGCCGGTAACACCTCGTCAGAGAGCCGCAAGGTTACATCCGACACAACCAAACCCAACGTTTCGATCACTGATCCGGCTACCGACATCACAACCACCCTTTCAAGCTACACGATTGCAGGTAATGTATTAGACCTCTACACTTCAGTCGCATCTGTTGCCATCTCCGTTGTAGATACTACTACATCGGCAGTAATAGCCAGTTTCACTGTAGTACCGGTGAACGGGACATTTGCTCAGATAATCGCACTTCCGGAGGCAAGACAGTATCAGGTCAGTGTCGTTGCAACCAACGAGGTCGGCACTGCATCGGATCCGGTAAGGGTAAACATCATCAAGCAGGCAACCTGGAATGATGTTTCCGGACAAGCGACCATATTAAAGGCCTCGCCTGTCTACAACCTCACAAATGATCTTTACTATGTAACTGTAAGAACAACCAACAAAGCAGGCAACGCCCCATTAAGCGGCAAGTTAAGACTGGTTGTCAGCAATCCATCAAAGGCATTCAAAGCTTCATCAATCGGTCTTGGCGTACCGGATGGATACATCTCTCCGACTGAACCGTTCTTCTACATTCAGACTGATGCAGGTTCTCTTGCTGCCGGGGCATCAATCACCAACAAGATCACCTTCGTACCTCTGTCCCCGATCACCTTCGGGGTCAGGGTTGAACAACTGAAGTAATTTACAGACAAATATACTGCTAAAACTGAATAAAGGCGCTGTTAACAGCGCCTTTATTTTTAACAAAACCAGGAATGGGGCTATACGAACAACCGCATCAATATACGAATGGTTTGAACGAATCAGGTATCGGTTTGTTCCAAGCGACTTGACACTTTGAGCTAAGGAGACAGGGTATGCGATACATTTTGGATGAGAATTATTATGGTAGTTCTTCGCTGAAGAGGTCTGGATCAGTTGCAAACAGAATGTGGGCACTGTTTGTTTGCGTAATATTTATCACTGTTATGTTGATCGTGTCTCAATCATTTGCCGCAACGCTCAATTGGACCGGCTCTGTAAGCAATGATTGGGGTACAGCCGGCAACTGGAGTCCAGCCACGGCGCCTGGGCCGACAGATACTGTCACAATAGGGTCGGCAGCAAGATTGCCGGTACTTACCGACACAACAACCGTTTCAGGCGTAACTATCAATTCAGGGACTCTGACAGTTAACGCCAATCTCACAGCACTAAATTTTACCCAGACATCAGGGACACTTACCGGAACCGGCGCCATAACATCCAGCACAATCACCTGGTCTGGTGGAACTATGAGCGGGACCGGCACAACGGTTATTCCTGCTGGCGGGACGATGACAGTTGCGGCGGCGAGCTATGCGTACCTGGACGGTCGTACCATCACCAACAACGGCACAATCAAGATGCCTCCCAGTGCCAGGATTCGCGAGCAGAACAGCGGCCAGATTGTCAACAACGGTACCATTGATTTACAGGGAGACGGGCAATATCTTGAGCATATTACCGGCACGGTCGGAACCTTAACCAACAACGGTCTGCTGAAGAAGAGCTCAGGTACAGGCGCGTCAACCATCCTCTCTCTTGCATTGAATAACAATGGCGCTATACAGGCCGATAGCGGCACACTTGCTTTAAGTACAGGAAGTTTTGCCACCGGCACAAGGTTTACCGGGGCAGGAACCATTGCCTTTGGGAGCGGACTTAACGTCATTGCCGGTAATCCTGGCGTAACGCTGAGTGGCGCGATTACACTCAATTCCACAACTGCTGACTTCGGAAGCAACAATATCACCTTCTCCTCCCTGGCCCAGACATCAGGGACGCTTACCGGGACCGGCGCTGTCACTGCCAGCACAATCACCTGGTCTGGTGGAACTATGAGCGGGACCGGCACAACGGTTATTCCTGCTGGCGGGACAATGACGGTTGCGGCGGCGAGCAATCCGTACCTGGACGGTCGTACCATCACCAACAACGGCACAATCAATATGCCTCCCAGTGCCAGGATTCGCGAGCAGAACAGCGGCCTGATTGTCAACAACGGTACAATTGATTTACAGGGAGACGGGCAGAATGTCTACCACGTTACTGGCACGGTCGGAACCTTAACCAACAACGGCCTGCTGAAGAAGAGCTCAGGTACAGGCGCGTCAACCATCTCTCTTACCTTGAACAACAATGGCGCTGTGCAGGCTGACAGTGGCATGCTTGCTTTAAGTACAGGAAGCTTTGCCACCGGCACAAGTTTTACCGGGGCAGGAACCATTGCCTTTGGGAGCGGACTTAACGTTATTGCCGGTAATCCTGGCGTAAAGCTGCTGAGTGGCGCGATTATACTCAATTCCACAATTGCTGACTTCGGAAGCAGCAATATTACCTTCTCCTCCCTGGCCCAGACATCAGGGACACTTACCGGAACCGGCGCTGTCACTGCCAGCACAATCACCTGGTCTGGCGGAACCATGAGCGGGACCGGCACAACGGTGATTCCTGCTGGAGGGACAATGACGGTTGCGGCGGCGAGCTATGCGTACCTGGACGGTCGTACCATCACCAACAACGGCACAATCAAGATGCCTCCCAGTGCCAGGATTCGCGAGCAGAACAGCGGCCTGATTGTCAACAACGGTACCATTGATTTACAGGGAGACGGGCAGAATGTCTACCACGTTACTGGCACGGTCGGAACCTTAACCAACAACGGCCTGCTGAAGAAGAGCTCAGGTACAGGCGCATCAACCATCTCTCTTGCCTTGAATAACAATGGCGCTGTGCAGGCTGACAGTGGCATGCTTGCTTTAAGTACAGGAAGCTTTGCCACCGGCACAAGTTTTACCGGGGCAGGAACCATTGCCTTTGGGAGCGGACTTAACTTCATTGCCGGTAATCCTGGCGTAAAGCTGCTGAGTGGCGCGATTATACTCAATTCCA
>Ga0265294_10008814_pt1 | contig 11717 bp, 6 predicted proteins | sample MunlanPumphouse3_FD_192504 | JGI IMG/M metagenome (GOLD analysis project Ga0265294, IMG submission 192504) | Groundwater microbial communities from a municipal landfill in Southern Ontario, Canada - Pumphouse #3 | ecosystem: Environmental > Aquatic > Deep subsurface > Groundwater | place...
TTTTAACAATTCTTCGATAATCCGGCAAAAAATCTTAAAAATTAATAATAATTAAATAAACTTATACTTTTTTGATATCTTTCTGTTTTGTTATAAAATTTTAAGCTGAAGATAGTAAGGATTTAACATTTATTATATTTACAGTTTCATTATATATAGAAGAATTTTTATTTTCCCTATTAAATATTTGGGGGATAATGATAGAAGCAGAAATTATAATAGAAGTACTGATTGTAATTAAAGTATTCCCATTTATTCCTATGGATAATAAACCACTTATTGATATTTGAGTGATACTGGCAACAATTGTTCCAAACATAGATTTAAATGCGAGCCATTTAGATTTCATATTATCATCTATTATTTCATATACTGCAGATATTTCTGTTAAAGAGGAAGTTCCTTGCCAAAAATTCATTGAAACATATAAAGTAATTAAAAATATAGGATGTCCAGTAAAAGCAAACAGTCCTACAAGTACTCCCATAGATATAAAGAAAATATTTCTATTTATTTGTTTTTCAACTATATAACTAAACTTCTTAATAAAATGTGATGCTAATGACTGGAACATGTTTGCAGCAAAATATATCGGTGCAAGAGCACCAATGGTTAATCCTGTACTAATTAATAATGGTTGTAAAAAGAAACATAAACTTACAAAGAAAATATTATTTATTACAATATTTATAAGCACAATTGATAATGTTTTTTTGTTAGAAGACAATTTTATAATAGGTATAAATAAATTTTTAAAATATGTTTTTATTTTTTTTGATTCTTTTATGATTTTTTTAAGTTCTTTGTCACTTTTTCGATTTTGTTTATGAGTTTCCTTATATGTAAATATAAAACTTCCAGATAAAACAACTATATCCAATATTGCTGCAATTGTGATTACAATCATTTGATTTGTAAAGAAAGCAATTGTTCCGCCAAGAAGAGATGATACAGACATTATTATCCAGAATAACGCTAAATTTGCACCATAGATTTCCTGAAATGATTCTTTTTCACCAATCTTTTCAAGAGATTTAAAAAGAAAAGGACTGAGACTTACAGATAACCCGGATATTCCTATTGTTGGCAAAATCTGAGAAGCTAATAATAAAATTGGAGATAATCCTGATACAGTAAAACATATAGTTCCTAATGTATGGATAAATAATGATACAACAACTAAAGTTCTCTTTGAAATTTTGTCACCAATTAAACCTGCAATCCCAGAACTAAAAAAACTAATAGGTGCTAATAATGAAAACACTATTGCAATAAATTTTAAGCTATATCCATTTGACTGCATAAAAATAGTTGAAAAAGATGAATATAAATCAAATCCCAACATCAGTTGAATGAAAGGAAAAAATTTGATATTTGATTCCATTTTTTTTAATGTTTTTACATCTAAAATTTTTTTATTATTGCCATGGTATCTGTAAATAAAAGGTTGTTTAAATTTATTTAAATATTGTTTAACAATTTTCTTTACTTTTATAAACCATCCTTTTAAACTTAATGAATTACTAGTTAAAATAATATCAGATAAATCTATTGTTTTTTGATTAATAGAAAACTCAGAATCTTTTATATCGGATTTTCCTAATCCCCAAAAATTTTTATGTATATTTGCCCACTTGTTTATAATTTCAATAATTTCCTTGTCTTTAAAACCGCTGCTTCTTAGTTCTTTTATCCATGTTAATAAAAATTGTTTTTGTTTGTATTTTGATAATCCTAAAACTAATAAACCATCTGAAAGAGCATCAGATGAAGTTTTTATATCCAACAATATCTGTTTATAATGTCCTGTATCAATTTCTTCTGCATTTGGCATTATAACAGCATATTTTATTTTTTCATGCTCAAATATCCTAATAATATCATTATGAAATCCTCCTACAATCAATATGTCTGTTTTTTTTGTGTTTTTTCTTTTTTTTATAACATCAACAAAAATACTATTCCTTTCAATATTGTTTTTATAATAAGTAGATATTAAATCATTATTTAATATTTTTATAATTTCTTTTTTATTAGTAATTTTACTTGTTCCGATTGTATTTTTAAATTTTTTTATATTTGCATTAAACTGTTTCAAATCTTCAAATTGTATATGTAAACTGACATATTCTTTTAATAACATTATCATTTGGCTTATAAAAGCTGTCTCTTTCGTTTTTCTTGTTGTGAAAGTTCTATCAAATATATCTTGTCTTAAAATAGTTTCTTCAATTAAAAATTTTTTAATATCAAAAGATTTAATTAGCTCATATTTCTTTTTTAATGTTTCAATATACTTATATTTTTGAAATTCTTGATTTTTTAAAAATGGTTTAGCATTTGTATAGAGTAAAATTAAATTTTCTTCAGCTGTTTTGTTTTTTTGTTTGTTTATAATTTGTGTATATAGTGCAAAAGAAATTTTATCTTTTAGTATTTTTAAAAAGAAATTTCTATCTTTACTGACATTACTGTTTTTTATATTTATTTGTGGATTTTTTATAATATCAATAAATTTTTTTACATTTTTATATGAAGAACTAATATTTATATTGGAATAAATACATAAATTATTTAATTTATTAAAAAAAATACTATCTTTTTTAATATTTGTACTGTTATATAGTTCATCATATATGAACATTTTTTTATTATAAAATAGTTTTTTTAATGCTTTTAGATTTTGTTCGGTTATTTCTATATTATTTAAAAAATATTTTTCTTTTTTTTGTATATTTTGAAATATTTTTATAGTGTTTATATATAAATTCCAAGATTCTATGCCATATAAATGGGTGTTTTTATTAATTGCTGCATAATATTCAAGTCCACTTAATAAACCTTGTTCAATCATTTTATTTAAAATTTTTATTTTTATTTTTTCTGGATATATCTCATTTAATGGTGATAAATTAATTTTACCAATAGGTGCTCCTTCTGTAAAAAAATAACCAATAGACATTTTTTTATCAAGATAATCTATAATATTGAAAATATTTTTTTGTACTTTTGGTTGGCAATGAAAATCTTGGATAACTACTATATCAAGTTTTTCATTTTTTGCTGTATTAGTTTCAAAAATTCTGCCGTATGATATAGGTATTTTTTTTAAAATTTCTATATTACTATTATTAAAGACAGCATTATTAGTTATAGATTCAGCTGTAATCCCGTTAGGAATTAATATAGAAATTAAATATGTAATTAATGTAATTATTGATATTAATTTATTCATTTTTAATGTTTTATTATGTTGCAATGTTGAATTCGATAATTGATATCTTGTGTAAAAAATTCTTTCATTTTTTCAATATCAGTTGATAATAATTTTGTTCTATCATAAGTTGTTCTAAATTCGAATTTTATGTGAGAATTTTTAATAATCTCAATACTTGTTTTAATTTTTTCGATATCAACAGGAACACAAGATACATAACTGTATTTATCAAAAGTAGCTTTTATATCCATAGCAATAAAATCTATTAACTGTTCATCAATTATTTTTTTTATTATTTCAGGATTTGATCCATTTGTATCAAGTTTTATAAGGTATTTCATAGATTTAATTTTTTTAATAAAATCTATTAAATCAGGTTGATAAGTTGGTTCCCCTCCAGTAATTACTACTGCATCCAATTGTTTTGTTCTAGTCTCTAAAAAAGAAAAGATTTGTTCAACAGGTATAGGAATTTTAAATAAATTATAATATACAAGTTCCGGGTTATGACAATATTCACATCTAAAATTACATCCTTGAGTAAATATAATGGCAGAGCTTTTTTGTGGGAAATCAATGAGAGAAAATTTTTGCAATCCTCCTATTTTCATAGATTTACCACCTTTCTGATTTTATATTCTTCTTGTTTGCCTTCATTCCATTGAGAAACAGGTCTTAAATAACCTACAACTCTAGAATAAACTTCACAGGTTTGTCCGCAAGTTGGACATATTTTGACTTCTCCATTTTGATAACCGCAAGAAGGACACACACTAAATGTTGGTGTTATAGACATATATGGTAATTTATATTTTGTGAAAGCTTTTTTAATAAATTCTTTCAGAGCAACTGTATCAGTAATTCGTTCGCCAATAAACATATGTTGTACAGTTCCACCAGTATAAAGAGATTGTATTTCGTGTTGTAATTCCAGAACTTCAAATAAATCATCAGTATAATTTACCGGTAATTGTGTAGAATTTGTATAAAATGGAGGCTTATTTTGTTTTACAGCTTCCATGTTAGCAAAAATAATATCTGAATATTTTTTTCTATCAATTTTTGCCAATCTGTAAGATGTTCCCTCTGCAGGTGTTGCTTCTAAATTATAGATATTTCCTGTTTCTTGTTGATATTTTTCAAGTTTTGCTCTCATAAAGTTAAGAACTTTAATAGAAAAATCTTTGCCTTTTTGGCTTGCAATATTTTCTTTTAAGAAATTTATGCAACATTCATTCATTCCAACAATACCAATAGTTGAAAAATGATTTTTCCAATAACAATTAAATCTCTCTTTTACATTTCTTAAATAATAACTCATATATGGGTATAAGTTTTGGTTAGTAAGTTTTTCAAGGATTTTTCTTTTTATTTCTAAGCTTTCTTTTGATAGATTCATTAAAGTTTCAAGTTTATAAAAAAACTCTTCTTCATTTTTAGAAGTATATCCAATTCTTCCCATATTTAAAGTAACAACACCAATTGAACCTGTCAAAGGAGAAGCACCAAATAATCCACCACCTCTTCTTCTAAGTTCTCTGTTATCTATTCTAAGTCTGCAACACATACTTCTTGCATCATCTGGATCCATTTCTGAATTTATAAAATTTGCGAAGTAAGGAATACCGTATTTGGCTGTTATTTCCCAAAGTAATTTTAATGATGGGTTATCCCAATCAAAGTTTTTACCTATATTGTATGTTGGTATAGGGAATGTAAAAACTCTTCCTTTTGCATCACCTTCTAGCATAACATCAAGAAAAGCTTGGTTCAACATATCCATTTCATTTTGAAAATCTTTATATTTTTTGTCTAGAATTTTGCCACCTATAACAATATTTTCATCTAAATAATATTTTGGAACTTTTACATCAAATGTGAGATTTGTAAAAGGTGATTGAAAGCCCACTCTTGTAGGAACATTTAAATTAAATAGGAATTCTTGTAATGCTTGTTTTACATCTTTGTATTGTAATTTGTCATAAGCAATAAAAGGAGCAAGTAAAGTATCAAAACTTGAAAAAGCCTGTGCTCCTGCTGCTTCGCCCTGTAAAGTATAAAAAAAATTTACAATCTGACCTAAAGCAGTTCTAAAATGTCGAGCCGGGATAGATTCAACTTTGCCGGAAACCCCTTTAAATCCGGTAAGCAACAAATCATATAAATCCCAACCAACACAATAAACGCCTAAAATACCTAAATCATGGATATGTAAGTCGCCATCTATGTGAAATTGTTTTATTTGAGGAGTGTATATCTTATTTAACCAATATATTTTACTTATTTCTGATGAAACATAATTGTTTAGTCCTTGCAAAGAATATGACATATTGCTATTTTCATTAACTTGCCAATCTTTTTTTGATAAGTATTGATCAACTAAATCAACATTAAAATTAGATATTATGTCTCTAATTTTTGAATGTTGTTCTCTGTATAAAATATATGCTTTTGCGGATGTTTTGTATGGAGATGTTATTAATACTTCTTCGACGATATCTTGAATTTCTTCTACAGAAGGATTTTTGTCAGCAAATATTTGCTGAACAATATTAACGACTTTAAAAGTTAACTTTAAAGCTGTTTGTTCATCAAATTCACGAGTAGCTTGGCTTGCCTTATAAATTGCTGATTTTATTTTTTCAGGATTGAACTTCTCTGTTGTACCATCTCTTTTTACGACATTTTTAAAAATTGATATTACATTTTTCATTGCATTCCCCTATTTGTTATTTTGTTTACAAATAGTGGAAATGCACCCTGATTTTCTTGATTCCACAAATAATATATCCAAGTTATTCCGCGACAACTTGTAACTACATATATTACTTAGTGGCAGGTCTTCTGACTCAGGGCAAAAATACCTACTTGACTTACCTTCCCACTTGAAATATGAACAAGCAGTGGTTTTTTCAACTTTTTTGTTGAAAGTCTTTCGATTCCCTTTACAGCACCGGGAGTGTTTTCGATTTTAACGAAATTTCCTATTAAGCTAGTTAAAGCACCAATAAGTTTGTTTTTAAAACTCTAATTGAATTATAAATCTTAAATTTTTATTTGTCAAATAAAAACACAATATGCAGTATTTGTATGTTAATAAATATCAATATATTGTATAAGATTTAAATTTTAATTCTATAATTATAAATATCTTTTAAAAAATATAAAATAGTTATATCTTTGTATTTTACACATAAACTTTATATAATCTCATTAGTATTTTTATCGTTTAAAAATAAAAAACAGATTTATATAAAGAGGTTTTAATGGGAGTTTTATATATAATAGATGCTAGTGCCTATATTCATAGAGCCTACCATGCAATAAGACCGCTTACGACATCAACAGGTGTACCTACAAATGCTGTATATGGCTTTATTAAATTAATAAATAAAATAAAAAATGAAAAGAAACCAGATTATATAGCAATATGTTTTGATCATCCATCAAAGAATTTTAGACACACATTGTTGCCTGAATATAAAGCTAATAGAAAAGAAATAGAAACAGATTTAATTAAGCAGATGCCTATAGCAAGAGAAGCAGTAGATGCTATGCATTTATGTTTATTAGAAAAAAGTGGTTACGAAGCTGATGATATTATTGGAACTGTTGCAAAAAAAGCAGAGAAAGAAAATATTAAAGCAGTGATTGTTACTGGTGATAAAGATTTATTTCAGTTAGTTAATGAAAATATCAGTATATGGAATGAATCAAAAAATATTATGTTTGATACTGAAAAAGTTTATGAAAAATATGAAATTTATCCTAATCAGATTGTAGATATGTTGGCACTTATGGGGGATGCTTGTGATAATATTACAGGTATTAAAGGTATTGGTGAAAAAACAGCTGTAAAACTAATACAAACTTATGGAAATGTTGAAAATATTATAGCGAATGCTTCTTCTCTGAAAGGCAAGCTTTCTGAAATTGTAAAAAATGGTGCAGAAAGTGCAGTATTAAGTAAGCAATTAGTACAGCTGGATTTGAATGTTCCTCTTGGTTGTTCTATAGAAGACATGAAATTTAATGATAATCTTTTTTGTAATGCAACAGATTTCTTAAAAAAATATGAATTAAATAGTTTTATATGTAAGACAAGTAATGTTTTTGTTAAACAAGATATTAAGCCGGATATAGGATTTGTTCAATGTAAAGCTGAAAATACAGAAATTGCGACGATTATTAATAATAATGTAAAAATAATTAATAATATTGCTTCAGCAAAAGAGCTTCAAAATAAATTGCTGTTCCGTCAGGAAATAATTATTAATTTGGAAACAACAGGATATGATATTATAAAAGATTTTATTGTCGGTATATCTTTTTGCTTTGGTGATAATGACAATTATTATTTACCAATAAATCATAATGATTTTACAGTGCAACAAATATCACAAGAAGATTTTGTTACGATTTTTAAATCTATATTTGAATCAGATAAAATTAAGTTTATTGGTTATGATTTAAAATTTATAAAACATATGTTAAAAAAAATAAATATCAATTTAAGTAATATTTATTTTGATGTTATGATGGCTTCTTATTGTATAGATCCTTCAAGCGAACATACAGTACAATATCTTTCAAATAAATTATTGAATTATAATATTGATAATATAGATAATGTTTTAGGTAAAGGTTCAAAAAAAGTTCAGTTGGATTCCTTAAACTTAGATGTATTGTCTAAATATTCTTGTTCAAAGACTATTGCAATATATAAATTAAAAAATATATTACTAAACAAATTTAAAGATAATAATCTCATAGATTTGTTTTTTAATATAGAGATGCCAATAGTATCAATTTTATTTGAAATGGAAACAATTGGCATAAGAATAGATGAAAATTTTGTAAAAGAGTTTGATAAAAAAATTACAGAAGAAATATCTGTTTTGGAAAATAAAATTTTTGAGTTAGCACAAGAAAGTTTTAATATAAATTCGCCTAAACAGTTAGCAGTAATATTGTTTGAAAAATTAAAAATTCCGGCAATTAAAAAAACAAAAACAGGATATTCTACAGATGAATCTGTCCTTTTAGAATTAACAGAATATGATATTGCAAAAGAAATTTTAAAATATAGAGAATTACAAAAGCTTAAAACTACATATATTGACTCTATGAATAGATATGTACAATATGAAGGCAAAAGAATACATACAATTTTCAATCAGGCAGTTACTACAACAGGAAGACTTTCTTCATCTGAACCAAATTTGCAAAATATACCAAATAGAACAGATTATGGCAGACAATTACGAAAAGCATTTATAGCTGATGAAGGCAAAGTTTTCATTTCAGCTGATTATTCACAAATAGATTTAAGAGTTTTAGCACATATTTCCGGTGATAAAATTTTGATAGATGCTTTTAATAGTGGAAAAGATATTCATACAGCAACAGCAATGGAAGTTTTTAATATAACAAATAAAGAAGATGTTACTAAAGAAATGAGAATGTCTGCTAAATCAATAAATTTTGGAATAGTTTATGGAATATCTCCTTTTGGTTTATCAAAACAGTTATCAATAACAGTTGGACAAGCAAAAGAATATATCAATAAATATTTAACAAGATATATTGGTGTGAAAAATTGGACAAATGAAATTATAGAAGAAGCCAAAAGAAATGGATATGTTAAAACATTGACAGGTAGAACTAGGTATATACCAGAAGTTAATTCAACTAATAAACAAGTTGTTTCTTTTGGAGAAAGAATGGCATTAAATACACCTATTCAGGGAACATCAGCAGATATAATAAAAATTGCTATGATAAATGTATCAAAATCAATAAAAGAACAAGGTTTAAAATCAAATATATTATTACAAGTTCATGATGATTTACTTTTAGAAGTTCCAAAAGAAGAAGAAAATATAGTTATTAAAATGCTACAATATGAAATGGAAAATGCTATGAAATTAAAAGTACCTCTTTTAGTTGATATAAAAATAGGTAAAAATTGGGCAGATATGGTAGGGTAGAATGATAATAGGTCTTACGGGCAGTATTGGGACAGGTAAGAGTCAGTCATCTAAAATTTTCAAAGAGCTTGGATGTTATATTATTGATGCTGATAAAATATCCAGTCTTTTAACAACTAAGGGAAGTAAAAGTCTTAAAGATGTAGTTGAGAATTTTGGAACAGATATATTAACATCACAAGGTTATTTAAATAGAAAAAAATTAGCACAAATTATTTTTAATGATAAACAAGCAAAAAGAGATTTGGAAAGAATTCTTCATCCGCATATAATCAAAAAAATAAATGAAATAATTGCAAAAAAATATAAGTCAGTTGATATTGTTGTAGATGCACCGTTATTATTTGAAGTTGGATTAGACAGAATTTGTGATAAAATTATTGTTATATATGCAAAATATCATTTGCAATTAAAGAGGCTTAGTAAAAGAGATAAAATATCAAAAAATGAAGCTATAAGTAGAATAGCTTTGCAGATGCCAATTGAAGATAAGATGCAAATGGCGGATATTACTATAGATAATTCTTCTACACTTTCAGAATTAAAAAAGAATATAAAATTTGTATATATGCAATTAAGGCAGAGATAAAGAGATTTTTAATATTTTATTTATTGTCAAACAGAATGAAATATTATAAAATTAAATTTCGAAAAAGTTTTACTGGTACTCGATATGACGATTGCAAATAAGATAACAATAGCTAGGATTATGTTGATCCCTGTTTTTATAGTTACATATTTGCAAGGGTTTTATTTGGTTGCTCTTTCGATTTTTACATTTACTATATTAACTGATGCTGTAGATGGTTTTGTTGCTAGAAAATATAAACAAATTTCCAAGCTTGGAAGTTTATTAGATCCAATAGCAGACAAAGCTTTAATGCTTTCTTCATTTTTAGTTGCTATTCATTTAGATTTAGTGCCTCTTTGGATTTTTGTTGTAGTTGTAAGTAGAGATGTCATAATTTTAGTTGGATGGGTAATTACTTATTTTGTATCTGGAAATTCTGAAGTAAAAACTAGATTTTTAGGTAAAATTACTACTATTGTTCAAATGGTTACTATGTGGACAATAGTTGCTCGAATACCAACTAATATAACAAATATTTTACTAATTCTTACTGTTTTTGTAACTGCAGTATCTGGTATTGATTATGTAATACATGGGAGTAAAAAATTAAATAATGTATAAGAAAATTGCGATTGTTGGAAGACCAAATGTAGGTAAGTCAACTCTGTTTAACAGGTTTATAGGAAGAAAAAAAGCTATTATCCATGATACACCTGGAACAACAAGAGATAGAAATGATTTTGCTATAAAATGGAAAGATAAACATTTTATAGTAACTGATACAGCTGGTTGGAGCAGTAATGTTTCAGAGTTTTCAAAAGCTATGAGTCAACAGCTTGATATGGCAATACAGAGTTCTGATATTATACTTTTTATAGTTGATGGGAAAGAAGGAATACATCCTTTTGACCCTATAATTGCAAAATCTGTAAGAGCAAGCAAAAAACCGGTTATTTTAGTCATTAATAAAATAGATACTTTTGCAGAAGAAGTAAAAGTTTATGAATTTTATAAATTAGGATTTGATTTAATAATTCCGGTTTCTTCTATACATGGTAGAAATATGGTTGAACTTTTAGAATCTATTTGTGGTCTTATAGGAGACGATGATACTAAAGAATCAGAAGAAGAAGTTTTAAAAATTATTTTTGTTGGAAAACCAAATGTAGGTAAATCATCTATTGTAAATTCAATTGTTCAAGAAGAAAGGTGTATTGTTCATAATACTCCGGGGACAACAAGAGATTCATTGTCAGTTCATGCAACACATAATGATATAGATTATTTACTTATAGATACTGCAGGTTTGCATAGAGGAAATAAAACAAAAGATGATATGGAATATTTATCAACTCTTAGTACAAATTATGCATTAGATGAAGCCGATATTGCAGTTTTGGTGGCAGATGCTTCACAAGGGATAGGAGAAACAGAAGCTAAAATTGCAGGAATGATAATAGAAAAGAAAAAGCCATGTATTATAGCAGTAAACAAATGGGATTTAATAGAAGATAAAGAAGAAAAAATTAAATTATTTCAAAGCCAGCTAGAAGAAACATTAAAATTTTTGGATTGGGCAGATATCATTTTTATATCAGCTAAGACAAAACAAAGAATAGATAGAATTTTTAGAGTAGCTCCTCTTATTTATCAAGAATATTCAAAGTTGGTAACACAAGAAGAATTAAATGATGTTATAAGATCTGCGGTTGGTAGAACACCTTATTCAAGAAAGGGTAAAAAGTTAAAAATTAAAGAAGCTGAACAATTAATTTCCAAACCGCCAACATTTAGATTCTCAGTAAATGATTTAGAATTATTACATTTTTCTTATAGAAGATATCTGGAAAATTGTTTAAGAGAAAGATTTTCTTTTCAAGGAACACCAATAATATTGAAGTTTAGACAAATTACAAGAAGTAAATCAAAGGATATCGGA
>Ga0265294_10008815_pt1 | contig 11716 bp, 7 predicted proteins | sample MunlanPumphouse3_FD_192504 | JGI IMG/M metagenome (GOLD analysis project Ga0265294, IMG submission 192504) | Groundwater microbial communities from a municipal landfill in Southern Ontario, Canada - Pumphouse #3 | ecosystem: Environmental > Aquatic > Deep subsurface > Groundwater | place...
ACATGGACGCCTTGAATAAGCGCGAGGAACTTTTAGGGATGAAGCTTGTCTGTCAGGGCATGATCGTGATGGGGGAGCGCTATGCCGCGCTTGCGCGCCGTATGGCCCAAGAGGAAAGTGATCCGAAGTGGAAGGGTGAACTTCTAAAGTTGGCTGAAGTGTGCGATGTGATTCCTAAAAATAAACCCGAGACTTACCGTCAGGCCCTTCAGATGTACTGGTTCACGCATATCGGGGTGACCTTGGAGATGAATAACTGGGATGCGTATTCTCCCGGGAAACTTGATCAGCACTTGGAGCCTTTTTACGAAAAGGGAATCAAGGATAAGACGCTGACAAAAAGTGAGGCGAAAGAGCTGTTGGAGGCGCTTTGGATTCAGTTTAATAATCAGCCGGCACCGCCGAAGGTAGGGATTACTTTAAAAGAGAGCGCGACTTACACGGATTTTTGTAATATCAACACGGGGGCTTTACGAAAAGACGGAAGTTCGGGCATCAGTGAAGTGAGTTACCTGATCTTGGAAGTGATGGATGAGATGCGTCTTGTCCAGCCGAGTTCCAATGTGCAGATTTCGAAAAAGACGCCCGAGATATTCTTAAAAAAAGCCGCGGCGATCAGCCGGAAGGGCTGGGGGCAACCCGCCTTTTATAACTCGGAAGCGATTATCCAGGAGCTTTTGAACATGGGTAAATCGCTCGATGACGCCCGTGAGAGCGGGATTGCAAGCGGCTGCGTGGAGACGGGGACGGCGGGTAAGGAAGCGTATGTGTTGACGGGTTATTTGAATGTCCCGAAGATTTTTGAGCTGGTGCTGTTTCGTGGTTACGACCACTACACGAAAAAACAGGTGGGGCTTGATTTAGGCGATCCGAAGCAGTTTGAAAATTACGACGCGCTTTTCGATGCTTTTAAAAAGCAATTGCAATATGTGGTGGATACTAAAGTCGCGGGGAATCATCTGATTGAACGCATGTATATGACGCATATGCCGGTGCCTTTGTTGTCGGTGATTACGGACGACTGCATCCAAAAGGGTGTGGACTATAACGCGGGGGGCGCGCGCTATAACACGAGCTATATTCAGGTGGTGGGGATTTCGACAATAACAGATTCGCTTTCCGCGATGAAGACGCATATCTACGATAAACCCTCCTTTGATATGGCAAGGTTGCTCGATGCTTTAAAATCTGATTTTGTAAACGACGATGAACTCTGGCACCTTGTGGACACCGCGCCGAAATACGGCAATGACGATGAGCGGGCGGATGACATCTTGGTAGATGTGGCGGATGCTTTGCAGGAGGTGATCGCGGGGCGCGATACGCCCAAGGGCGCTAAAACGGTGGTGGAATTTTTGCCGACGACAAGCCATATTTATTTTGGTCAGGTGATGGAAGCAAGTCCCAACGGTCGTAAGAAGGGTAAGCCTTTAGCGGATGGGATTTCTCCCGAAAAGGGCGCGGATCGAAAAGGCCCAACCGCCGTGATCCGCTCGGCGGCACGCCTGGATCAGTTGAAGACTGGCGGCGCGCTTTTGAACCAGAAGTTCACGCCATCCGTCGTGGAAGGCGAGCAGGGTCTTGCCAATATGGCGGCCCTCATCCGTTCGTATTTCATTATGGACGGTCACCATATCCAATTTAATGTCATTGACCGACAAACGCTTTTGGATGCGCAGAAAAATCCAAAAGAATATAAGGATCTGATTGTTCGCGTGGCGGGCTACAGTGATTATTTCAATAATCTGGATAAAGCCTTACAAGATGAGATCATCGCGAGGACCGAGCAGATTCTGTGATACTTTGTGCTATGATTATCGGGTAAAGTTTATTGGGAACGTCGCCTTTCGCGCATTCCCTTGAAAAAGGAGGAAGAATATGCCGCACGTTATCGATGGTAATGAATGTATCAGCTGTGGTTCCTGCGCGGAAGTGTGTCCGACAGAGGCCATTTCGGAAGGCGAGTCCTATTACATCATCGATGCTGAGCTCTGCATTGACTGCGGATCGTGCACCACCGTGTGCCCGACAGACTGTATCACGCAAGAGTAGCGTCACGATTACCAATCCATTGGACAAAGGCTGCCTTCACTGGCAGCCTCTTTTATCTAGTAAGGGATGAGGAAGTAATCCATGCGTAATTTTGTTTTTCAAAACCCGACAAAAATACTCTTTGGCGAGGGTATGTTAGAAGAACTCCCCCTGGAGCTTGAATCCTACGGCAAGAACATTTTATTTGTTTACGGCACAGGCAGCATTAAGAAGACAGGGCTTTATGACCGTGTGACGGCCCTGTTAAAAAAGGCGGGGAAACAAGTGGTCGAACTTCCCGGTATCATGCCCAATCCACGTACCGGTAAAGTCTATGAAGGTATTGACATCTGTCGTCAAGAATCCATTGACTTCATCCTGGCCGTGGGCGGCGGAAGCGTCATAGACGCCTCCAAGGCGATCGCCGCCGGAGCTTTATACGAAGGCGATTTCTGGCAGGATCTGTACCTGGACGGTCACGAGGTGGAAGAGGCCCTTCCCTTGGGCACCGTGCTCACCATGCCTGCCACAGGCAGTGAGATGAACTGCGGCGCGGTCGTAAGCGACTGGGAAGGTAACGATAAGCGCGGTTACGGATGCCCGTCGCTTTACCCCCGCTTCTCAATACTGGAACCACGACTCACCATGACCATGCCCAAAGAACAGGTGGTCTACGGGGCCGTCGACATGTTGTCTCACGTCTTTGAACAGTATTTTTCACCGCCTGACGACGGCAACCTCTCCGACGATCTTTCAGAAGCTCTGATGCGGAACATAAGGCTGAACCTTGACCGCTCACTGGAGGATCTTCTGGACTACGAAGCCCGTTCGAACCTCATGTGGTGTGGAACCATGGCCTTAAATAATTTGCTGCGCTTAGGCAAAGAACAAGACTGGCAATCACACCAAATTGAGCACGCGCTTTCCGCCTGGTACGATATCCCGCACGGCGCGGGGCTGGCGATCGTGCACCCGAACCTTTTGTACCATATTAGAAAAGAAGCAAAACACAAGTTGGCGCGTTTTGCCGTGCGCGTATGGGATATCGATCCTTCCGGCAAAACCGATGAGGAACTGGCACTTTTAGGCATCCGGGCGACACGCGACTATTTCAATCAAATAGGCGCCCCTGAAACACTTTCGGATGTAGGCATTCCGGCCGATGCCGTTGAAAAACTGGCGGATACGACTCAATTGATACGAGCGGGGTATCGAGCGCTTGAACGCGACGACGTGCTCGCGATATTAAAACGATCCATTTAAGAGGAGAGGTAGGAAAGATGAGCGGCACGCTCTTTTTGGTTGCCACACCCCTTGGCAACCTAGAGGATATGAGCCCGAGGGCCACAAGAGTATTAGAGGAGGCCGATTACATCGCGGCTGAGGATACTAGGCGCGCGGCGCGACTTTTATCGGCGTTGGGCGTGGGCAACCGCCTCATCTCCTATTACGAGCACAACCAGGCGATCCGCCATGACCGTCTGATCGAAGATTTAAAAAGTGGCCTCTCTGTGGCGGTTGTCTCAGACGCGGGAATGCCTTCCATCTCGGACCCGGGTGAGGCGCTGGTGCGACTCGCCGTCGAACACGGAATTCCTGTGTCCGTTATCCCCGGCCCCTCGGCTTTTGCCTCTGCCATTTCCGCCTCGGGCCTTAACACGGAACGCTTTGCCTACGAGGGTTTCATCCCGGCTAAGGGAAAGGAGCGGCAAGCACGACTTAAGGCGATGTCCCAAGAAGTGCGCACGCTCGTCTTTTATGAGGCGCCCCATCGCCTGCGGCGCAGCCTAGATGATTTGGCAGCAGTGGTGGAGTCTGACCGAAAAATCGTGGTGGCCCGGGAGATGACAAAAACATATGAAGAGTTTCTCTATTTCACCCTCGGGGAGGCTGTTTTATACTATGAGACGACGGCGCCCAAAGGTGAATTTACCATCGTCTTGGAAGGCAAGGAAGAATACGGGTTAAGGACAGGCGAGGCCGATCAAGGATTGACTGACGAGATCTTGTCCGCCATGATAAAGGAAGCTTTGGACGAAGGATTAAGGACGCGGGACGCGTCCGATCTTGTGGCTGACAAAACAGGGGTCAGCCGAAATAAATTATATCGATTGGCGCTCAAGTTGCGCCAATAGGAGGATTTTTATGCCACACGAAAAATACTACATCACGACACCGATTTATTACCCGAGCGGCCAGCTTCATATCGGCCACTCCTATACGACGGTGGCCGCCGACGCGATGGCCCGGTATAAGAGGATGCGCGGGGCGGATGTGTTTTTCTTGACCGGCATGGACGAGCACGGACAAAAGATTCAACGGACCGCTGAAGCGGCGGGCATGAAACCCCAGGATTTCGTCGATAAGATGGCGGTTGACATCAAGGCACTGTGGAAACTTTTGGATGTCAAATACGACGGCTTTATCCGTACAACCGACGAGCACCACGTCAAGGCGGTGCAGGCGATTGTGACGCGATTGAAAGACCAAGATGACCTGTATAAGGGGAGCTACACGGGCCTTTACTGTACGCCTTGTGAGGCTTTTTGGACACCCAGCCAGGCACCGGGAGGAAAATGCCCTGACTGCGGCGGGGAGCTTGAAGAAACGGAGGAATCCTGCTATTTCTTCCGTCTGTCAAAATACCAGGATCGCCTCATGGCGCTTTTATCGACGGAGGGTTTTGTGATGCCCGCGTCCCGCGCCAACGAAATGATCAACAACTTTTTAAAACCGGGACTTGCCGATGTCGCTGTGACGCGCACCTCTTTTGACTGGGGTGTCCACGTCCCCTTTGACCCGGATCACGTGGTCTATGTGTGGATTGACGCGTTGTCAAATTACATCACGGCACTGGGTTACCCGGATGAACCGGCGTTATTTGAACGCTATTGGCCGGCGGATGTTCATCTGATCGGCAAGGAAATTATGCGATTTCATTCGCTTATCTGGCCCGCGCTATTAATGGCGCTTGATTTGCCGGTGCCCAAACACATCTTCGGTCACGGCTGGTTACTTCTTAAAGAAGGAAAAATGTCAAAATCAAAGGGCAACGTGGTGGACCCTGTGATTCTGGTCGATCAGTACGGGGTCGATGCCATCCGTTACTTCTTATTGCGCGAGGTGCCCTTTGGCGCCGACGGAGTATTTTCCAACCAAGCCTTAATTGAGCGGATGAACAGCGATCTGGCGAATGACTTGGGCAATCTTTTGAGCCGGACGGTGGCCATGATCGCCAAGACGTTCCCGGAGGGTCTGCCGGAGGATCACCTTTCGGAAACCGTTGACACGGAGCTTGACGACCACGCGGACGAGACAAAAAAACTCGTGGAAGCCCATATGGAAAAGCTCGAGTTTAGCCTGTCGCTTGAAGCGATTTGGGCGCAAATCGGGCGCTGTAACAAATACATTGACGTGACGATGCCCTGGGTGCTCGCGAAAAATGAAACCGATCACAAAAGGCTTGCGGCCGTGCTTTATACCCTAGCGGACAACCTGCGCCGTATCGCGGTTCTGATTTCGCCTTATATGACGACGACACCCTCCCTGATCCGTGAACAGCTCGGCATTCCTGAAGAAGTAGCCTTTACCGCCTGGGAAACGGCAGGTGAGCGAGGGCTTTACGTGGTTAATGATCGCGTGGTGAAGGGTAAGGCGATGTTCCCCCGTATTGATGTCGAAAAGGAACTGGAAGCCCTGGAAGCGATGCTGGCGTGACCAAGTGGTTTGACACGCACGCGCATTTGCAGGACGAAGCGTTCGCAGAGGATTTTGACGCGGTGTTAGCGCGCGCGCGTGACAAGGGTGTGACACGCATATTATTGGCGTCTTCCAACGAAGAAGATTCAAAAACAATATGCCGGCTTGTGCTCGAACACCCTATGCTTTACGCGGCCGTGGGGGTTCATCCTCACGACGCTAAAAGTTGTGATGAAAAAACCTCTGAGCGTTTAAAGGAACTTATCCTTGACACGAATAAACGCGCCCAAAAACAAGGCCGTGACAAGGCCGTGGTGGCTATCGGAGAAATCGGGCTTGACTACCACTACGATTTTTCTCCAAGAGATGTCCAGCAAAAAGTTTTTCGAAAGCAACTTGAATTGGCTTATGAACTATCTCTTCCGGTCGTCATTCACATGCGTGAGGCGACCGAGGCCACGCTCAATATGTTGAATGCGGCAAATGATGATGGCCTATTTTCCAAAGAGGCACCCGCGGGAGTCATTCACTGTTATTCGGGGAGCGCTGAGACGGTGCCCTTACTGACCGACTTGGGCTTCATGATCGGCTTTGATGGCCCCTTAACCTTCAAGAACGCGAAAAAACCCATTGCCGCGCTCCAAGCTGTCCCCCACGATCGGCTTGTGTTGGAAACAGACGCGCCTTATCTGACGCCCGTCCCTTTTCGGGGGAAACGCAATGAATCATCTTATTTGCCGCTCATAGGGGAGAAGGTGGCTGAGATTATGGGCAAGGGCGTGAACGATGTCGCCGAACAGACGACCGCGAATGCCTTGCGACTTTTTAGAATCTAAACAATTTGTCCGCTATTGACTGTCCCCGGTAGAGGGACTAATGACCTTCTTACTTTTGAACCCATATGTTCAAAAGGTAAGGAGGTCTTCTTATGGTCCAGTTTCATCAAAAAAAGAACATGAAAGTCGCGGCATGTCTGATTCTCTTTTTCGTATGTCTCTTTAGCCTTCCCTTAAGATCTGTTAAAGACATCCACGCGCATACCAGCGCACAGCGAAATGGTCTTGAACCGCATCAGGTGGCCGTCTCGCGTGAACGCTATCTGAGAGCCGCCGCCGCCCACGTCAATCGGGCTAATCAGCTCGGTTACGCCTATAACCGAGTGCTGAATGGAACGTCGTATGTGCCCCTCATGACATCGACGCAAGGTTTTTGCTGTGTGGATCTCGTCACACATGTCGTCTACACGGCGATGGCCTCCCAAATTGACGGCCGTTACCATTCTATTGCCGAAACGATGGCAACCGCTCATACGTTCGCGAGCAGTAATGGTCTTGTTTTCAATACTCAGACGGTCTCCACATTGGGGTCGCAACTTTCACAGATGCCAAAACTCTATCAGGCGCTTGGCGCTGGAGTATCACCGAGTGCGCTGAAACTTGGCGATATCGTTCTCACGGGAAATAGTAATAGTTCCGCTTTAAACCACTCTGTCCTCGTGCTTGGGAAGATCACATCGGCTGAAAATGCCTATATGAACATTCCTAAACATGATCCCGACAAAGTCTATTTCATTAGTATGAGCTCCACTTCATTAGCAAGTTATCGTGATAGCAGTTGGTTAAACCGGCCCTGGTATAACGATGATCCCACTAAGGGCTATTTTATTAAGCAGGTTTATCGTCCGCTATATTCAATTGCGTCGCAGGATCTAGGGGGCTTTCGTTTTAAGAAGGCATCCACGACCAATGGACAGGGCCTTTCGGGCGCCATTTTCAAACTTGAAGGCCCCGGTGGTTTTTCAAAAACGATCACGATGAATTCTGCTGAATACAGCTCGGGGAAAACGCTACCCCCGGGGAGCTATACGTTAAGAGAAATTAGCGCACCTCCCGGTTGCAAGCTTGACAGCAATCCGCGAACTGTTGAGATCGCGATGGACGAGACCAACTCTGTTTACTGGAATGATCCTATTCTAAACGCGCCCAATGAAGGCTATGTCCAGGTGATCAAACGTGATGCTGATTCGGGGGTGACTGTAGAGGGAGCCGTATTCGAACTCTCTCAATCTTCGTCCTTTCCTTCAGGCAGGACGTTTCGGATGACAACAGGGGTGGAGGGGATGACAGCGCCCCAAACATTCGATGCGGGCGATGGCTCTACGGTCTATGTCCGCGAAGTATCGGTGCCCGCCCCATACACGCTTGATCCAGATGTCAAATCGCAGACGCTTATCGCTGAGCGCACAATCACTTTTGAGTTTTACAATCACAAGGCCAGGGGAAAGATTGAGATTATTAAGAAAGACGAAACTGGGAACCCGATCCAAGGGGCAAGTTTTCAACTTCTTAACAATCAAAATGCGGTTGTCACAACTCTGACAACGAATCAGCAAGGCAGGGCAGAAGTAAGTGGCTTAGCGCTTGGTACGCATTATTTAAAAGAAATCAGTGTGCCCGCGCCTTATCTGCTCGATGATTCGCTAAAAACAATCAAACTCAATTACAAGAACATGCATACACCGCTTGTCGTCGAGTCTCTGTCAATCGAAAACGAGACGGCACAAGGGCGAATACGTTTGATCAAGAAGGACGCAATCAGTCAAGAACTTTTGGCGGGGGCCGTCTTTCATATCTTTAACGATCAAGCACAGCCGGTTGACGTATTGACGACAGACGCGTCAGGGGAGGCGTTATCGACCCTGCTCCCCCTTGGGTCTTATACGGTGAAGGAGGTGACAGCACCTTCTGGTTTCGTCCCGAATAACAAGGTTCATACAATTCAGCTTTCCTACCAGGGTATGCACACAGCGGTGGTTGAATCGCGATTAGAAGTCGAGAATGAGCCCATACAAGGAAAACTATTGATCATCAAATTTGAAACGGATACGGCGAAACCTATTGAAGGGGTGTGTTTTGAACTCTACGACGAACAGGATGAGCCGGCACGGGATCTTTACGGCAGAGTGGTGGGAACGCTTGTCAGCGATGAAGACGGTTTGGTGACAACACCCTTGCTGCGCGCCGGTCAGTATACGTTGCGTGAGCAGTCGGCACCGGAAGCCTATTGGCTTTGTGAAAAAGATTTGGAAGTCATCATCACGGAGCACAACAAGACAGTTACTGCTTATGTCGGCAACGAACGAATATTGATTCGACTGAAGATTAATAAAAGAGACCAAGAAACAGGTGAGCCCTTGCAAGGTGCAACATTTCAAATAATCGATGAAACGGGAGAGGTCGTCGTTTTTACGGATAATCATGACGGAAAACTCATCACAGTGGATCGTATAACGACGAATGAAGAAGGCGATGCATTTTCAGCCGGAGCACTCCCAGCCGGCTGTTATTACATCAGGGAAATCAATTCACCCAAGGGTTATGCCAGTGCTGAGGATGTCGTTTTTACAGTCAATCGCGACACACGATTTATCCAAATTGACTACTGGGGTAAGACAAGCGAAATAATCATTGACAATACGCCGATCGTGGTAGAGTTGTTGAAAAAAGATGAACTTTCAGACGAGGTGCTCGCCGGTGCCCAGTTGCGGTTGGTCGAAAGCGAAACGGAGGCGGTAATCGACGAATGGCTTTCGACAAAAGAGCCACACAGGGTCAAAGGTTTGGAATCCGGCACCCGTTATAGCCTGCAAGAACTTAACCCGCCTAAAGGATATGCACTTTCTTCGGACGTCGAGTTCACCGTGATGGATACGGGCGAAATACAATCGTTTGTGATGTACAATCGTCCAACAAGGCTTGAAATTCAAAAGACTGATGAAAAGACCGGAAACGGTCTTCCTGGTGTTAAATTCGAGATCAATCTTCTTGATGATGAAGAGCCCTTAGCCTTTGTATTTAATGAAGACCGGGCAATTTATGCTTGGGCGGATTCTACGGGAAGTTCAGCATCTCCTCTGCTTGTGAGCGATCAAGAAGGCCTCATCTCGGTGCGGGGGCTGCCTGTCGGAGACTATGAACTGCACGAAATCGAAGGGCTTCCGGGTTATGCGCGAAGGCAAACGCCTACGGAATTTTCGGTGACGTTTCATTCAGATGAAGAAGATCCAGTGGTCATTGTGCTTGCCAACAAGCAAACAGAGGTCATACTCAAAAAACGTGATAGCATCACATCCATGCTGGTGGCGGGTTCGAAAGTCGCTGTATATAACGACCAAGACACGCTTCTTTTCGAGGAGACGACCGATCAGGATGGGAATATCCTGCTAATAGGTCTTCCCGCCGGACAATATTGCTTTGAAGAGCTCGTTGCGCCTCCGGGTTATTTGCGTGATTGTCATTTACATCATTTTTCGATAGACGAATATGGTTTCGTCCATGGTGTGACCCAATTTTTCAATCAACCGACAGAGGTGACGGTTCGAAAAATAGATGCAAAAGTGCCTGAGCTTGGCTTGGAGGGCGCTGTCTTTGAACTTTACCCATACCACGATCAAGGGGCGGAAGCAATAATGACAGATCTGGTAACCGATAAAGATGGTCATTTACAACTTTTAGCGCTTCCCTTCGGTTCATACCGATTGGTGGAACGGAAGGCACCCCCAGGTTACGCAGTTGACCGGGGGGAACACATTTTTGACATAAGCGAAGCGAATCCGTCGGTTCAGCTTGAATGTGAAAACCATAAAATGGTGGTTCAGCTGATCAAAATGGATGAAACTACGAAGGAACCCTTGGAAGGCGCGACGATCTGCCTGTGGTCTAGCACGGGGGAGATCGTGGGTGTCACGAATACGGATAGCTACGGCCTGGCTAAATTCCAAGGGCTTATGGCAGGTGACTATTGTTTTACGGAACAAAGTGCGCCGCCGGGGTATGTATTAAGTGACGAAAGATTTTTTGTCACACTTGACGAATATGGGAATATAAAAGGGGATTGCGAACTCACCAATCGGCCGACCCGTTTGATAATTGAGAAAGTTGATCAAGATGACGGCCAGAAGAAACTCGCTGGCGTCTCCTTTGAGATCTTCTCGTATGAGGATCAACATGAGCCGAATCGCCTTTGCTTTAACCTTGCTGAAGGTGTTTACACCTTGGATGCAAACGGTTCGGTCACGACGTTGGTGACGGATTCGGAGGGTGTGATTGACGTCCGAAAACTTCCCCCAGGTGACTATATGCTAAAAGAGACAAAAGCGCTTGACGGTTATGAGGGAAGTGAAGAGAAGCTTCCATTTAGAATGAACGGGCAGAAAGGCGAAAAGAAGATTGTCATTCAAAACAGGGAATCAACAACGCCAACACCCCTGACTGGGGAGAGCAAGAAGCATATGGGGGTTGTGTTCTTAGCGCTGGCCGCTTTTCTCTTAATAGTAATTATTACCAGGAAAAAACTTGACCGACGTGGAGAATGCCGCTTGCAGTCAGGTAGACGATCAACGCGGCTGAAATGACGCCGCCGATGGTGGCAAGGACGCTCCTTTTAAAATCCATGTCAAGGATGCTTGACGCGAGGATGCCGGTCCAGGCACCTGTGCCGGGAAGCGGGATGGCGACAAAAAGAAATAGAGCGACATAAAGGCCGCGCCCCGCCTTTTGGATGAGCTTTTGGCCTGCCGATTCACCCCGGTCCAAAAAGAAGGTAAATATTTTACCGATATAGGGTTTGTCGCTTCCCCAAGAAAGGAATTTGCGCGCAAAATAGTAAATAAACGGGACCGGCAGCATATTCCCGATAAGGCCTACAATGAGCGCGGGTAATAAGGGGATCGACTGCGCGCTCGCGTACAAGACAGCGCCCCTGATTTCGATCAGGGGCAACATTGAAATAAAGAAAATCCAGAAGTATTGTCCGGTCACGCGCTTTAACTCCTAGTCGTGGTAATGAGGGTGATCGTGGTCATGATGATGGTCATCATCGTGCTCTTCGCCTTCTTCACCTTGAAGTTCCATGAGTTTACCTAAGGCAAATTCTGTTAAAAACACGATTTGAGTCGGCTGCGCGGCATAGGTCTCACCTGCCAGCG
>Ga0265294_10008816_pt1 | contig 11716 bp, 15 predicted proteins | sample MunlanPumphouse3_FD_192504 | JGI IMG/M metagenome (GOLD analysis project Ga0265294, IMG submission 192504) | Groundwater microbial communities from a municipal landfill in Southern Ontario, Canada - Pumphouse #3 | ecosystem: Environmental > Aquatic > Deep subsurface > Groundwater | place...
GAAAACTAAAAGGTTTATAAACCCCCTTTTAAACGTATAAAAAGACTGTCCTACTAAAAGTGAGGGTGATTAATAGGGGCTTGCGAAGATAATGCAACAATAATTTGTGTCAATACAAGATGAAAAATCAGTATACATGTCGGGGAGTGAATAATTGCTTGTGTCATCTATCTTACTGATTGAACCAGTTAATTTCTCATAGATTAATTCCATATAAATTTCTTCTAAGGGCTTCCATTCATTATTGGATTTTATTTCTTCAGCCTCTATTAAATTTGGATGTGTTTCTTCGCAGACAATTATTGAAGAAAGGTACTTTATATTTTTCAAACTGGTTAAGGTTGTGTTGTTTACTTGCATTATTGAGTTAGAATAATTTGATGCTACAAATAGGATTGATTTTGCGTCAACCCCTGTTTTGTCTGCAAGTTCTTGTGAAGTTATTTCATAGCTTTCAGTTTTGATTCTTTCTTGGTCTGCTATATATTGTCCATTATTGATTGCAATTATTAGCCCTTTTGAGACTAATTCAAAAGCGGTTGGTGCGTTTTCTTCTGCTTCTTTTTCAGCTGTAATTAGGTCTTCATAATGTTGTTTTTGTTCATTATATGTGTTAATGCCGAGATATCCAAAAATTAAAATTAATATAATAAATATGCCTGCGAACAAATATAGTTTTTCTTTAAATTTTTTTGAATTGATTGGATTCCAATCTTTTATTTGGTGGGTTGATAATTTTAAGAATAGTGCTAAAACAGCTATGAAAACTGGTGCAATTATAATTAATGATTCTAATACCATATATGAATCATCTTGGAAATTTGTTGCTCCAATATTTCCTATGGTTGGGATATATCTTGATTGTACAGTAGGGAAAAATATTTTGTCGATTAGGATTGTATAATTTTGTGCAACGAAAACTATCAAATAATAATTGAAAAGAATGCTAATTGCAATTGCGCAAATTGCTGCTTCGTTTTTTCTGAACTTGAATTTTAGCAAAATTATGTAACTAAGGACTAATTGGATTGCAATTATAATTAGTATGTCTGAAACTGGGTTTAATAGTGTAACTAAGGATGGTGCTAAATCTGCAAAGAACCAAAAAATCTGTTCTCCTTGTGTGTTAATTACAAGAGCAACAATTGTCAATAATCCTGTGCAGAAAAACATTTTGTAAGGCTTTGCTTCTTCTAAAATATCTTTTTTAGTTAGTTTTGAAATTATAAGTAATATTAGAAAAACCCAAGCAAAAGCAGCAAATGCTACCAATGCAATTGCCATAAATGGGATTAATACTTCAAACATCTGCTTTTGATTAGAGTTTTCTTTTATTTAATCCCTTCGTTTTTTGAATAATGTACATATTTATATATGTATATTAATATTAGTTAAATATGGTTTCAATAAAAAAAGAAGCAAAAGTTCTTCACTACCCTCGTTTGGATACTGTGCTAATGGTTGAAAAAGCAATTCAAAATTCTTCAAATTATCCTACAAAAAATCAATTGTGGAGATCTTTGCCAAAACAAGTTCAATATCAAACACTTACTTTTATTGTAAATTACCTTGAAGAATTGGGCAAAATAATAATTAAGGATAACCAAATTATTTGGGTGTGGGATCCAAAAGGAGTAAAAGAAATGCTTGCAAAACCACATTTGAGGGTAAGATGATGCTCGCCAATTGACGAAATTTTAATTAAGTTTTTAAGTGAAAATTTTTTCTGATTCTTTTGTGATTTTTTTGATTAGTGCAAAAGTAAATAAAGTGTATTTTGTTAATGAGCAAATCAAAAGTTTTTTTGATAAATTAGAAAAAGGAACTTTTGAAGAAAAAGAACTTTACATTTTAATTAATCATGCAATAGATGATTTGGAAGAAAATCCAAGAAGATATATTCAAATTCCAAAAGAACGGTGGCCAAAAGAATGTGTCAAAAATTATGGAGTAAATAATTTTTGGAAATATGATTTACCTAATGGTTGGAGGTTAATTTATACTCTGCGTCATGATAAAGTAGAAATAATGTCAATTGTAATTGAATGGTTTACTCACAAAGATTATGAAAAAAGATTTGGGTATTAATTATTAATTTTTTATTCCTTAGGGTAATCGTTTTTAAAGCTTTGCTTCTCAATTTATATTATACAAGTTTTTTTTAAAAATCGGTGATTTGTAATGAAGATTCAAGGAAATCCAAGAAAGCCAGGTAAGAGGGGTCGAACTAGAAGAAAATTTAAGAAGACTACTCCTAAAGTTAGTGTTAATGATATTATGACTGAGTTTTCATTAGGAGATAAGGTTTGTGTTGTTATTGATTCTAGTTATCACTCTGGTTTGCCTGATAAGAGTTTTCATGGTTTAACTGGAATTGTTTCTAAAAAGAGAGGCCAAGCTTACGAAGTTAGTTTGTTAAAGGGTAGACAAGCTTTGACTGTTGTAACTACTCCAGTACATTTAAAGAAGTTAGTTTAAAATGAATTTAATTGGGTGTGTTTATGAATTCTAAATTAATTGAAATGAAGCCTACAACGCTTTTTGAAGTTAAAGAAGTTCTAAAAGCAAGAAAGGGTGAGAAGGAACTTAATTATGAACAAGAACAGACTTTTAAGTATGTTGAGAAGTTTGCTAAATTAACTGAAAAACAGACTAATGATTTGCTTGATGATTTAAAAAAAATTGATTTTTTAAAGGATCTTGAATTATTAAGATTTGAAATTGCTAATACTGTACCTACTAGAGTTGAGCAATTACAATTAATGCTTCCTAAAGGAGTTGCTCCTTCTGAAGAAGAATTGAAGAGTGTAATTGAGTTGACGAAGAAGTTTGAGGAAAAGTTTTAGTAAACCTATTTTTTTGGAGCTTTTTTATTCTAAATTGAATAGAATCGATTTAAAAGGAGTTAAATTATAATTATTTATTATTGGAGGCGATTTTGGTATGACTGCTGAAGAATACGGGTTTGTATTGGACTATATGCCTACGGGTAAGTCTTCTGCTGCAAAAACAGAGCCTTTAGCTCAATTAATTGGTAAAGAATTTTTTACTTTGCTTGAAGTTGTTCCAAAAACTGGTGTTGGATTAACTATTGGGGAAGAAGTTTATGTTGGTAAGGATGATCGCCCAAAAATCGAGTTGGTTAAAGGAAGAATCGCTTATAAGGATTTGACTTCAAATTCTCTTTCAGAACTTGAGGATATAATTGAACAAATAGTTTTGTCTCAAAAAGAAAAATTTATTAATTTCTTTAATAATTCTAGAGCAATTTCTCTTTATAGACACCAACTTGAATTACTCCCTGGTTTGGGAAAAAAGAATATGTTATTGATTCTTGATGAAAGAGAGAAAAAACCTTTTTCTTCTTTTGAAGAAGTTTCTCAAAGAGTAAAGGGTGTTAGTGATGCTCAAAAAATGATTGTTAAAAGAATTGTTGAAGAACTTGAAGTTCCTGAAGATAAGCATTATTTATTTGTTCGCCCTCCTGCAGAGCCAAGAGAAAATAGATTTAATAGATTTTCTTCTAATCAAAACAGAGGATATTCTTCTAGAAGATACTAGAGTTAGTACTAAGATATTTTTTTTGAAGGAATCAAATTCCTTCAAATATTTTTAAAATTTTTTTTTAATTAAAAAAATGAAGTGATTTTTATGACTCTTTTTGATGAATTACAAGATTTAATGGTTGAGAATCATTTTCGTCCAGAAAAAAAATTGTCCCAATTTTTTTGTATTAACGAAGCTCTTCTTTATTTTATAACTAAAAAAATTAATCTAAAAAAAGGAGATGTTGTTCTTGAAGTTGGGCCAGGAACTGGTTTTTTTACTAAGATTCTTTTAAGTGAGGCAAAAAAAGTTGGGGCTAGAATAGTTGCTGTTGAACTTGGCGAGAATATGTTTGAGTTGTTGAGTCAAAAGTTTAGTGAAGAAATTAAGAATAAAGAATTAGAACTTATTTTTGGGGATGTTTTGGAAGTCGATTTAGAAAAATTAGGTGTTAACAAAATTGCGTCTTTACCACCTTATCATATTTCATCTGCTTTAGTGACAAAAATTATTTTAACTAGCAATTTGACTCGTGCTATTTTGGTTCTTGATAGGGGTTTTGTTGATAAAATAATTGCTTTTGAGGGTTTTACAGAGTATGGGGCTTTGACTGCAATGGTTAATTTGAATTCAAAGACAATTGTTGTTGAGGATAATATTGCGCCTCAAAGTTTTTTCCCTGCTCCAAATTGTCAGAGTGCAATTCTTCAAATGGATTTTGATTATAAGAATAATTCTAAAGAGTACTTTATTTTCTTAAAAGAAATTTTTAGGCATAAGAATAAGGATTTGCAAAAAGCATTAAAGCAATCAATTGAGTTTTTATCAAAGTCAATTAGTTGGAGTGAAAGTGAAGTTAATTTAAAAATTGTTTCTCTTAAGAATGCTCAAAAAAAAGTTTATTTACTTTCTCCAAAAGAACTTCTTGAAGTATTTAATTACTTGGACAGTAATTGAATCAAGATTAAAAAGTAATGTAGAGAAACTAGTTTTTAAGAGTTAAATTTTTTCTCATAAACTAATCTCGCTAACTCGATTTTTTTATTAAATCTTTTCTTTTCATCTAATTGTTTGTATTATTATTCTCTTAAAAGAGAAGGGAATGTTTTTGAAAGCAAATTTCTCTGCAGCAATTAATTTATCTTTATTCTCTGCGTGTATTGTAAATAATAAATCTCCTTCTTTAACTTTTTCTCCAACTAATTTGTATAACATTAATCCAGCAGTTTTGTTTGATGGAGCTCCAGCTATTCTTGCAATTCTTGTTAGTAGTTTAGTGTTCATTTCATCAATTACTCCATCAGCTCCTGCTTTGAATTCTTTAGTAAAAGGTGCGCTTTGGATTTTTTCGCTTGAATAAATTTTCCCGCCCTGGGCTTTAATTATTTCCTTGAATTTTTCAAGTGCTTTACCTGAATCAAGTATTTCTTTAGCCATATCATACCCTTTTCCACTTTGGGCTTTTCCAACCATTTCGAGTAGTGCTCCTGATAATTCGCAACTCTTTTGAGCCAAATTATCAAATCTTTTTCCTTCAAGTACTTCAAGAGCATATTTTGCTTCAAGAGCTGAGCCGAATGCTAATCCGCATGGTTCTTCCCCATTTGTAATAACAGCTTCTATTTTCATTCCGACTTCTTTTCCTACTTGAACAAATTTTTTAGCCATTCTAATCGCAGTTTCTTTGTCTTTTATTTTAACGTACCTTCCGACAGGCAAATCAATAACTACAAATTTGCTTCCCACACTCGCTTTTTTTGCTAGTACTGATGCTATTACTTGTCCTTCTGGGTCAAGTGAGAGGGGGTGCTCGATTTTTATTATTTTGTCATCAGCTGGTGCAAGATCAACTGCTCCACCCCAAGCAATTACTCCTCCAACATTTTCAGTAATTTTTCTTATCTTTTCAGTGTCAAGACAAACTTCTGCAAGTACTTCCATTGAGTCAGCGGTTCCAGCTGCACTAGTAATACTCCTTGAACTAGTTTTTGGCATTAATAAACCAGTTGAAGCAATTATCGGGGTGATTATCATTGTTGCTCTCCCATTCACTCCTCCTACACTATGCTTATCAACTACAATTCCTTTTTTGAATTCTAATTTATTTCCATCATTAATCAATGCTTTTGTCATTGAAATTGTTTCATCAACATCCATTCCCTTCATATAAATCGCGCTGATAAAAGCAGTTGACTCAATATCACTTAGTCTCTCATCAGAAATATCTTTAACAATAGTGCTGATTTCTTCTTGGTTTAATTTTTCTCCATTCATTTTCTTTTTAATATAATCAAGGCTCTTTAATTGTCCTGTTGGAGTGACATTAACTTTACTCCCATTTTTTACTCCAAGTCTTTCTATTCCTTCTTCAAATAATCCTATTTGATCAACAACAACTGAATAATTAGAAATATCTACTACCGCAACGCACTTTTTTTGATTATTTTTGTTAATAATTTCTACTCTATCCCCTGCAATTAATCCTAATTCTTCAGCATCAGTTCTATGAAGTATTGCAACTAATTTTCCTGCATTTATTGGAAAAGTCTTTACTTTCATATCTTGGGAATATCCATCATTAAACAATCAATCACCATTTTTTAGTTTACTCTGCAATAGTAAATAATTTGGGGTATTTATTACTGACGGATTACATAAAAATTTTATTTTCTATATTTTACTATATTCCTTTTATGATTTTTGATTAATTTGTGTTCTTAAATTATTTCAGGCCTATTTGCTGGTGTAAAAAATTGGTTTTGAAAAATTTTTTCTAATCAAATTTTAAAAACATTAAAATGAAATTATTCCCATTGCCCATCCAAGCATCATTAATCCAATGATTAACATTATTAGTCCTGCGATTAAGTGAAGTTTTTTTAGGTTCCTTTCTCTCCAACCACCCATATCCTCTACTTTAGCGAAGCCTAAATAAGTGATTAAAGTTATTGCAATCATTGGTGAAATGAATATTAACATGTATAAAATAAAATAAGGGATTGAAATAATCCATTCAAATGCAGCTAGCATTCCTGCTGCAACAAAATAGGGTCCCGCTGTGCAAGGGGTTAAGAACAAACTAACAATTAGTCCTGCGATAAATGCTCCTTTAACACTTGTAGTTCCTTGTATGATTGCCTTCATTTTTGGTCTCCACTTTTGAGGGACCTCCATAATGAAGCCTCCTCCCCCATAAACCACAGCATCTTTTAGATTCAATAAACCAAGCACTATTGCAAGAACTGCAAGAGCGATAAAGAATAGTGTGTTTGAAACATTTAACACATTACTTAAGAACTTGAATCCTGTTATTATTAGTACTCCAAAAACCGAGTACATCAAAAAAATTGCGAGTGAAAATGCTAGTCCTGCATGAAGAGCTTTTCTTTTATCTTTTGGGTATTGAGTCAAAATAGCAGTCATCAAAATTATGAGGACAGCGAGTTCACAAGGATTTACAGCATCAGCTAGGGCTAATAGAATTAAACTATTTAAAGAAAATTCAGTTTTATTGCCCTCACTATTTTCTTCGTTTAAAAAAGAGTTTGTGTCAATACACTTTTCTTTGCATTTTAAATAAAGGGGTTCAATTTGATTGATTATGGGAGAATCTCCTAACAAATAATCTTCTCCAATAAATAGTATTGGTACAGCCCCTTGCAAGTTAGTGGGCACGTTATATGATTCGTACAAATTTAAGACTAGTTCAATATTTTTATTAATTTCAATGTAAGTTACATTTAAATCTAAATAATTCTCATTTATTTTTTCAACGTGAGCTCTTGCTGTTGCACAATGAGGACAACCCTCCCCGTAAACAAAAATAGCTTCAATAGAAGCTGAATAAACAACGCTTGAAAAAAATATTAATACAAAGAGAATTATTAAAAAATAATTAATTTTCTTCATTTGATTTCACCAAAAAATTATATTATGAATTAGTATCCATAACCATTATTTAAACCTTATCTTTTTTGCTAGGTTTTTAAAAATTTTTTCATGAATTGGGTTGATTGTTGTGACTGGTTTCATTTTAATTGTAGAATCCATGAAATCTGTATTATATTGTATTTTTTGAAGAATTTCTAAATTGTTTAGTCTAGCAAATTTCTCAATTTTTTCACAAAACTTTTCTTGCAAATTAAATTTATTTATTACAATTCCAACTTTAATTTTAAAATGTTCAGCTAAATACAAAACTCGTTTTAAATCGTGTAGTGCTGAAGGAGTGGGTTCAGTAACTGCAATAATATAATCTGTGCCTTTTAGTGATGCTATGACTGGGCACCCAACTCCTGCCGCAGAATCAATCAAAATTATTTCAGCACCTATTTTTTCATTTATTTCCTCGGTTTTTTTTCTCACTTCTGCAACAACTTCGCCTGATGCTAGTTCTCCAATTTTTAATTCTGAAGAAATAAGATTAACCCTATAATTTTTTCCAACATAAATTTTTCCTATTTCTTTTTTTGTTTGAGTAATTGCGTTAGTTGGGCAAGAAACAATGCATGCCTTACACCCAATACAAACATCTTTTACAAATGCAGGGTACTTATTTTTTATGAAAACTATTGCATTTTGTTTACAAACTGACGCACACTTACCACACTTAATACATTTTTTAAAATTCCATTTAGGGATAGGCTGTTCAACCAAGCAAAATTTTTTTCTTTTAATGTTTAATAACAAATGATCATTAGGGCATTCGGCATCAGCATCAACTAGAATTGTTTTTTTAGTTTTAGCAAATTCTACTGCTAAAGAAGTCGCTACCATGGATTTTCCTGTGCCTCCTTTTCCTCCTGTAATTGCTATTCTCATGAAAAATCACTTCTTATTTAATTAATCTTTGTGGCTTTCACAAACATCATTTTTATTTGCCTTTTTTATTTTATTATTCGACCAAGCATCAAAAATTTCTTTTACGGTTTTTGTTTCATAAACAAAAACATCAATTCCTAGATTTTTACACAAATCTAATGCACGTGGGCCTAAACTTTTACAAAGTAAAATAGTTGCTCCATTTTTTTTCATTAATTCAGGGGGCAATCCTTTTCCTCCCATATGTTCACTAGTGTTATTAATTATTTTAATAAGATTTCCATTTAAATCAAGAAATGTGTATGTGTTGCATCTACCAAAATGTTGAGCAACTTCGTCTTCAAGTCCTTTTTTTCCATTTGTTGGTACTACAATCAATGTTATCACCTTTCTTTAAAGCTAATTAATTGGTTTAAGTTTATTTTTCAAAAAATTATTTATTTCATCTTTAATCATTCCTTCTCCTCGGAAAATAGGGATTTTAAATTGTTTTAATATGTCCATTGCTCGTGGGCCTACATTTCCTGTTATTAGAACACTTGTTTCTAATTCTACTATTTTTTGAGCAATTATTATTCCCACTCCTCCTGATTGATTTGCAAAATTGTTTTTTAAAAAATCGGTTTTAACTATTTTTTTCTCTTCGACTTCAACAATAATGAAAAAAGGACATCTACCAAATTGAAGATCTATTTTATCATTTATTGTTTTACCTGTTGAACTTAATACAATTCTCATTTTAATTCCTCCTTGTTAGATTTATTTTGCAATTAGGACATTTAATTTTTGAACAAGGCAATCCTCTTTTATGAATTATTTCATAACCGCATTTTGGGCAAACACAATTTCCTTTGGGCCCTTTTCCTAAAGTATTCAAATTTTGTTTTTTAGAATGTCCTTGTCTTTGCCATTCGAATCCTTCTTTAAGAGTGATTTTTGAAATTAAATCTTTTGGACTAAAATAAGATTCTATAGAATCGTGGCTTTTTAATTGAATTACAACGTATTCCAAAGATTCTATTTTTGTAGTTAATTCTTCTTTAAGAATTTTTGACAAAGTAGTTGCTTTTTTTAAGTTTAAATTATGGGGTAATTCTATTTCTAAATTAGCTGTTATTATTGAACCTTTTTTTTGTGTTTTTAACTCTGAAAGTTTTACTTTATTTTCTTTTACAATTAATTTTATTTTTTCTTCGATTTCTTCACTTGCTGAGGAGTCTAATAATGAGTCTATTGCTTCTTTACATAATCTAATAGCTTGTTTTATTATATAAAGTCCAATAAAAAAAGTTATTATTGATTCAGAATAAATGAAATAAGGGTTTAAAAGTAATCCAAAAAATATTGCTATTGAGGATATTACATCAGTTCTTGAGTGAATACCATCTGAAATTAATGCTATTGATTGTTCTTTCTCACCAAAATAAATTTTAGCTCGTGCCATTATTTCGTTAACAAGAGCTGAAAAAATCATTACTCCTAATGCAATATAATTAACATTGGTTATTTGAGGGTTAATAAAATTAAAATATGCTTCGTAAATTATTAATGCTCCTGCTGAGAATAGAATTATTGTAATTATTAGTCCTGATATGACTTCAAATTTATGATGTCCGTAGGGATGTTCTTTGTCTGCAGGTTTTTTTGAAATCCAAATGCCCCAAAAACTTAATCCTGACGATATTATGTCTGTTGTTGAATCTACTCCTGAAGCAAAAACAGATGAACTTTTGCTAAGTGTTCCTATAATTATCTTAAAAATTGCTAGGATAATATTTGCGATTATAGCAACTATCGCAACTTTTTCTTTATTTAAATAATTAATCATTAATATCACGGGTTTTTTTTAGAAGTTTTTTGAATTTTAATTGCTTTTCCGTTAATGAGTGCTTCTGCAATTTTTTTTCTTGCAGTGATTAGTATTCTGTAGAAAGTTGGTTGAGATATATTCATTTTTTTTGCAGCAATGATTTGATCAAGGCTTTGATAATCCTTAAGTCTAATACTCTCTGCTTCTTCAAAAGAGAGTACGACTTCTTCAAGTTCCCTTAAGGGAATTCCTGCGGGTTTGAAGTAAGTCGCATTTGGTTCAAAATTTATTCTTCTAGGAATTCTTGGTCTAACCATTTTTTCATCTACTCTTTATTCTTTTTTTGTTCAATCTCTTTAATAGCTTTTTCTATTCGAGCTTTATCTGCTTTTAATTCTTTTAAAATTTCTTTTTTAGTAGGTTCTTTGTTCTGATTAATCATTTCTTGTGGGGTTGTAAAGAATCTTCTTTGATTTAATCCGTTACCGCGTCCAAAGCCTCTGCCCCGGCCATAACCAAAGCCTCTTTTGCAACCAAATGTTTGATTATTTTCAAAACCTGCTGAATTAAATCCAGCACAATAACCCATTCTTTTTCCAGTCATTGGACCTTCGCCATTTGGTCCACTTTTATCTCCTCTAGGCATATTTTCACTTCCTTTATTTTTTTTGTATTTTGCAAGTTCCTTTTCCCCTGCCTGTTTTTGGACCTTTTCCATTTGGTCCTGTTCCATCTTTATTTGGCATAAAAATTGCCTCCTTTATTATTTATTAGTTTTGAATACTTATTCAAAACATATTGAATATATATTCATAACCTTTTTTAAACCTTTGCATTATAATGCTTTTTGTGTATAATTTACTTATAAGTGATTTTATTTTTGTTAAAAAAAGTTTTTTTTAATTATCTTTAAATTTTTTCTAATTTTTAGGGTATGCTTTTGTTATTACTTCTTCATTTCCAATAAACTCTTCTCTAATAGGATTAAGTAATTTGTCAATTTCTTCACTTAAAGCATTTTTCAAATCAAGTGGGTGTAGTTTACCTTCAAGATAGTAACTTTCTAATTCTTCGTAAGTTGAAAATGAAATATTTCCCCCAAATTTCTCTGGGCGAATTATATCAAAAGTTTCTTTTTTATCCGTTTTGTGAACCATTACAACGTATTTAATAAAAGCCATTACTCCGTTTCCTTCAATACTCTTTTCTGGGCAAAAAGCTTTATTCAATTTTGTTTTAATATCTTCTTTTTTTTCAATTAAATCAATTTTAGAATTGGGATCTGATGAGGACATTTTTCCTCCTAAAGAGAGTCCAGGAATTAGTGGAGTCATTATTTCTATTCTTGGTTTGTACCCTAATTTTGGAAGATTTTCTCTAGCATAAACAAGTATTTTTCTTTGATCCACTCCGCCATATTGTACATCAACACTCAAGTATTCTTCATCAAGGGCTTGAAGTAGGGGGTAAATTAATCCACTTAATTTAGGATTGTCACCCATTTTTACTACATCACTAGCTGCTTTGTTTGCATCATGT